>Ga0194110_10005381_pt1 | contig 15208 bp, 17 predicted proteins | sample TA2Kig1200mmetaG_FD_146192 | JGI IMG/M metagenome (GOLD analysis project Ga0194110, IMG submission 146192) | Freshwater microbial communities from Lake Tanganyika, Tanzania - TA2015032 Kigoma Deep Cast 1200m | ecosystem: Environmental > Aquatic > Freshwater > Lake | place: Tanzania: Lake... | reverse complement strand
ATTTGGCAATCTCGCGATCAATCTGGGCCAGGGATTCAGTGCTCAACATGGTGCAGCCCTTTTATCTGTCAATCTCGCCAAACACGATGTCCATCGTGCCGATGATGGCCACCGCATCGGCCAGCATATGGCCCTTGGCCATTTCGTCCATGGCCTGCAAATGCGCAAAACCCGGGGCGCGAATCTTCATGCGGTAAGGCTTGTTGGCGCCGTCGGAGACCATATAGATACCAAACTCGCCCTTGGGATGTTCGACCGCCGCATAAGCCTCACCTTCGGGCACGAACATGCCTTCGGTAAAGAGCTTGAAGTGGTGAATCAAGGCCTCCATGTTGCTCTTCATGGATTCGCGCAGAGGCGGGCCAATCTTGGTATTTTCGGTCATTACCGGGCCGGGGTTCTGGCGCAGCCAGGCCACACATTGCGCGATAATGCGATTCGACTGGCGCATCTCTTCCATACGCACCAGATAACGATCATAAGAATCGCCCGTGCGGCCGACCGGGATCTCAAAATCCATACGGTCATAGACCTCGTAGGGCTGGGTCTTGCGCAGGTCCCACGCCACCCCGGAACCACGCAGCATCGGCCCTGTAAAGCCCAGCGCCTTGGCGCGCTCGGGATCGACCACGCCAATGCCGACCAAGCGTTGTTTCCAGATACGGTTGTCGGTCAGCAGGGTTTCGTAATCGTCACAATAGGACGGGAATCGACGGGTGAAGTCATCAATGTAATCAAGCAATGAACCCTGGCGGTTCTCGTTCCAGCGTTTTGCTTTTGCCGCGCTGCGATTGACCGTGTCGTATTGCGCCATCGAATCCGGCAGATCACGGTACACGCCACCCGGGCGGTAATAGGCCGCGTGCAAGCGTGCGCCAGTGACCGCCTCGTACATATCCATGAGATCTTCGCGCTCACGGAAGGCGTACAGGAACATAGTCATCGCGCCCACATCCAGCGCGTGTGCGCCGATCCACAACAAGTGGTTGAGAATGCGGGTGATCTCGTCAAACATGACCCGGATGTACTGCGCCCGCAGCGGCACCTCAACGCCCAGCAACTTCTCCGTCGCCAAGACATAGGCGTGCTCGTTGCACATCATCGACACATAATCGAGACGATCCATGTACGGCATTGCCTGCAGGAAGGTCTTGTGTTCGGCCAGCTTTTCGGTGCCGCGATGCAGGAGGCCAATATGCGGGTCAGCGCGTTCGATAACCTCGCCGTCCATCTCCAGCACCAGGCGCAGCACACCGTGCGCGGCCGGGTGTTGCGGACCAAAGTTGAGCGTGTAATTGCGAATCTCGGACATGCTCAAATCACCTTTATCGAAGGCCGGGCGTTTGCACCATGGCAACGCAGATCAACTTCAGTGCAGGCTAATCTTTGCGTAGCAAAAGTTAAGCGCGCAGCGCGACCGGAGCTAAAGTTGAGCGTGTAATTGCGAATCTCAGACACGATCGGCTCCATAACCCGGATCGCGCACGATGCGCGGCGTCACCTCGCGCGGCTCGATGCTGACCGGCTGATAAATGACACGGCGCTGCTCGGGGTCGTAACGCATCTCGACATGACCAGAAATGGGGAAGTCCTTGCGGAACGGATGGCCGATAAAACCGTAATCCGTGAGGAGGCGGCGCATGTCGGGATGACCTTCAAAGACGATGCCGAAGAGGTCAAAACACTCCCGCTCGAACCAATTTGCGGTCGGCCACAGGCTGTGCACCGAGGGCACAACCGGCAGGACATCATCCGGAGCAAAGGCCCGTACCCGCACGCGCTGATTGCGGCGCACCGACAGCAAATGCAGAACAACGGCGAAACGCGGACCGTTCTTGAAACGACTTTCGCCGCCGTCACGGTAGTCCAGATAATCAATCCCGCACAGATCAATCAAGGTATCGAAACGCAGATCGGGCGCGTCACGCAATTGCGCAGCGGCCTCCATCAGGTTGGCAGCGTCCACTTCCAGGGTGACCTCATCCAGCGCCACCGTGAGATTGGCAATCAGATCACCCAGCGAATCTTGCAGGCGTTCGGCGAGGGCTTCAGCAGTCAGAGGCATGAGAATTCGTCCGATCAGCGAGCAATGGTTTGGGTGCGACGGATCTTGTTCTGCAATTGCAGGATGCCGTAGAGCAGGGCCTCGGCGGTCGGAGGACAGCCCGGCACATAGATATCCACCGGCACCACGCGATCACATCCGCGCACGACGGCATAGGAATAGTGGTAATAACCGCCACCGTTAGCGCATGAGCCCATGGAGATCACCCACTTGGGGTCCGGCATCTGGTCATACACCTTGCGCAACGCAGGGGCCATCTTGTTGGTCAGCGTACCCGCGACGATCATCACATCGGACTGACGCGGACTCGGGCGGAACACCACGCCAAAGCGGTCAAGATCGTAACGCGAGGCGCCCGCCTGCATCATCTCCACCGCACAGCAGGCCAGACCGAAGGTCATCGGCCACAACGAACCATTCTTGGCCCAGTTGATGACGCCGTCCGCCGTGGTGGTTACAAAACCCTTTTCGAGAATGCCTTCAATACCCACCCTGAATCACTCCCACTCAAGCGCGCCCCGCATCCACTCGTAGGCGAAGCCGACAATCAGGATGGAGAGAAACACGACCATGGACCAAAAACCAAAGGCACCAATCTCTTCCAGGACAATCGCCCAAGGAAAGAGGAAGGCGATCTCCAGATCAAACAGGATGAAAAGGATGGCCACGAGGTAATAACGCACATCAAACTTCATGCGCGCATCCTCAAATGCCTCAAATCCACACTCGTAAGCGGAAAGTTTTTCGGGGTCCGGGCGGTGCGGTGAGAGCACCCATCCGATGAGAATTGGGCCGATGCCGATCAACAAACCGACCAAGACAAACATCAGCACCGGGAAGTAGTTTTCCAGCATGGTTTTCTGTGTTTCTTGCTTTATGAATCCGTGGCCCGGATTCTATGTTGACGGGCAACCCGGGTCAAATGACCTGATTGTGACAAACAATGCCAAACATCTTGCAAATCAACTGCCTGCAAAAAAAGGGGAGCAGGCATTAAAAAATTCGATGGTGCCGACGGCGAGACTCGAACTCGCACGACCTAGGTCACTACCCCCTCAAGATAGCGTGTCTACCAATTTCACCACGTCGGCATAACGACTGCCGGGCCCGGTCACAGGCCCACCAGAAAGAACTTATTTCGGAATGGCGCCAGCCGGAGCTGCAGGCACCGACGCCGGAGCGGCGGCAGGAACCGCACCTGCGGGCGCCGAGACCGGCGAGACCTCCGCAGGAACCGCCGTATTCAGCGTCTTGGTCTTGGCCGAAAGCGCCGTCAAACCCACGCTGGTCAGAAAGAACAGCGTCGCCAGAACAGCGGTGGTTCGGCTCAAAAAGTTGGCCGAACCGGTCGCACCAAACAGGCTGCCGGAGGCGCCGCTGCCAAAGGCTGCGCCCATATCAGCGCCCTTGCCATGCTGCATCAGGACCAGACCGATCACGGAGATCGCCGTCAACACATGCACTACCCAGACTACCTGTTCCATTGATCTCTCTCGAATTAAATCAACACGCGCGACTCAAGCCATCAGGCGGCGCGGCAAATAGCCAAAAAGTCCTCGGCCACCAAGGCCGCGCCCCCAATCAGGCCACCGTCAATATCCGGCTGCGACAACAACTCCGCCGCATTGCCAGGCTTCATGCTGCCGCCGTACTGAATCACTACATTCGCCGCAATGGCCGAGTCGTGCTGGGCCAGGCGGCCACGAATAAAGGCATGCACGGCTTGCGCCTGCTCCGGTGTCGCGGTCAAGCCCGTGCCAATAGCCCAAACCGGCTCATAGGCGATAACCGCATTGGCAAAGGCCGCAATACCCGCGACTGCCAGCACCGCATCCAACTGACGCGCCACAACCGCCTCGGTCACACCCGACTCGCGCTCCTGCAACGACTCACCCAGACACAGGATCGGCGTGATGCCAGCCGCCTGCGCGGCGACAAACTTGGCCGCCACTTGCGCATCGCTCTCGGCATAGAGGCTACGCCGCTCGGAATGCCCAACGATCACATAGGCGCAAGCAAAATCCTTGAGCATGGCCGCCGACACCTCACCGGTATAGGCGCCCTTGGCATGCTCGCTCAAGTTCTGCGCGCCCAGACGAACCGGGGTGCCACTCAAAACCTGCTGAACCTGAGACAAATAGGGGAAGGGGACGCAAACAGCGATGTCGCAGTTGACGCCCTGGGCACCCGACACAACGCCCGCCAACAAGGCCGCATTGTCGGTCAAAGACCCATGCATCTTCCAGTTACCAGCAACCAGCTTGCGAGGCATCGCCGCCCTCCATTTTCAAAGACCGCGAATTCTAACTGGCGTGGGCCGTACGGTCAACGCAATCAGCGCCCGTTTTGCGCCCGATCACACCCGATTGCGCCACGCTGGCGTCCCGGATCAAGCTCAGGGAGCCGCGTTATCTTCGGGCTTCTCTGCAAGGTACTTGCCGAGACGGCGGGACTTTACATGGCGGTCAAAACGCCATTCGTCGATGAAGGCGATGCTGAGGTTGTACGCTTTATCCTTCATGTTGTAGATGCTGCCCAGATCAAAAGCCCTGCCCTGCTCGAGAGACTCACACAGGGACTGCATGATCCGGGCCTCCTCGGTATCAGGATTCTTTCTGATGTACTTGGCGATGTCCTTGATGGCAGTCATATCAGCACCCACTAATGATTAGCTCAGCCGGATCATAGCCATGATTTCCCTGTCTGTGGTCACCCTTTTTGCCAATGGGCCCGCCATCGACAGGCCTCAACCAAAGCGGCCGGTAATGTATTCCTCTGTCTTGACAATCTTCGGCTTAACGAACAGCTCATCCGTCCTGCCGAATTCAACCAGATCGCCCAGGTACATGAAGGCGGTGAAGTCAGAGATTCGCGCGGCCTGCTGCATGTTGTGGGTCACGATGGCGATGGTGTACTCATGTTTGAGCTCGTTGATCAACTCTTCGATCTTGGCCGTTGAGATCGGATCCAAGGCCGAGGTCGGCTCGTCGAACAAAACGATCTCCGGCTTGACCGCAATCGTCCGGGCAATACACAGACGCTGTTGCTGGCCACCCGACAGCGACAGGCCCGACTGCAACAGCTTGTCCTTGACCTCATTCCACAAGGCCCCCTTCTTGAGCGCCCACTCGACCCGGGCATCCATCTCGCTCTTTGACAGGTTCTCGTAGAGACGAACCCCGAAGGCAATATTGTCGTAAATGGTCATCGGGAACGGGGTTGGCTTCTGGAACACCATCCCGATCTTGGCCCGCACCAGATTCACATCCTGCTTCTTGTCGAGCAGATTCTTGCCCTGAAACAGAATCTCGCCCTCGGCGCGCTGTCCCGGATACAGGTCATACATCCTGTTAAAGGTGCGCAGCAAGGTGGACTTACCGCAACCGGACGGGCCAATGAAGGCCGTGACATGACGATGGGCAATATCCAGGTTGATATCCTTCAAACCCTGGAAACTGCCGTAGAAAAAGTTCAGGTTGCGCACCTTCAAGGCGATGGCCAATGAGCCCAATTCCACCGTTGCGGATTCCATCATCAAAGACTCCATCATTTCTTGAGATTGGTCTGGCGGAACAGGATGCGGGTGCCGACATTGATGGCCAGAACCATCAAAGCAACCAACAACGCCCCGCCCCAAGCCAATTGCTGCCAGTTTTCATAGGGACTCATGGCGAACTGGTAGATCGCCACCGGTAGATTAGCCATCGGCTGAGACATGTCCATGCTCATGAACTGGTTATTCAAGGCGGTGAAGAGCAAGGGCGCCGTCTCCCCCGTGACACGCGCGATCGCCAGCAAGACCCCCGTCACCACGCCCGACTTGACCGCCCGCAAGGTAACGGCCAACGAGACCTTCCAGCGCGGCGCGCCCAGGGCAAAGGCAGCCTCACGCAACGCCGTCGGCACCAGCTTGAGCATATTCTCCGTGGTACGCACCACGACAGGAATGGCGATCAGCGACAAGGCCAGCGAACCCGCCCAACCCGAGAAGCCGCCCAAGGTGGCTACCGCCAGGGCATACACAAAAAGGCCGATCACGATAGACGGCGCCGACAGTGTCATGTCCGTAATGAAACGGGTGATCTGGGCAAAACGCGAACGGTCGCCGTATTCGGCCAGGAAGATTCCGGCCAGGATGCCGATCGGGGTCGAAACAAAGGTGGTCACGCCCAGCATCAACAGGCTTCCCACGATCGCATTGGAGAAGCCGCCCCCCTCGCTGCCCGGTGCCGGGGTTTCCTGTGTAAAGAACGCCCAATTCAGGGCCGAAAAGCCATTGGACAGCAGGGTCCAGAGAATCCACAACAAGGCCGAAAGCCCAAAGGCCATGGCGCACATGGAGAGAAAAATACCGACCCGATTGGTCAGGACGCGGCGCGTATAAAGTGAAATGGCCATGATCAGCGCTCCGTTAACGACCGGCCTTGGCGCGACCGCGAGCGATCAGCCAGTTGGAGGCCGCCAGCACCAGGAAGGTAATCACGAACAGCACCAGGCCCAAGGCGAACAGAGACGAGAGATGCAGACCCGGAGACGCCTCACCAAACTCGTTCGCCAGGGTCGAGGCAATCGAGGTGCCTGGCGAAAACAGGCTGCCGGTGATGCGATTGGCGTTGCCGATCACGAAGGTCACGGCCATGGTCTCACCCAGGGCGCGCCCCAGGCCGAGCATGATGCCGCCAATAACGCCCACGCGGGTATAGGGCAGAACGATGCGTGTGACCACTTCCCATTGGGTGCAACCCACGCCGTAGGCCGACTCTTTCAGGACGGGCGGCGTGGTCTCGAACACATCGCGCATCACCGAGGCCACAAAAGGGATGACCATCAGGGACAAGACCAGGCCCGCCGTCAGAATGCCGATGCCCATGGGAGCGCCTGCAAAAAGCCCCCTTAGGACGGGTATGTCACCAACGGCCGCCTGCAAATGCGGCTGCACATGCTCGGCAAAGAGCGGGGCAAACACAAACAGGCCCCAGATCCCGTACACGATGGAGGGGATGCCCGCCAAGAGTTCGACGGCCGTTCCCAGCGGTCGACGCAACCAGATCGGGCAAGTCTCGGTCAGAAACAAGGCAACACCAAAGCTAACGGGAACAGCGATCAGGAGGGCGATAACGGAGGTTGCCAGGGTGCCGTAGATCTGGATCAGGGCCCCAAATTTCTCATCGGGGGCATCCCAGACATCGGTCCAGACGAACGCCATACCGAAGGTACTCAGACTCGGGTAGGCCTCAACCCCCAGAGAGACCAGAATTCCGAACAATGTCAGGAACACGATCGAAGCAAAAAACTGGGTCACTCCGTGAAAGAGGCGATCCTGGCGGCGAAAAACCGCCACCCGCCCTGCATGCAGGTCAACAGGCTCTGTCACCGCTTTGCTTCCTGTCATTGGACTGCCCAATTCAGCCATCGTTTTTGCCCACAAATATCGCCATTTTCAGGAGGCACGCTGCGATGCCGCCTGAAAATGGCCCCCTGGCATAATGCCACGGGGCCTCCGCTTACTTGATGTTTTTCATCTCGGCTTCGACCATCTTTACCACGCTCGGCGGCAGGGGCACAAAGCCCAGTTCTTCAGCCATCTTCTGGCCATTGTGTAGCGACCAGGAGAAGAAATCCACAACCCCCTTCTGGCGAGCCGCATCGGCGCCCTTTTTATAGGCCAGGACATAGGTCGCGCTGGTGATCGGCCAGGCATTCTTGTGCGACTGATCCAGCAGGTCGGGGGCCATGCCTTTGACCTTGAAGTTGGCGCTCATGGCGGCCGCTTCGACAGCCGCCTGGTTCGGGACGATGTAGTTGCCGGCCTTGTTCTTCAAGGCGACAAAGTTCATCTTGTTCTGCATGGCATCGGCGATGTCCACATAACCGATGGCGCCGGCAATTTTCTGCACATTGGCGGCCACACCCGGATTACCCTTGCCGCCGACGCCGTTGGCGGGCCAGTTCACCGTGTTGCCGGCGCCCACATCACGCAAGAAAGCCGTGGACTGCTTGGCCAGATAATGGGTGAACACGAAGGTGGTGCCGGAACCGTCGGAACGATGCGCGACCGTGATCGCGGTATTGGGCAGCGCCACGCCGGGATTCAGGGCGGTGATCTTGGCATCGTTCCACTTGGTGATGGCACCACGGAAGATCTCGGCACTCACCGGGCCATCCAGCTTCACCTGGCCGGAGGCTATGCCGGGCAGGTTGACAACGATCGTCACGCCCCCCATGACGGCCGGGAACTGGGTCAGGCCGGCGGCGTCCAGTTCGGAGTCCTTGAGCGGCGCGTCGGTGCCGCCGAAATCGACGGTCTTGGCCTTGATCTGTTTGACCCCCCCCGAGGAACCGATGCCCTGGTAGTTCACCCGCTGACCGGTGGCGGCCTTGTATTTCTCAGCCCACTTGGTATAGATGGCGTAGGGGAAGGTTGCGCCCGCGCCGGTCGTATCGGCGGCCTGAGCAGAATAAGTGCCCGCCGAAAACAGGATCGCGACAAGAATCGGCTTCAAAAAATGAGTTTTACGCATGACTGCTCCTGACGATGAAGGGGACGGCCTAACCCGTCGTATCGTACGCCGCGAATGTTACAGAACTGTGACCGGCGGATGAACCCTTTTCAAGGCTGGCGCGAATCTGCCCCTCCGCCCTGGCCGCCAGGCTGCGACGGTCGCAGGATCCGGCGGCGAGCGCCGGCATAAACTCGATCTGCGCCGTAAACGGCGGGGCACACGCAATCCGCCAGAGCGACTCCATCAGGGTCATCTCGCCGTGATAGGCCGGGATTTCGGTACGCTGCCCTTGACCATCCAGATAACGAATGGATACCGGGCAGAGGGTTGCGTTCGCCTGAATGACGGGCTCCAGCAAGGCCCCACGGAAGGGCAAGACCCGATCGCCGGATGTCGTCGTTCCTTCCGGGAAAAGGGTCAGACATTCGCCCTCGGCCAGCAGAGAGGCCATCGTCACATTCATCTCGCGGATGGCCGAGCGTTTCTCCCGAACCAAAAACAGAGTCCCCGTCTGCGCAGCCAACCAGCCAAACAGGGGCCAGCGGGCGATATCCGCCTTGGCGACAAAACGACACGGCAAGAGGCTATGCAAAAGATGGATGTCCAGCCAGGAGACATGATTGGCGACGATCAGGACACCCTTGCCGCGCAGCGGGGGCGTTCGGCCGCGAACGACCAGGCTGATACCGAACAACTGCAACATCTCTGCTGACCAGCGTGTGAGCCGACGGCCCTGCTCCCCATGATCCAGGCGCGGGAACAAGAACGCGACCGTCAAGGCCCCCACCAACACATGCCAGGCGAGACGCAACAGGCGCAACCAGGCCCGCAACCCTTCAAGGCGAAACATCAATCCTTCAATTCTCAGCATGCCAGAAAGTGGCGAGCATACACAGGGCCAAGCTACCGAGCGTCTAAGCCGCCTTCTGCCGCACCACGGCAGCGATACGCTCAGCAGCAGCGTGCACCGCGGCGGCGTCCATGCCTTCGGCCATCACCCGCACCAGGGGCTCGGTACCGGAGGCGCGCAACAAGATGCGGCCCTGACCGGCAAACGCCACCTCTTCTGCGTGAGCCGCAGCGACGACCTCAGGATGAGCGGCCAATTCACGCGGGGCCTTGATATTGAGCAGTACCTGCGGCCACAAGGGACAATCGGCAACCAGTTCGGACAGGCTTTGCCCGCTCCGACGCAGCGCCGCCAGCACTTGCAGGGCAGAGACGATGCCGTCGCCCGTGGTGTGGCGATCTAGGCACAGCAGATGGCCGGAACCCTCACCGCCCAGCATCCAGCCACGCGCCTGCATGCGTTCCAGCACATAGCGATCGCCCACCTTGGCGCGTTCGAAATCGAGGCCCAGTGCACGCAAGGCCCGTTCCACCGCACCGTTTGTCATTTGCGTGCCGACCACGCCCTCCACCGTTTCACCCGCCGCCAGGCGGCTCTTGGCCATCAGGTAAAGCAGGCGGTCGCCATCAACGATCTCACCATCGGCATCGCACATGATCAAGCGGTCACCATCACCGTCCAGGGCAATGCCCAAATCAGCGCCATTGGCACGCACCGCCTCGATCATCAGCGACGGGTGCGTGGCACCGCAGCCCTCATTGATGTTGAAGCCATCCGGCTGGTTGGCAATAGCGATCACCTCGGCACCCAGTTCGTGCAGCACCGGCGGCGCGATATGGTAGGTAGCGCCGTTCGCGCAATCCACAACGATACGCAGGCCCTTGAGATCCAGTTCAAACGGGAAACTGCCCTTGCAAAACTCGATATACCGCCCCGGCGCATCGTCCAGGCGCTTGACCTTGCCGATCAGCCGCGCCTCGGCGGTGACGAGCGGACAGTCGATGGCGGCCTCGATCTCGAGCTCCACCGCGTCCGGCAGCTTGAAGCCATCGCCGGAGAAGAACTTGATACCGTTGTCCTCGAATGGATTGTGTGACGCAGAAATCACCACCCCGGCCGAAAGGCGCAGGGTGCGGGTGAGGTAGGCCACGGCCGGCGTCGGCATCGGGCCGACCAGACGCACATCAACGCCTGCCGCCGTAAAACCCGCCTCCAGCGCCGACTCCAGCATGTAGCCAGACAGGCGCGTGTCCTTGCCAATCAACACCGTGGGCCGTGCCCCGTTGTCGCGTTGCTGCGCCAGTACCCGACCGGCGGCATAGCCCAGCTTCAAGGCAAAATCGGGCGTGATCGGCGCCTCACCCACGCGCCCACGCACGCCATCGGTACCAAAATATTTTCTGCTGCCCGTCGTCCTCATCGCGTCCTCTCCCAGATCTTCAGTGCATCCACCGTGGCTGCCACATCATGCACCCGCACGATGGCGGCGCCCTTCTCTACCGCACGCAAGGCCGCTGCGATACTGCCCGCCAGGCGTTCGTCCACCGGCCGCCCGGTTATCTCGCCCAGCATCCGTTTGCGCGACACCCCCACCAACACCGGTGCCAGTTCCGCTAGGCGCGGCAAGCCCCGCAACAAGGCCAGATTATGTTCCAGCGTCTTGCCAAAACCGAATCCGGGATCGATGTACAGCCGATCCCGTGCGACACCCGCGGCCCCGCAGGCAGCGATACGGGCGGCCAGAAAGCCATACACCTCCTGCAGCACATCCCCGTACTGCGGCGCATCCTGCATACTGCGCGGCTCCCCCTGCATGTGCATCAGACAAACGGCGCAATCACTGTCCCGCACGGCCTCCAGTGCACCCGGCGCCTGCAAGGCACGCACATCGTTGATCATCGTCGCGCCCGCCGCCAGTGCCGCCCGCATCACGGCCGGTTTCATCGTGTCCACTGACAGCGTCACGCCGCAATCGCGCAGCCCTTCCAGCACCGGCAGGATGCGCTCCAGCTCCTCCTGCTCACTCACCCCCTGCGCGCCCGGCCGCGTCGATTCGCCCCCAATATCCAGGGCATCCGCACCCGCGTCGATCAGACGGCGGGCATGATCCAGGGCCTGATCGGACGAATAAAAACGCCCGCCGTCGGAGAACGAGTCGGGCGTCACATTGACGATGCCCATCACCTGTGGGCGATCGTTTTTCCAGATCACAGCCTTACCGAAATCAGGCTTCTTCCGCCGGGCGTGTCGTTGCCTCGGGGGCCGCAGGCGGTTCACTGGCGGGCGGTTTTGCCACAGGCGCCGGCTTGGGCGGACGCGGCGGACGACCGGCCATGATGTCGTCGATCTGCTCGGCGTCGATGGTCTCCCATTCCAGCAGGGCATGAGTCATGGCCTCGATCTTGTCACGGTTGTCCTCGATGAGTTTGCGGGCGCGGGCGTATTGCTCGTCGATGATGCGACGCACCTCGGCATCGACCTGTTGCAGAGTCGCCTCAGACACACTCTTGTGCGTCGTCACCGAACGGCCCAGAAAGATCTCACCCTCCTCTTCACCGTACACCATGGTGCCCAGCGCGTCGGACATACCCCATTGCGTCACCATCCGGCGCGCCAGATCGGTGGCCCGCTGAAAGTCGTTGGAGGCGCCGGTGGTCATCTGCTGCATGAAGATCTCTTCGGCGATACGGCCCCCAAACAGCACGGCGAGGGTCGACAACAGGCGGATCTTGTCCTGGCTGTAACGATCCTCGGTCGGCAACTGCATGGTCACGCCCAGGGCGCGACCGCGCGGGATGATCGTGACCTTGTGCACCGGATCGGTCTTGGGCAGCAAGCGGGCGACCACGGCGTGACCGGACTCGTGATAGGCCGTGTTCCTGCGCTCCTCTTCGGGCATGATCATTGAACGACGCTCGGCGCCCATCATAATCTTGTCCTTGGCGCGCTCGAAGTCGTCCATGTCCACCAGGCGCTTGTTGCTGCGGGCGGCAAACAAGGCGGCCTCGTTAACGAGATTGGCCAGATCCGCGCCGGAAAAACCGGGCGTGCCGCGGGCGATGATCTCGGCCTTTACATCCTGCGCGATGGGCACCTTGCGCATATGCACCAGCAGGATCTGCTCACGGCCACGGATATCCGGTAACGGCACCACCACCTGACGATCGAATCGACCCGGACGCAACAACGCGGGATCCAGCACATCGGGGCGGTTGGTAGCGGCGATGATGATGACACCCTGATTCGCCTCGAAGCCGTCCATCTCCACCAGCAACTGGTTCAGTGTCTGCTCGCGCTCGTCATTACCGCCCCCGAGACCTGCACCGCGCTGACGCCCCACCGCATCAATCTCGTCGATAAACAGGATGCAGGGAGAATGCTTCTTGGCCTGCTCAAACATGTCGCGAACCCGCGCCGCACCGACCCCGACAAACATCTCGACAAAGTCCGAGCCCGAGATGGTGAAGAACGGCACCTTGGCCTCACCGGCAATGGCCTTGGCCAGCAGCGTTTTGCCGGTACCGGGCGAGCCGACCATCAACACGCCACGCGGGATACGGCCGCCCAGCTTCTGGAACTTGGACGGATCACGCAAGAACTCAACCAGCTCGCTGACCTCCTCCTTGGCCTCATCGCAACCCGCGACATCGGCAAAGGTGACGACATTGCTTTCCTGATCGAGCATCCGTGCCTTGGACTTGCCGAATGAAAAGGCACCGCCCTTGCCGCCACCTTGCATCTGGCGCATAAAAAATATCCAGACGCCAATCAGGAGCAGCATGGGGAACCAGGACACGAAGATACTGGTCAACATGGACGGCTGTTCCTCCGGCTTGACCTCGACCGTCACTCCATTCTTGAGCAGGTCGGAGACCATCCACGGATCGTTCGGGGTATAGGTCGTAAAGCGCTGGCCGTCGGTCTGCACGCCGCGCAGGACACGACCGTCGATGGTGACCTTGGCGATTCGCCCCTGCGTCACTTCATCAAGAAACTGGGAATATTCCAGCTGCGACGCCCCGCCGGCCGATTCGCGCGGACCAAACTGGTTGAACACCGTCATCAGCACGAGGGCAATAATCAGCCATGCCCCTACATTTTTAAAAAGATTGTTCAATCTTGCATCCTTTTTCAACAAACCCGCCGGCACCTGCCACGCACCAGCGCACATTAGTCCAATTTATCCGTCCGATCAATGCCGCAAGCCGCGTCCCAGCAAATAGACCTCGGTACTCTCGTCACGCGAGGCCTTCGGTTTTCGCGCGGTAACCGCCTTGAACACGCCGCGCATCTGGCGCAGATAATCCTCAAAACCGGCGCCCTGAAAGACCTTGATCAAGAAGCTCCCCTCCGGACGCAACACCTTCTGGGCAAAATCCAGCGCCATCTCGGCCAAGGCATAACTCTTCGCCTGATCGGACAACAGCACACCCGTCAAGTTGGGGGCAATATCGGAAAGCACAAGATCGACCGGATGGCCGCCCAACCGCGCCAGAAAATCGTCCAGAACGGCATCGCTGGAAAAGTCTCCCTGCAGGAACTCGACGCCCTTGACCGGCTCCATCGGCAACAGGTCAATGGCAAAGACATGACCGTGGCCCTGAAGGCGCTCACTCACGACCTGGCACCAACCCCCTGGCGCACTACCCAGATCAACCACGCGAATGCCTTGGCGCAACAAGCGGTCCTTATCCAGAATCTCCATCAGCTTGAAGGCGGCACGGGAGCGATAACCCGCCTTGGTCGCCATCTGCACATAGTGATCGTTAACATGGCGCTGATGCCAGATATGGGTTTTTGCGCTGCGCTTCACGATGCGACCGAACTCCTCGGGTAAAATGGGGGCATGAATGCTTCTGCCGCGACAACACTGACTCCGCAACAGCGGAAATTTCTCCGTGCCCAGGCCCACGGGCTGAAGCCCGTCGTCATGATTGGCAACCAGGGGCTCACCGAGGCCGTGATCCAGGAAGCACACCGCTCGCTCGCCGCCCACGAACTGATCAAGATTCGCGTTCTGGGTGATGACCGTGCCGTCCGCGAGACATGGTTAGCCGAGATCTGTGCCGCCACGGGCGCTGCCCCGGTCCAGCACATCGGCAAACTATTGCTCATTTATCGTCCGGCAGACACGCCACGACTGCAATTACCGTGACTTGGCAACGAGGGCCAGACCGAGCAGGCTCTCGATCAGATAGACCACGCTGGACACCCCGTGCCAGGTCTCAAAACGGTCACGGAAGAGGCTCTCCATGACATCCTTGGGCATCGCCTCGGCCTTCAGTTCCGCAAGGATCGGCTGAATGCCGAAGTATTGCGCCAGGGTCAACAGCAGCATGGTCAGGGCAATCCAGAAAGCGGCCTGTTTAAAGGCCTGAGCGCCTGAAACCTGTAAACGCGAGAGCAACAAGCCGATACCGCAGGCCATCCCAACCCAGCCCATGCCGGCAAACATCTTGCCGGCCAGCAGCCCGGCCAGGGCCCGATCCTCAGGGAGACTGTGAAACAACAACGGCGCCACCAGATAGCCCACCGCCCACAGGCCACCGACCCACAGAGCCACGGCCCACGCCGAGATCATCTGGCCTAAACGCATGACCGGTCAGATGTAATGCACATCAAGAATCTCGAAATGGCGCACGCCGCCAGGGGCCTGAACATCGGCCACATCGTCGGCATACTTGCCAATCAAGGCCCGCGCAATCGGCGAGCTCACCGACACCTTGCCCTCTTTGATGTTGGCCTCATCCTCACCGACGATCTGGTAACGCACCTCTTCGCCCGTCGCGG
>Ga0194110_10005370_pt1 | contig 15228 bp, 12 predicted proteins | sample TA2Kig1200mmetaG_FD_146192 | JGI IMG/M metagenome (GOLD analysis project Ga0194110, IMG submission 146192) | Freshwater microbial communities from Lake Tanganyika, Tanzania - TA2015032 Kigoma Deep Cast 1200m | ecosystem: Environmental > Aquatic > Freshwater > Lake | place: Tanzania: Lake... | reverse complement strand
TTGAAGAGCAAAGGCACCCCGCTGATGCTCTGGGCTATAGCGTTGATGCAGGCGTAGACCCAGACGTGCTCTCGGTAGGGCTGGTTCAGCCTGCCGCCCGAGAGTTCGGTCAGTAGGCGGGGCGAGAGGAAAAACAGGCGGGTGGCTTCCGGGAAATAGGGAGCCTCACGTCGCACCGCCTGACTGACGGAGCCACCCTGCAACGCCGCTAACCCCCTCCTGATCAGCCCCAGCAAACCCCATCCCTTGAGCCGCCAAATTTATTGGCATAATTATCTTGGGCTTATGGGAGGTTACGCAATTCCGCTAATTGACCTTCGTTGGGGAGTATTTTGGGATTGTTTGGTTCAACTGTGTCCAAACAACATAAGCCGGGGCTAAAGTCCCGGCTCGGAAGGGCACATCGTTGTCTCGGGTGATTTTAATGAGGAGGGGCGTCGTTAATCACGATGGCGTTGACGCAAGAATAGACTCAGAGGTGGTCCTTGTAAGGAAGGGTCAGGCCGCCCTGTCGCAGGTGGGCCATGAGCAGGTAGGGGGAGAGGAAAAAAGGCGGGGTGTTACCGGAAGGGAGGGCAGGGTCGGAGCTTCTCTTTTAACCAGGGTGTTGCCGGTTTGGATAAGAGGTGAGTTCCCAGTTTATAAGTGCTTGCGCTACTCTTTCCCCGCATGATCTGAGCCAAACGCACACGCCATATAAGGGGGTGGAATATCGCCAAGTTAGGCTTGACTACGGATGCAGATCGTTCAGGGCTTTGCTTTGCCGCGATGCTGAGGGGGGGGTTGTGTATCTTGCAGCCTGAGTCGAGTATACGGGATCTACCTTCATAATAAAAGTTTATGGCGAAAGGCACAGGCAGTCAATCAGAATGATTTCTGCAGGAGGCTGGATTGACAAGGTGGATTGAGAGGGCTGTAGATAGAAATTAGCTTCTTTTTACCTTTATGTGACATTTTGTGAAAATATTGCGTTCAGTACCCGTCGTTTTGGTAAGAGAATATGGTCTCTGCGCTAACTTTCATGCCTTGTAGATATTGTTCCCAGCTAACCCCTTAAAGGCGTTGCGGGTATCGACAATCAAGCGGGCGTGCGCAGCAATCCAGGGGTAATCGTAGGCCGTGTGGTCGGTGACCAAGAGGACCAGGTCGGCGTCTTGCACGGTTCTCTCGTCCAGTGGCGTCGAGGCCATGTCAAAGTGGGGGTAATGGCGCATCCCTTTGCATTTGGGGATATGGGGGTCATTATACCTGACTTCGGCGCCTTCCTGCATGAGCAGGTCCATGATCTTCAGGGTCGGCGATTCCCGGGGATCATCTACGTCCTTCTTGTAAGCCAATCCCAAAACCAGGATCTTGGCGCCTTTGAGGGGCTTGCTGTGGTCACTCAAGGCTTTGGTCACGCGCTGGATCACGAAATAGGGCATGCCGGTGTTGATTTCCCCGGCCAACTCGATGAATCGGGTGGAAAAGTCGTATTCCCTCGCCTTCCAGGTTAGGTAGAAGGGGTCGATAGGAATGCAGTGCCCCCCCAGGCCGGGGCCGGGATAAAAGGCCTGGAACCCGAAGGGCTTGGTTTTGGCGGCTTCAATGACTTCGAAGATATCCACCCCCATCCTCAGGCAGAGCATCTTAAGCTCATTGACCAGGGCGATGTTGACCGCGCGATAGATGTTTTCCAGCAGCTTACTCATTTCCGCGGCCTGGGTGGAAGACACGGGGATCACCCGGTCGATCACCTGGGAGTGAAGCGCTACGCCATGCTCCAGACATGCCTGGGTCACGCCGCCTACTACTTTGGGGATCGTGCGCACGTGAAAGGTGGAGTTGCCCGGGTCTTCCCTTTCCGGGGAGAAGACCAGGAAAAAGTCTTCGCCGACCTTGAAATTTTTACTCAGGATGGGCAAGAGCAGTTCCACGGTGGTGCCGGGATAGGTGGTGGATTCCAAAGAAATGAGCTGGCCCGGGCGCAGGCAGGCGGCGATATGGCGGGTGGTGCTCTCCACGTATTTCAGGTCCGGCTCCCGCTTGGCGGTTAAGGGGGTGGGCACGCAAATGATCAGGACATCGGGTTCGCCCAAGCGAGACTGATCGTGAGTGGCATCAAACCGCCCCTGGCCCTGTTTGGGGTCGAGCAGGGCAGCCAGCCGGGGGCCCGGAATATGCTTGATATAGGACTCACCCTGGTTCAGGAGTTCGACCTTGTGGGCGTCCGTATCGAAACCCAGGACCGGAAAGCCCACCTCACAGAAGCGCAAGACCAGGGGCAGCCCCACGTAGCCCATGCCGATGATGCCGATTAACGCCTGCTTGTTCTTAATTTTGTCCAGCAAATCCATAGCTTGATCCATTTCTTCCAAGAAACCTGATTGGAAACGCTTTAAGGGCGCGACAGCTGATGATAATCCAGGTACCACTGGATAAAGCGCGGAATGCCAACCTCGATGGGGGTGGTGGGTTCAAAACCCAGCTTACTCCGGGCCCGAGTAATGTCGGCGTAAGTGGCCGGGACATCGCCCGGTTGGATGGGCAGGAGATTTTGTTCCGCCTTGACCTTCAGTTCCGCCTCCAGAATACCGATGACTTTGGTGAGTTCCTCGGCCTGGTGATTGCCCAGGTTGATGATTTCATAATGGTCCAGGCCGGGGACCATGAGCGAAGCCACCACGCCCTGGACGATGTCATCAATATAGGTGAAATCCCGCTGCATTTTGCCGTAATTGAAGACTTTGATGGGTTTGCCCTTGAGCATCGCTTCGGTAAACAGCCACATGGCCATATCCGGCCGGCCCCAGGGACCGTAGACCGTAAAGAACCTTAACCCCACGGTATGGAGGCCGAACAGATGAGTGTAGGCGTGGGCCATGAGTTCGTTGGCCTTCTTGGTGGCGGCATAGAGGCTGATGGGCGTGTCCACTCGCTGAGTTTCCGCAAAGGGCATTTCGGTCAGACCGGCATAAACGCTGGAAGTAGAGGCATAGACCAAGCGCTCCACCTGGAAGTGCCTGGCCACCTCCAGGAGATTGATGAACCCCTCCAGGTTGGACTCCTGGTAGGCAAAGGGATTGACGAGGGAATAGCGTACCCCGGCTTGGGCCGCCAGGTGGCAGATTCTTTTAGGGGCATTGGACTTGAATAGCGTTTCTAGGAGGGGCAGATCGGCCAAGTCTCCTTCCAAAGAAACAAAGTTAGGATATTGACGCAGTTCAAGGTCTCGGTTGCGCTTTAACGCAGGTGAGTAGTAGTTGTTGTAGTTGTCCAGCCCCACCACCCTGGCCCCCTGGGTAAGCAGCGCCCGGGCCACGTGAAAGCCAATGAACCCGGCACTGCCGGTGACCAAATAATTGTGATCCTCGATCTGAGAGATCCAATTCCTATTGGCTGCTGTCTTCATCTTCCCCACAGACTTGCCTCAAAAAAATAACTTTCCCTCTTAAAACATACTGGGTTTCGTCTGTAGACATATCTTCCCTTTCTTCCCCTGAACACTTCTTCTGTAATCCGAAGAAAGCAAGCATTTGCTAAGTCATATCGTAATTCCCATCAATTTTAGAGATCAGTCGCGTGACCACCAGAATTGCTTACCCAGGTCGAACCTTCTTTATGATTCTAATAACTCTATCTAAATCGATTTCAGTCATTTGGGTACCTGAAGGCAGGCACAAACCCCTTTCGAACAGAAATTCGCTGACTGCGCCACCCACAACTCGAGCTTCGTACCTCACATTGGTAGGATTCCATTGACTCTGCCTTCCCTGCCTGCTCCTTCCGCCTTCAGATCTTAGTCCTGATTTTTCGATCCGAAAAACTGGCTGAAGGTGCATGGGTTTCCAAAGGGGCCGGGATTCGATATTCTCAGCTTCCAAAGCGAGACGGACGGACTCCCGGTCCGCGCCGAATTCATCAGGGTCTATCAGTATCACAGTGAGCCAGCGGGTGGATCTTGCATAAGTCGCTTCCGGCATAAAATTAATACCCGGAAGATTACTCAACGCGTTCTGGTAGAACTCAAAGATGCGGCGTTTCTGCTCAACCCGGGCGTCAAGCACCCGAAGTTGACCTAGGCCAACGGCGGCCACAATATTGCTCATGCGGTAATTGTAGCCAATCTGCGAATGCTCATAATGGGGTGCGGGATCACGCGCTTGTTGTGAAAGGAATCTGGCCTGCTCGATGAACGCTGCATCATCCGAAGCCAGCATGCCTCCACCCGAGGTGGTGATGATCTTGTTCCCGTTGAAGGAAAAAACCGCAGCCTTGGCACCGACGCCTGCATGCGCCCAATCGCCTTCGCCATTCCCGCTCTTTCTTCGGTATTGGGCACCCAGCGCCTCCGCAGCATCAACCACCACCGGGATGCCGTAGGGCCGGCAAACTTCAAGAATCCGCTCCAAGTCAGCGCACTGTCCATAGAGATCCGTGGGTACCACGGCTTTGGGTAACCGCCCTCTTTGTCGGCAGACTTCGAGTTCTTCCGCCAGCAGGTCGGGATCCAGGTTCCAGGAAGTTAGATCCGAGTCGATGAAGACGGGAACCCCCCCTTGGAAAATGACCGGAGTAACGCTGCCGATAAAGGTCAGGGTGGAGGCAAAAACTTCGTCTCCAGGCCCTATCCCGAGATTGCGAAGTGCCAGGTGAATGGCGGCCGTTCCACTCGAAACGGCCACGGCGTAAGGTATCCCTGATTTTTTGGCAAACTCCCGCTCAAAGGCATCTATCTGGGGACCCACAGGTGCGATATAATTACTCGCAAAAGCATCATGGACAAAGCGCAATTCTTCGCCCCCCAGATGTGGAGGAGAAAGAAAAATTCGCTTGGGATGTGAACTCTGTGATGCCATTTATTTGCAGTCAAGCGCAGTTAAAATTGAGTCTTTGAGGTTGGCTTGCCATTAAGCGCCATAAATTCAGAAGTCAGATTGTTTTAATTACTCTGGCAGGCACCCCAACAACCACTGAGCGCTCCGGCACATCCCGGTTTACTAAGGCCCCGGCGCCGACAATGCTCCAGGCCCCAATTCGCTTCCCCGGCATCACCGTCGCGCCTATGCCCACCAGAGATCCTTCACCGATCTCCACTTCCCCGCCCAAATTCGCTCCTGGTCCAATATGCGCAAAGCTGCCGATATAATTGTGATGATCGACTGTACAACCGGTATTCAGGATGACGGCTCCTCCAATGGTCGCAGCCGTATTCAAGACGACTCCCCCGCAGATCATACTGCCGGCTCCGATTCGCACATCGGGAGCGACAATCGATTTAGGGTGTTGAGCAATCACGAAATCCTCGCCATCCTGCTGGAGCATCTTAAAAATTCTTTGGCGAGTTTTATTTTCGCCTATTGCCACAATAACCGTATCATGGCGGATATTCTTGCAGTCGGCGATTCTTCCCAAAACTGGCGCCCCAAGAATTGTTTGCCCAAGTAAATCCCCTCGGTCATCTAAAAAACCTGCAAGAATAGCGCCTGACCCCTCATCTGCCATGCGAAGGAGAATATCTGCCACCACCTGACCATGGCCGCCGGCCCCAATAATAAGAACCCGCATGACGCTCATCCCTGACAGGATCCCATGAACTCTTCCATGGTCGCTTGGCCCGGCTGGTTTATACCTTCCCGCTTCAGAACCTTCAAGATGGTGAGGCCGATGATTTTTAGGTCCAGGCGTAGCGACTGATGTTCCACGTACCAGACGTCGAGCCTGAACTTCTCATCCCAGGTGATGGCGTTTCTACCGTTTATCTGGGCCCACCCAGTAATCCCCGGTTTTACCTCATGACGGCGCCTCTGCTCCGAAGTATACCGGGCCAGATACTGCATTAGCAATGGCCGCGGTCCGACAATGCTCATATCCCCCTTAATGACATTGAACAGTTCGGGTAACTCATCCAAAGAAGTAGATCTCAAGAATTTTCCAAAACTGCTCAATCTGTCCGAATCCGGCAAAAGACCCCCGTTTGCGTCACACAAGGAGGACATTGTGCGGAACTTATAGATTTTGAAAGGCTTCGCAGTCAATCCTGGCCGCACTTGTGTGAAAAAGACACCCTTTCCGAGCGAAATACGGACCAACAGGGCAATGGCTACCATGAGAGGTGCACAGACCAATAATGCCGGGATGGCAACCGCGAGATCGAGGACCCTTTTTCTCATATCAAACCGGTTTATCGTGGATTAAGGCAAAAAATATTTCAACGGCACATCTGAATCATAAGAGTATAAATAAGCATGGGATAACCCTGACAAGGAGGTTTCCCATGAAACTGTTGCCCAACATTATCCCTTTCGTCAAGGATGCTGCCAAGGCTGTGAAATGAATCTGCCGAGAAGAGTTCAAAGAAGTTTTTTGATAATGAGATTGTTGCGAAATACATCGTAAAAATTACTTAAAAAAGGGTATTTTTTGCTTCCCAACCAGGATAACATATTGTAATATAAGGGAAATAATATTTCCCGAGGATCATATGAAAAAGGGCAGTGCTCAGGGCTCCTTTTTAGGCAACTTCATTTACCAGCAACTCCAACATCGACGCCCCCATTTTCTCCATGACCTGGTCCGGACGGTGGACTTTGGCTTTGTCCGGGAAGCCTGCCGTGACTTTTACGTGGACTGGGGGCGGGACCCCTGGGACCCGGTGCTCATGTTTAAAATGGTATTCTTGCAATTTTACTATGACCTTTCGGACCGGGAAATCGAAGAGCAGTGCATCTGGAACCTGGCCTTTAAGTGTTTCCTGGGCCTGAGCGCCGAGGAGATGCCCCCCGATCACACCACCCTCTGCCGCTTCCGGGGGCGGCTGGGGGCCGAGGGCTTTCAGCGCCTCTTCAACCTGGTGGTGGACGAGGCCCGGCGTCAGGGTCTGGTCTCGGACCGACTGCATATCATTGACGCCACCGACATGGCCGCCAAGGTGGACCTCTTTCGCCTGAAAAAAGAGCACCAAGACGGCGATGACGACCACCACTATGTGGACCGGAACTCCCCGGATAAGGACGCCCGCTTTGGCCGGAAAAGCAAGAAGAAAGGCTTTTACGGCTATAAAGCCCACATTGTCGAGGATGCCGACTCCGAACTCATCGTCGGGATCAAGACCACTCCCGGCAATGTCCCGGACGGGGTGGTGTTCCCGGAGTTGATCGACGCCCACCCTGGGGAGGCCGCCGGCGATAAAGGCTATGACAGTGCTGCCAATCACGCCCATCCGGCCGAACTGGGGGTGGCCTCCGGCATCATCCGTCGACAGCGACGACCAGGGCGGCCCCGAAATTCGCGCCGGGAGCGGCCCAAGATCGAACGCAAGTTTGCTGAGGGCAAGCAACATCATGGTCTTAAAAAAGCCCGATACTGGGGCCTGGTCAAGGTAAGTATCCAGAACCTCATGGTGGCCCTGGCGGTGAATCTCAAGCGTCTGGTCAAGCTCTTGCTTCCCGGCCCGGCCAGACCCAGGGTGGTATTTGCCCCTTGATGCCGGAAGTTCCGGTAATGAGGCTCAAAAAGCTAAGGTGCGGGGAAAAATCCACAAATCCAAGATCGAATATCGGCCTAAACCACAAGTGATGGCTCTTTAAGTCATCCTCATCCCTGTTTTAGCCCCGAAAAACCAGGGAAGGGAAGATACCCTTTTGCAACAGTCTCAATACGATGACCCGATTTGTTGGGTATAGTTGCTCTGGTGCTGAGGATGTATACAATCCGACCCAAAGGAGAGTCACCGGTTGCGGCCTGGCCAACGAACTCCTGGAGGCGCGCCAGGGACACACCTTGAGTCGGCTGATCCAGCGCTATGCCCGGTACGGGCTCCTGGTCCTGGACGAACTGGGTTACGTCCCCTTCTCCAAGGAAGGCGCTGAGTTGCTGTTCCAGGTCTTGGCGGAGCGGCATGAACAGAGGTCGGTGATTATTACCTCTAACCTGGGCTTTGCTGACTGGACCCAGGTCTTCGGCGAGCCCACCTGTGAGTGGACATGCAATAGGGAACCGCTAGCGGCCACGTAAAAGGGAACCACCTGGTTAAAAAAATTTTGGTGTGGTCACCTGGGGCCCTGCGACCGGACGGCGACAGCCGGTACCCAGTCCAGAGGCAAAGCTCCCCTCGGCCAGGGCTGGCGGCCAGCCCTGGCCGAGGGGAGCTGGCCGCAGCCTCGGAGACCACCGCCATCACTCAGCCCTCACGTTTTTCAAGCTCTCCCGGAACCGGAAGCTTTCCCCGTTCATGGCCAGGATATGGGCATGGTGGGTCAGCCGGTCCAGCAGGGCTCCGGTTAGTTGTTCACTGCCGAACACCTGCGGCCACTGGGAAAACTCCAGGTTGGTGGTGATGACCAAGGACTGCCGTTCATAACTCTGGGCCACCACCTGGAAGAACAGCTGAGACCCTTTTTCTGAGAAAGGCAAGTACCCGACCTCGTCGATGATCAAGAGATCCATCTGGGCCAGGTTTCTCTCCAGGTGAGAGAGCCGCAAGCCGGCCTGGGCCTCAGCCAGTTGGTTGATGAGACCTGCGGCCGTGAGGAACCGCACTTTCTTGCCCTGCTGACAGGCCAGGAGCCCCAGGGCTGTGGCCAGATGGGTTTTGCCGGTGCCGCTGTTGCCCATGAGGATCAGATTTTCTTTGCGCTCCAGGTACTCCCCCTGGGCCAGGCTCAAGACTTTGGCCTTGTTGAGGGAGGGCACGCAGGTGAAGTCGAACTGGTCCAGCGTCTTGACCACCGGGAACCTGGCCAGCCGCAGTCTCTTGTGATGGGCGTTTTCCTCCCGCTGCTGGGCCTCCAACTCCATTAGCGCCAGCAGGAACACCTCGTAGGAAAAATTTCCCTGCACGGCCTGCCGGGCCACTTCCTGGTAATGCCGGCATATAGCCGGCAGCCGCAACTGCTTCAGATAGGTCTCGAGGAGCATGCTCTTTTCCATGGCCCCCCCTAACCGTGCACCAGCCGGTCGAAGTGGTCCACCCGGTTGGGCCACACCGGCAACGGAGAATGACGCCAAGAAGGTTCCGGCTGTCCGCTGAGCAGGCTCTTGACCGCCTCGTAACTGAACACTCCTATCGTGGCGGCCTGTTCCACCGCCGCGGTGACTGCCGGCAAGGGATGATCCTGGAGCAGCATCAGGATCCTGATATACTCCCGGGTGCCGCTCTGGCCTTCCCGGCGCTCCCGCAACTGCCGGTGATATGCCTCATACACCGGCGGCAGCGGCCACTTAAGGATCGGTGTCGCCCGGGGGAAGGCGCCGGGCTTCTTCAACAAGACCGGCAGGTAGTGATGGGGGTTAAGGAACTCTTCCTCCCGGCTGTAACTGCGGCCATGGGAGGCGATCACCTGGTCCTGCCAAGCTATCTCTACCCTGAACACATAAGCCCGGATGGTCACCACCTGCCCCACATACCGGGGCGGTACCGAATACCAGTTCCCGGCAAACCGCACCTGCTGACGCCGGTTGACCTTGCCGGACCGGGATACACACGCGGTCGGCAGTTTTTGGGGCAAGGGCCGGAGACTTTCCTGCTCTTTCCGCCAGAGTTCTTCAATCGTACGGCCACCGCGCCGGCGCTCCCGGGCATCCCGGTCACAACAGTTCATCAGATAGGCATTAAGAGCCTGGTAATCATCAAACTCCGGCGGCGGCACCAGGAAATTGCGGCGCACGTAGCCAACCAGGTTTTCCACTCCGCCCTTTTCCTGCCCTTTGCCCGGGGTGACGTATTCACTCTCGAACAAAAAGTGGGACCGGAAGGCCACCCAGGCAGCCTGTTCCTGGCGGTTCTTGCCGCGCAAGATCTTTTGCACCGCTGGCTTCAGGTTGTCGTAGCGCATCCGCCCCGGCGTCCCGCCCAGATAGGAAAAGCCTTGCAGGTGGCATTCAAACAGGGCTTCCTGCCTCTCCGACGGCAGAGCGCAGATAAAATAATGGCTGGAGTAATCTAGGCGCAGGCAACCCAAATGGACCTTGGTTTCCCGGCCCTTGAGCTTCACCAGGGCCTCCCCGAAGTCAAAGGTCCCGCCATCCGCCGGGGCATAGGTCTGGGGGACGTGGCTGTCAGGAACGGTGTCCCTAAGAGCACTCACCGTACGCCGCACGGTGCGCTCGGAGCCCGGAAAGCCATACTCTTCCCGCAGCCGCTGAAAAATCCGCTTGGCGGTATGCCGCTGTTTGGCGGGACGCTGTTTGTCTTCCTGCAACCACTGCCTGATCATCTCTTGAAAAGGACCGATGGTAACCTTGGGTCTAGGCTTACTTCGGCTGTAGACCGGTACCCCTGGGTCATATAAAGCCTTGCGAATCGTTTTCCGGCTGTGATGCCGCTCCCGGGCAATTTGGCGCATCGACTTGCGATGGATAAAATAATCTCGCCGGATTACTTCCTTCTCTTCCACCGTCAGCATTCTCCTCTTCCCCTCCGGTACAAGATGTCCCACGGACATCTTGCCACCTAAGGGCGCTTACGGTGGTCCCCTTTTCGATGGCCACAACCCCTTCTAATGGTCCCCTTTTACATGACCATACACACCCACCCTCACCGCGGCACTGTTGGATCGCCTGACCCACAAAGCCCAGATCGTTACCTGCGACTGGGAGAGTTACCGGCTCCAGGAAAGTTTGCAAAGCAAAGGCCTGAGCTCCGGCAAAGTGGCAAAAACCCTGCGGCAATCCACCAAAGCAAATGCCTGTGGGGGCTCTGCCCCCACACCCCCGGAGTTTATCGCTTTGGAGACCACCGGAGAGGCAGGAAAGGAAAAGGCAGGATAAACGCCGCCCTGCCTCTCCGTCTGGCCACCTGCGGCGGCGCTCAGGTTGCTCTCCAGCAGAGCCCTATCCTCCGCCCAGGCATTAAACAGTGTACCAAAAACCTAACGAGGGGGGGTCACTTTTCGGTTATCACAGGGGGTCACTTTTGGGTTGTCATTACGAATAGCGTTCTGCCAGCAAGGTGAACAGCACTTCCATCTCTTCCGGGACTGCTGCACATAACCGATATCATCCAGGATCACTGCCTCATATTTACTCAGCTTCTTCAACCACCGGGTTAATTTCAGCTCTTGCTTTGCCCGCAGAAGTTCCTGCACCAGAAGATTGCAGCGGCCGAAATAAACCCGGCATCCGTTGCGGACCAGTTCCTGCCCCAGGGCGCAGACCAAGTGGGTTTTACCGCTACCCGGATTGCCGAAGACCAGGACATTCTCTTGGTGCATCAGAAACGAGCCGGTACGAAGGGTTTGGATTTGATTGACCACCTTGCGCGGCAGGCGGGTCAAGTCAAACTCTGCCAGGCTCTTTTCCAGGGGCAACTGGGATTTCTGGAGCAAAGTCTCGATGCGTTTCTGCTGCCGGACTTCACATTCCCGAGCCGTCACCTCCAGGAGATACTGCTCATAATGAAACCCTGCCTCTCCGTATGGCCACCTGCGGCGGCGCTCAGGTTGCTCTCCAGCAGAGCCTTATCCTCCGCCCAGGCAATAAGCAGTTTAACAAAAACCAATAAGGGGGGTCAATTTTCGGTTGGCGCGGGGGGTCATTTTTCGGTTGGCATTTTCAATCGAATGCCGTTTCTGGAGTTCTGCCAGCACATCCGCTAAGCTAATTGCCCGAGATGGCGCGATTGGCCCAGGTGAACCATTTAAAGTACTCCCGATGTGTTTCCTTGTACTTGGGTCCTTCGTAGAATACCCAGTATCCGCTGGTGATTTCGGAAATCATAAGGGCGTTTCTTGCACAGAATTCCGGGTCTGCGCCTCGCGTGGCCGGATCTACGCCCCCCATGTATAAGAAGAGTATTCCTGCTTCCTTTGGCACTTCCATGTTACGGAGGAGTATCTCGCGGTTACCTCGAAGTGCGTCTTCCAACCGCTTAACTTCTCGCGGGCGCCCGTAAACCTTGGGGTCGGCCAAAATGATCGGGGCAGTAGCTGAGGACCACTCATGATAACAGGCCTGGACCATAAATAGAGTACCGGGGGCCGGGTAAATGCAGAATTGAAAGTCCCGGTTGAAACGATCCACTTCCCGGCGCAGCGCACGGCACCGTTCACGCCATTGACTGATCTGGAACTCGGCGAAGGAAGGGTGTAATCCCATTTCTTCGAGCCAGGGCTTCCGCATAGGAGGGGCCAGAGAAGGCAACTTGATACCAAAGCTTCTGGCAAACTTTGAAAGGATTAAATCGTCGTAAGAAAGCGTGTAGCAATTGCCCTCGTGTCCTGGCGAGTAATTCTCAAAATCCAAGAATATGCCTATGAGATGTGGGTTGCGGGCGCTTAGTTTCGCATACTCAATGATGTATTTCGAAATCCAGGCCCAAAACTCATCGGAATTGGGGCTCCATAGCTGCTGCACCTTCCCGTTGGCCAGTGTATAGCGCTTTCCATCGGCTGCAGGACCGGAAGGAATTGGAAGGCTCCCGCGCATCCAAGGCATATGGAAAATTCCATATTTACGGCACCATTCGGAAACCTGCTGCACATCTTCAAGCCGGTCAAACCCGCGTCGCGGCGAGTAAACATTGAAGCCTGCATCTCTAGCCTCTCTGATCATCCACTCTTTTGCAATCCATCCTTCTTCCTCCTGCATAACCTTATCGACGAGAACCCGCAGCTTGACAGCGCGACCGAGCACGTGTCGCTCCGTGCCGGCTTCGGCGAAAATACCGCAAAGAAGAGTGAAGAGAATCACAAAATTGATAGATACACTTCCAAGACTTATCATCAAACCGGCCTTCCCTTTCGCTCGTTATTATAGAATCCCAGCAGACTTTGAAGCAAAGCTCCCATAACATTTAACCTGGAACCACTGCACTCAAAAAATGGGAGGCCGTTCACTTCCCCTTCTCCAATCTGAAACTCAGGGTACTTTCCTCGGAATAACCCTTTTCTCCCAAGAGTCGAGTGTAAATTCTAATAATTTTCCTGTTAACAATCATGTCTGAAAATAGTTCAATTGTCCGTCTTCTGGCAGCCCGCCCCATTTGTGTTCTCTTTTCAGGATCCGAGATCAACTCACGTATTGCAGCAGCCAGTTCTATCGAGTCCATTACGGGAACAATGTAGCCGCTTTCACCATGCACGACGGTCTCTCTGCATCCCGGGACATCAGTTGTTACGACAGGCTTTCCCATCGCCATAGCTTCGAGCACTGAACGGGGGGTGCCTTCGCGGTAGCTCGGCAAAACATACACGTCGGTGATGCTCAACAACCCCGGTATATCGTCGCGCTGACCCAGAAATTTTATCTCTTCAACATCATTTCGCTCCGGGTAATCATTGGGCAAAGATGCGGGATTTCCTTTATCCACCCATCCAACCACCAGGAAGATGCACTTTAAGCCTTCTGAGAGGATTCTTTTTGCTGCATCGATAAACTCGAAAATCCCTTTATGCCAGATCAAACGGGCGATGATCGTAATGACCCGCTGATCGTTCTGGATGGACAGGGAGGACCTGATTCTCTCGCATTCATCTTCGGAAAAACGCTTTGGATCGTATACATCTACATCAACCCCAGAACTAACTATTACCGTCCCTTTTTCACGCCGGTACAGTTCTTTCAATGCGTCCGCATCGTCGAAATTCTGGAAGATCACGTGAGAAGCAAGCGAAAATGAGATCCGGTATAAGACGTTGCTGATACATCGCATAATTTTGGACTGTAAATTATTTTCCGTATATAAGAATCCCAACCCTGTTACATGATTGATGATCACCGGTACGCGAGCCAGTCTCCCGGCGATCGACCCGAAGATATTCGGCTTGAAGGTGAAAGAGTGTAGCATGTCAATACGGTTTCGCTTCAAAAGCCTGGCAATTTCAAGGATGGTGAAAATCGCATTGAAGGGATTGTAGCTTCTCCTGTCGATGGAATATTCAATGAATGTGGCCCCTGCCTTCTCAATCAAATTCGAGTATTTACCCTTTGGACTAAAGGCGTACACCTTGCATCCACTGTTAAGCATGGTTTTAATCAAGCGGGATCGAAAGAGAAAAAGGTTCATGTCTAAATGTGACAGATATGCCACGCGCAGAGAACGACTTATTTTCTTCGACATTTCCTTCTCACAATTTGTTCGGTTCTGACTACTACTCGGTTCATCAGTGCCCGTTCAGCAGGTTTCTGTATTCGGAGTGCACCAGATCGGCAACGTGGCTCCAGCTATATTTTTGGGCTGTTTTCGGTCCGCTCGCGGCAAGGGCCGAACGTATGGATTCATTGTCGATCAGAGTGACGATGGCTTTTGCCAGGGACTCAGGATCTCTCGGTGGTACGGTGATAGCGGAGTGGCCTGTTACCTGGGCGCAGCAACTGATATCCGTAGTTATGACGGGAACACCACTGGCCATCGCCTCCAGCAAGACCTTCGGGAACCCTTCTGAAATTGAAGGCAGCACAAATATCGCACTCTTCCGATATAGGCGCGCAATGCTCTCCCTCGATTGTGTTCCCACAAGCTTAAAGTCGCCCGTCAAGCCGCGGTCCAGGATTATCTTCTCCAGAATATCACGCTCAGGGCCCTCGCCGGCCACAAGAAACTTCCACCCCGGACGACTCTTTATCACTTTTTCAGCTGCTTGTACCAGATAGGTGTACCCTTTCTGCCATCGCAAATTCCCAACCGCCAGTATCTGTCTTTTTCTCGGGCAGTAGCCGGGGACAAACTCGGACAAATCGACTCCGCTTGGCGTGTATACCAGCTTCTTTCGCGGGAACAACGCTGACAAATCATCTCGCATAGATGGCGCGACATAGAAGATCGTGTCGACATACCTGTTAATTGCGCACTTGGTCGGCCAATCTGATTTGACTCGAAGGACATCGGTGCCATGGAACGTCAAAACGACTTTCGTATTCAAAAAGATCTTCGCCCAAATCGCATGACCGATCGGGAGCGGTGTATGAATATGCACGATATCGGGTTGAAAACACCTGATGAGCGCGGAGCTCCTTCTCAAGAAGAAGGAATACCCAATCAGCTTGTGTATCGCCCATCGTGAGTAATTAAATCTTGATGGCTTCTCAGGCAGTACGGTCAACTCCGGGAAGTCAATCTGACATACCTGAACATGCGCGGGGAGAGGAAGCATCTCGCCGGGAAAATACTTTGTGATGTAAAGCTGTTGTTCTCCAATATGGAGTGATAGATAATATGCAGGAAGTCCTGCACCAGGCATATCTGCACGAGGAAATGTCCGGCTGACCCTCAGGATCTTCATGAAACCCTTCGACAGACGCATATAAACG
>Ga0194110_10005368_pt1 | contig 15231 bp, 13 predicted proteins | sample TA2Kig1200mmetaG_FD_146192 | JGI IMG/M metagenome (GOLD analysis project Ga0194110, IMG submission 146192) | Freshwater microbial communities from Lake Tanganyika, Tanzania - TA2015032 Kigoma Deep Cast 1200m | ecosystem: Environmental > Aquatic > Freshwater > Lake | place: Tanzania: Lake... | reverse complement strand
AAATCCCAGGGGGTCTGGGGGACTGGTCCCCCAGAGGCGAGTTCGCCTTTGCGTTCCCGCGGCGCGGAGAGCGTCGCCCGGGGAGGCTCAAGAACTTGGGACGTTCCCCATCTCTTGGCTGGGGAAGCGCGCCCACAGTGGATGCAGCTTGGCGCCCCCGGCGCGATGAGGGACCCGCAACTGGGGCAGACGACGGAGGGAACTGAGCTGGGTTCCGTCCTTGCCAGGTTCCTTGGGGGGGTGGTGGCACAGTTGCATGTGAGGATGGCACCCGAGTTGGCGCCAAACGCTCTATCAGATCCCTAGCTTGGGGGATTGCTGCCGCGGGTTGCCATGATCCCATTCCCTCTTTCCACATGAGGGTGGTGTATCCTACCTGTTCCGTTCTGACCATTATCTCGATCTGATCCAGAGCAAATGGGCCAACTGGCTGGTCTCCAAGCATGACATGCCAAGCCCGTGAGTGCCGATCACAGGGTGATGCCGTCCTAGACGATGGTGGCGGACCCATGCTCTTGCCTCATTGCTCAATGAGACACGCCAACCCGCGCCCGGGAGTTGGCCCTTCCGGGCTTCCTGGGCTGTTAGCTCCGGTGGTAACGCCGCCCCGTTCCACTCACGCCCTCTTCGGAAGCTGGCCTTCCCTGAGCTCCTGTCCCTTTGGGAAGCTGGGCTTCTCCGGCTGGCGCGATGGGGTACGTTCAGGCTTTGGGGTCTCGCGCCCTTTGTCGAGCGCGGGCCGCCTTGGGGCCGTGGTAGGGTCTGAACTCACTTTGCTCCTCCTTCACCTCTGGCTGGCTGCGTAACCTGGCCAACAGGCATTCTAAGGCGCCGTGGGCTTGCTGTCAACCGCTGGCGCTAACTGCCTTCGGTCTCCGGCAGGAGCACTCGGGCGAATCTCCTCTTCCCCACCCGGAGCGTCTCGCCGCCATACACGTTGATTCGATGGTCCACGCTAGGGATCTTCAGGTCGTTCACGATCACAGCTCCCTGAGCTATGAGCCGCCTTGCTTCATTGCCGCTCGATGCAAGCTTGCTGGCAACAAGGAGGTCAATAACCGATGCCTTACCGTCTGCGCCGACTAGTGCCCTTGGAACCCAGAAGGTGAATATGTTGTCTGGGAGCCCTCCATTGCGAAAGACGCGGTCGAACTCGGCGGCGGCGGCCTCGGCGGCCTGGGGGCTGTGGTAGAGCGTGACGAGCTCCTTGGCGAGCCTGACCTTGGCGTCGCGCGGGTGCCCGGCGAGGAGGGCCTCGATCTCGCTTAGGGGGAGGGGCGTCAGGAGGGTGTAGTAGTCGCGCATGAGGGAGTCGGGGATGGACATGAGCTTGCCGAACATCTCGTTGGGCGGGTCGGTGAGGCCGACGTGGTTGCCGAGGCTCTTGGACATCTTCTGGGCGCCGTCGAGGCCGGGGAGGATGGGGGTGATGACGCAGACCTGTGGCTCCTGGCCGGCGTCGCGCTGGAAGTCGCGCCCGACCATGAGGTTGAACGTCTGGTCGGTCCCGCCGAGCTCGGCGTCGGCGCGAATCTCCACGGAGTCCTGGCCCTGCATGAGGCAGTAGAGGAACTCGTGGAAGGCTATCGGGTTGCCCTCCTTGTGGCGCTTGGCGAAGTCGTCCCGCTCGAGCATCCGCGCCACGGTCATCTTGCTGGCCAGGCGGAGCACGTCGAGGAACGTCATCCGGCGGAACCAGTCGCCGTTCCTGACCACCTCCAGGCGGTCGGGGCGCAGGACGTGGACGACCTGGTCAACGTAGGTCTTCGCGTTGGCCTCGACCTGTTCGTAGGTCAGTTGGGGTCGGGTCTTCGAGCGGCCCGAGGGGTCGCCCACCATGGCCGTGTAGTCGCCGATGATGAGCACCGCGGTGTGGCCTAAGTCCTGAAATTGGCGGAGCTTACGGAGGACGACGGTGTGGCCGAGGTGGATGTCGGGCGCGGTGGGGTCAACGCCGAGCTTGACGCGGAGCGGCCTGCCCTCGGCGAGGGCGCGCTCCAGCTTGCGGCGGAGCTCGTCCTCGGTCACGATTCCGCCGGGCACGACGCCCCTGCGAATGGCCTCAAGCTGGGAGTCTACCTGGGTGGTCATGGCTCCGCCTTCCGAGGAGGATGAATGGATGATTGGATGGGTGGATGAAAGCCAGAGAGATGGCCTCTTTCATTCATCCATTCATCCATACATCCAATCATCCCCTCTGGTTGCGGCCGCTCAGCTCTCGGCGGGCGGGGCGTCGCCCTCATTGGGCTTCTCGCCCCCCTTCTTCACGCGGCTGGCGAGGACGTCGAGGCCGTCTATGCTCGGCCCCAGGGGCCTGTCGCGCTTGACGTCTTCGAGGAGCTCGCGCTCGGTGCGCTCCTCCATCTCGCGCTCGGTGTCGAGGTCGGCCTGCTTGACCTGACGCAGGCTGAGACCTATCTTGCGATCGCGCGAATCGACCCTTATCACACGGACTTCGACCGCGTCGCCGACCTGGAGGACCTCCTCAGGTGTCTCGACCTTGCGATCGGCTAGCTCGGAGATGTGAAGGAGCCCTTCGAGCTCGTTTTCGAGCTCTACGAACACGCCGAAGGAGGTGAGCTTGGTCACTTTGCCATGCACCACATCGCCCACGTGGTATTTCGTTGGGATTTCTTCCTGCCAGGGGTCGGGCTTGAGCTGTTTGAGGCCGAGGGCCACTCGCTTCTTCTCCTGGTTCACGCTGAGGACCACGGCCTCGATCTTGTCGCCCTTCTTGAGCATCTCGGAGGGGTGGGTGACCTTCTTGGTCCAGCTCATGTCCGAGATGTGGAGGAGGCCGTCAATGCCCTGCTCGATCTCGATGAAGGCGCCGTAGTTGGCCAGGTTGCGGACGCGTCCCTTGATGACCGTGCCCGGCGGGTATTTCTCCTCGACGACTTCCCAGGGGTTGGCCTCGGTCTGCTTCATGCCGAGGGAGATTTCCTCCTTCTCGAGGTCAATGCCGAGGACTACGACCTCGACGGTGTCGCCGATGGCCACGACGTCGCTGGGGTGGTTGATGCGGCGGGTCCAGGACATCTCGGAGATGTGGACGAGTCCCTCGACGCCGTCCTCGAGCTTGACGAAGGCGCCGTAGCTGACGATGTTGACGACCTGGCCGCGAACGCGCGAGCCGACGGGGTACTTCTGCTCGATGCCGGTCCAGGGGCTTGGGGTCTTCTGCTTGAGGCCGAGGGAGATTTTCTCCTTCTCGCGGTCAACGTTGAGGATCATGACCTCGGCCTCTTCGTCAATCTTGAGCATCTCGGAGGGGTGGCTGATGCGTCCCCAGGACATGTCGGTGATGTGCAGGAGGCCGTCAATGCCGCCGAGGTCAATGAACGCCCCGAAGTCGGTGATGTTCTTGACGACGCCCTTGCGGAGCTCACCGATCTTGATCTCGGCGAGGAGCTTCTTCTTCTGCTCCTCGCGGCGCTCCTCGATGAGCTTGCGGCGCGAGACCACGATGTTGCGCCGCTCCTTGTCTATCTTGATGATCTTGCACTCGAGCTCCTGGCCGATGTAGTCGGCGATGTCGCCCGTGCGCCGAATGCTTATCTGCGAGGCGGGGAGGAAGACGGGCACGCCGATGTCCACGAGGAGCCCGCCCTTGATCTTGCGGATGGCGGTCCCCCGCACAACGTCGCCCTCCGCGTTGGCCTCGATCACCCGCTCCCAGCCCCGGATGCGGTCGGCCTTCTTCTTTGAGAGGACGACCATGCCCGACTCGTCCTCGACGGCTTCGAGGAGGACCTCGACCCTGTCGCCGCGCTTGACGTGGTGGGCGCGGTCGCCGAACTCCTCGAGGAACACCACCCCCTCGCTCTTGTAGCCGATGTCAATGATCACCTCGTCGCCGCGCTTGTCAATCACGCGGCCCTCCAGGATCGAGCCGACCTCGAAGTTGCGGATCGAGTGGTCGTAGAGTCCCCCCAGCTCCTCGAGGCTCTGCCCCTCGAGGGCCGCCTGGACCTCGCTCTCGATCGCCTCAGTGTCCCGCCCGATCTGCTTCACAAGCTCTTCTGCTGCGCCCATTCGGAAAACACACCTCAAAAGGAAAAACCAGCCTTCCGATATGTCGCGGCCGCTCCCCCACTGCGGGGGAGCTGCTAACCGCTAAGGCCGCCGACCCGTCCCGTGGGCCGGCGGATCACTCTCGTTGTCTCAAGCCCTCCAGGAGCTCGACCACTCTCCGGCGGACCTCAGCCGCCGCCGCGATGCAGGCATTCTTGCCGCCCTCGGGCGGCGGCACGGGCTCCCCATACGCCACCTGCACCCTTCCCCAGCAGGGGGCCTTCTGCCAGCGCGGCCAGGCGCGGAACGCGCCCTCTATCGCCACGGGCACCACCGGCACCCGCGCCCGCGCCGCGATCAGCGCCACGCCCGGCTCGAACGGCCCCACCGAGCCGTCGCGCGTCCGCGTGCCCTCCGGGAACATCACCAGGCCGTGCCCCTCCCGCAGGAGGCCGACCACGCGGCGGATGGCCGCGAGGTCCCCGCCCCCGCGCTCGATCGGCACCCCGTGCTGCGCCCTGAACCAGGCCGCCAGCAGCCCCCACCTGAACAGCGAGCTTCGCGCCAGGAAGCACAACTGCCGCCCCAGCGCCAGACCCGCCACGGGCGGGTCCAGGAAGCTCTGGTGGTTCGCCGCCAGGATCACCCCGCCCCGCTCCGGCACCCGCTCGGCGTGCCAGACCCGGATGCGAAAGAACAGCGTGAACGCCAGTTGGTAGAACCAGCGCCAACAGGCGTAGCCGAAATCAGCGTCCCCGAGAGCGTCTACAAGAACGGGCGAGTTCGTAGTGCGGGCTTCAACCCGTTCCGTGGCGCCAGCGTCCCGCTGGCTCTCTGCCGCCGTGACGGCGGCGCTACGCGGAGACGGCCTGAAGGCCGCACTACAAACTGGCCGCCCTCGAGGAGCAGAGGGCATTGAGTCCATTCTTCTAGACGCTCTCGGGTCGTGACCGTATCGCCCGCAGGAGGCGTTCGACGACCTCCTCGACGCTCAGCCCGGTCGTGTCCACGCGGACGGCGCCCTCGGCGAGGCGCAGCGGGGCGGCCTCGCGCGAGCTGTCGCGGCGGTCGCGGGCCGCGATGGCGTTCGCCAGCCGCCTCTCATCGGGCGCCTCGCCGCGCGCCCGCAGGTCGCGCGCCCGACGCCGCGCACGCTCCTCCACCGTGGCGTCGAGGTAGAACTTGTGTTCCGCGTCGGCGAACACCACGGTTGCCATGTCGCGCCCCTCGGCCACGACCGGGCGGTCCTCGGCGAAGCGCCGCTGGAGCTCCACCATGCGCCGCCGCACCTCTGGGAACACCGACGCGCGCGAGGCCGCCTCCCCCACCGCCGAGGAGCCCAACTCATCGCTCACGTCGCGCCCGTCCACGCGGGCCACGCAACGCCCGTCGGCCTCCACGCTGATCGCGATCTCCGTCGCGTCGGCCAACTGCGCCAGGGCCGCCTCATCGTCGAGCGGCGTCCCGGCCTCCAGCGCCCGCCAGCCCAGCGCGCGGTAGAAGGTCCCGCTCGGCAGGCACGTGAACCCCAGCCGCGCCGCCAGGGCGCGGGCGACCGTCGTCTTCCCGGCCCCTGCCGGCCCGTCAATGGCCACTACCGTGCGCTGCATTTCGCCCTCGCTGCTCGCCGCGCGCCACACGCGCGCAAACAAACTATTCTACTGACAACGCCCTGGTTGTCAAACCGCGCTTGGGCGCAGCGTCTGGCCCCTGATCTTGGGCTTCCCAATCGTCGTCGTCGTCGTGGTCGTCCTCGTCGTCGAATCCCCTGATGGTGGAGAGCGCCATCGGACTCGACGACGAGGACGACCACGACGACGAGGACGAGTGGACACTTGCGACCACACCCCAAAACCAGGGGCCAGACCCGGGGACTGCTTGACGGAGCGGCGGCGCACGGATAGTATGGCCGGCGGCGAAGCCCACGCCAGATCGCGTCACGCAAGGCGGCCACGGGACGAAAGACAGGTCAGGATGCCACACGAGGGGAAGAACCCCGGCGGTTCAGAGGACTCCGCGGCGCCGCCCGATGAGGTGCTGGCCGACCGCAGCCGGCAAGGCGATACAACCGCCTTCGAGGCCCTCGCGCGCCGCTACCAGGGCAGGCTGTACAGCTATGCCTACCGAATGGTCGGGGACACCCACGAGGCCGAGGACCTTGCCCAGGAGACGCTGTGGCGCCTCTACAAGTCGTTGCCGCGCTTCGACAAGACCCAGCCCTTTGTGGCCTGGGCGTTCGGGATCGCGGCCCACGTGTGCCGGGACTGGCTCCGCTGGCGCCGGCGCCGGCGCGAGCAGGCCACGGAGGCGCCCGACGCGGCCCAGGCAGGCGGAACGCCTCTCGACCAGGCGGCCGCCGCCGAGGAGCGCGAGCGGGTCGCACGAGCCGTCCAGCGCCTGCCCAGGAAGTACCGCGAGGTGGTCGTCCTCCACTACGTGGAGGAGATGGGCTACGGCCAGGTGGCCGCGGCGCTGGGCATCCGACCCGAGGCCGCGCGCCGCAGGGCGCTCCGCGCCCGCGCAATGCTCCAACGCTACCTAGGCGGGGATAGACGATGAGCGATAGAGAGTGCCGATTCACACAGTCCTGCTTCCTCGATATGGAGGCCGGCAACCTGCTGCACGTCGAGGCTGCCCGCGTGCGTGCGCACCTCGATGGCTGCGGTGGCTGCCGCCGGGCCTGGGCGCGCTGGCAGGCGGACGGCCGCCGCCTCCGCGAGGCCCTCGGCCAGGTGCCCGCCCCTGCGGGCCTCGCCGACCCCGTGCTCGCACGCATCCGCCGCGAGGCCGCGGCGCGCAGGGCGCCCGCCCGCCTGCGAACCGCCCGCTGGGCCGTCGCAGCCGCAGCAGCCGCAGCCCTCCTCCTCGCACTCGGAGCGCTGGCCCTCCTCAGGAGCCACTATGAGCCGATCGGGCAGCTTGCCGCCGCCGAGGGCGAAGTGCTCGCACGGCAGAAGGGCGCGCGCCACGCCTCGCCGCTCCGAGCCGGCGCCACCGTGTTCAACGGCGACCAGCTCCTCGCCGGCGCCGCGAGCCACGCCGCCGTGGAGTTCAACGACAAGAGCCGCCTCGACATCTCGGAGGGCACCGGCGTGGAGCTCCATGCCGCCGGGGAGCTCACCGAGGATGACGCCGACTGCGACCTCGGCCAGGCCCACGTCTGCCTCCAGGCCGGCGAGGTCGAGATGGAGCTCCGCAGCCTCCGCTACTTCCGCGCCATCGGCACCCCGCTCGCCACCGCCATCGGGCGCGACACCAAGGTCCGCATGAAGCACATCCCCGGCCACCGCGTCCTCCTACAGGTCCTCGAGGGCGAAGTGCGCTTCAGCAGCCGACGCGGCCAGATAACGGTCACGCCCGGCGCCGTCTGGGTCGTCGAGAGCGATGGCCTCCCCAAACGCCTCCACGACCACAGCAATCCCTTCACACGTTAGGCCGGGCGCGAGCCGGAATCGCAGGCAGATTCCGTGGCCCCATAGGGAACCTTCCGGCGCGACTCGTGCGCGTCTTGCGCACATGTTCCGGCAGACTCAAAGTCCAATATCCAATACTCAACATCCAATCTTCAATGACCAAGTGAAACAGAGGGCACCGCTCCGATCGTCTTACTTGGACATTGAGTATTGGACTTGCCGATCCCCGTTCGTTGCGGCCTGTGGCCGCGTCAAGATGGTCCGGAGCCTGCCCTGAGCGAAGCCAAAGGGGCAACGCCCCGATCTCTGCCCACATCTCGACGGCCGGCGACCGGACCAAGCGCTGCTTCTCTTTCGTCGTGCGCGCTCTCGGAGTTTATGAACTTCCAAAAGGGGGGCCGGCGACCGGCCCAGGCGTTTTCCCCCTTCAACCGCGGGAGCTTTCGGAGTTCATGAACTCCGCAAGCCGGGGCGAGCGACCGGCCCAGGCGCTTCCCCCCTTCGACCGCGGGGCGTTTCGGAGTTCATGAACTCCGCAAGCCGGAGCCGGCGACCGGCCCAGGCGCCCTTCCCCTTCGAGCGCTCCGCTGGGACGCAAAGCGGCATCTCCGATGCCGCACTCCACACTTTTCCCGCTTCACGAGGGTGGGACTCGACGACGACCCTTGGGCTTCGCTCAGGGCAGGCTGAGGACGACGACGAGCACGATGGGACACTTGGGGGCACGCCTCGAGATGAGGGGGCAGACTCAGGCTGGTTGCCCCGCTTGATCTGCGGGGCAGCAGCGAGTAGAATCCTCGCGTGGGCTGGGGCGAGAGGAGCTTAGGCATGGCGTCGGTCGAACTCCCGGAACGTCTCAACGCGGCCGCGGCTCTCCTGGATGCGCACCTGGGCACCGGGCGCGGCGACAAGACAGCCCTCCTGTGCGGCGACAGAGCCGTTACCTACAGGGAACTCGTCGGGCAGATCAATCGCTTCGGCAACGCCCTCCGCGCGCTCGGCGTGCGCATGGAGGAACGAGTCGCCATGCTCCTGCCCGACAGCCCGGAGTTCCCCTATGCCTTCTTCGGGGCGATGAAGGCCGGCGCCGTCGCCATCCCCATGAACACCCTCCTCACCCCGAAGGACTACGAGTATCTGCTCAACGACAGCCGGGCGCGCGCGCTCGTGGTCCACCACTCGCTCCTCGACCGCATCGCGCCCATCCTGGGCGAGCTGAAGTGCCTCGAACACGTCCTCGTGGCGGGCGGAGGGGATTCCGGGTTGAAATCCGAAATCCGAAATCCGAGATCCGAAATGCGGAACTGGAACCTCGAGGCGGTGATGGCCGAAGCCGCGCCCGAGCTGGCCGCCGCCGACACGAGCAAGGACGACGCTGCCTTCTGGCTCTACAGCTCGGGCACCACGGGCTTCCCGAAGGGCGCGGTCCACCTCCACCACGACATGCTCGTGGCCGCCGACCTCTACGCCCGCGGCGTCCTGGGCCTCCGCGACGACGACGTTTGCTTCTCCGTGGCCAAGCTCTTCTTCGCCTATGGCCTGGGCAACGGCCTCTACTTCGGCCTCCGCGTGGGCGCCACGAACGTGCTTCTGCCCGCCCGCCCCACGCCCGATGCGGTGTTCGACACGATTGACCGCCACCAGCCCACGGTCTTCTACAGCGTGCCGACGAGCTACGCCCAGCTCCTCCACCTGGCCGAGAAGGCGGGGCGGACCAGCCTCGGGCGCGTGCGGATGTGCGTCTCGGCCGGCGAGCCGCTGCCCAAGCCGATCTTCGAACGCTGGCGCGACCGCTTCGGCGTCGAAATCCTCGACGGCATCGGCTCCACCGAAATCCTCCACATCTTCATCTCCAACCGCCCGGGCCGCGCACGGGCAGGCTCCACCGGCGAAATCGTCCCAGGCTACGAGGCCCGCATCATTGACGACGACGGCCAGGAGATGCCCCCCGGCCAGGTGGGCACCCTCCTCATCAAGGGCGACAGCACGGCCTCCGGCTACTGGAACAAGCACGAGCACACAAAGACCACCTACCTCGGCGAGTGGATCAACACCCACGACAAGTTCAGCGTGGACTCCGACGGCTATTTCTGGTATGCGGGCCGGACGGACGATATGATCAAGGTGAGCGGGATGGCCGTGTGGCCCACGGAGGTCGAGGCCCTCCTTCAGGCGCACCCGGCCGTCCTCGAGAGCGGCGTGGCCGGCGTCGAGGACGAAGAGGGCCTCGCCAAGCCCTTCGCATTCGTCGTCCTCAAAGACGGCCACAAGCCCAGCCGCGAGCTCGCCCACGAGCTCCAGGAGTTCGTCAAGGACCGCACGGCGAAGTACAAGTACCCGCGGTGGGTGGAATTCGTCCACGACCTTCCCAAGACGGCGACGGGCAAGATTCAGCGCTACAAGCTGCGCGAGCTCGGCGCCGCCGCCCGCTGGCTCCACGACCAGCAGCGGTGAGCAGTCAGAGAGGGCAGACGACAGAGGGCAGACGACAGAGGGCAGACGGCAGAGGGGAGACGGCAGAGGGCAGACAGCAGAGGGCAGACGGCAGAGGGCAGAGGACAGAAGACGGAAGACAGAGGTGTAGCGGCGTAGGGCGTGCAGACCCTTCGCGTCCGCTCAGGGCAGGCTTGCACGCGGAGGGAACGGGGAGTGCGCCCGCGGGGACTGCATCGGCACCGGTTGGCGCCTGAAGAGGATGGCGCGCTGGCATTGCCACCGCTCCCACAGTATAATGCTCTCAGGCACAGCGGAAGCCAAAGGAGGCACGACTATGAGCACCGCCGTGACGGAGCATCCCCCACTGGCCCGTCGAGGGCAGGCCTACTACGACGAGCACCTGCGCGCAAGACTCGAGCCCGAACACGACGGGAGGTTCCTAGCCCTCGACGTTGAGACGGGGGACTACGAGGTGGATGAGGACGAGATGGCCGCGATCCAGCGTGCGCGGGCCAAACACCCGCAGACACTTTTCTACGTCCTTCGCATAGGGCATCGCGCTGCCCACCGCATCGGTGGCAAGTCATTGGCATGGCCCTTCTCCACGGCAGCCGGATGACTGTGGATATCGTTGAGAACGGCCCTTTGCGGATCGAGCCGCTGAGCGACACTGAGGAGCAAGCGAATGGCGCGCGGGCCGTGGGCGCCAGACCTCGCATTTCCGGCCGCTCGCCGAAGGTCGCAACGCCTCCTGTGCGGCATAGAAGGCGGAGCGGGGCCGCCGCACTCAGACAAGCCGTAGGGTCCGGCGAGAGGTGAGACAGTCTATCTGGACGGGAACTCGCGGGTCACCTGGCCTTGCCGCGTCGTTGGCGCTTGACGTCGCGAAGCACACGGACGTCCTCTCTGTGGCGCGGGTGGTCAATGCGCTGTTTGATCCGGATGAGGGTGTCAAGGTCAACCCAGTTGGCCGTCACGGCGCCGTAAGCGTCCCGGACCCGTCTTCCCCAGGCGGTGGCGAAGCGCACACCCTCTACGGTGAGCAACAGGTCTATGCGGTTGGGTGCTACGCCGATCTGTAGAATCTGGTCTGGCTTGCCGAGGTCAAAGAGGTAGGGGCTGCCGAACTCCGCCGGGGCCAGGTTGGCCCGCCGCACGTTCTCGTCGGACGGCTCGATCCACAGGTCCATGTCCTTCGTGTAGCGCGGTTTGGCGTGGTAGATGAACGCGAGCCCTCCGATGATGAGGTACTTGACCTGGTGGCGCTCCAACAGGCCGAGCATGTCCTCGAAGTCTCGGTTCGGCTGCATCCCGTGGCTCCCCGTCAGGGCGTGGTGCGCCGCCGGCCTTTCACCTTGGCGACGTCCTCGTGAATCGCGGCCAGCGCAGCGAGCCGGTCCTGCGGCGTCTGGCTCTGCCAGAACTCGAGGTCCCACGCCTCGGCCTCTTCGTGGCTGTGGGCCACGTGGCCGACGATCCGCTTGCGCCGCTCCGCCGAACGCTCTTTGAGCCCCATCCGAAGTCTCTCCGATCACGCTCCTCTGAAGAGTATACGTTGCGGCTGAATCAGGATCAAGGCTCACATGCGCAGGAGGGTGGAGGCCCAGACGAAGCCGGAGCCGAAGGCGACGAGGAGGACCAGGGCGCCGTCGGGCGCCCTCCCCTGCCGCCGAGCCTGGTCGAGGGCCACGGGGAGACAGGCGGAGGCCATGTTGCCATATTCCTCGACGTTGACGAAGACCTTTTCGGGCGGGGCGCCGACCTTGCGGACGATCTCCTCGAGCATCCGCAAGTTCGCCTGGTGGGGGATCAACAAGTCAATGTCCGCGAGCGTCAGGCCGTTGGCCGCGAGCGATTCAATGATGGCCTCGGACATTCGGGCGACGCCGTTCTCGAAGACCGCCTTGCCGTCCATACGGAAGTGCACGCGGCCGGCGTCAATATCGTCCTTGCTGATGCAGTTGGGTCGGCCGAGCGCGGAGCCGGGCGCCGCGGTGTAGAGGGCCTTCGCCCCCGTGCCGTCGGCGTGGAGGGATGTGTAGAGGATGCCGCGGCGCGGGTCGTCGGTGGGGCCGACGACGGCGGCGCCCGCGCCGTCGCCGAGGAGGATAGCGATGTTGCGGCCGTCGTAGGAGCCATCAATCCGCTTCGAGAGCACCTCGGAGCAGGCGATGAGGACGTGGCGGGTCGCGCCCGCCCTGATGAAGCTGTCGGCGATGGCCAGGCCGTAGAGGAGCCCCGCGCACTGCTGGCGGATTTCGAGGACCGCGATGCCTGGCAGCCCGAGCTTGGCCTGGAGAAAGAACGCACTGCCGGGGTCAGCGTGGTCGGGCGTGATGGTGTTGAAGATCAGCAGGTCAATGTCCCCCATCGCCAGCCCCGCGTCGGCCACGGCGGCCTGGCAGGCGGGGACGGCGAGGTCGGTGGCGCTCACGTCGGCCTCGGCGTGGCGGCGGCGCAGCACGCCCGTGCGCGTGACGATGAACTCCTCGGTCGTGTCCATCATCCTCGTCACATCGAGGTTGGTGACGACCTTGGGCGGCAGATGATGGCCTGTGCCGAGGATGCGAGATGCGGCCATTGGCTGCCTTCCTGTTCTCCAGGCGGTTGTTCGCTATCGTGAATGGGGGATGATTGGATGAATGGATGATTGGATGGAAGAAGGCAGCGTCGCCTTTCTTCTTTCATTCATCCATTTCTCCACCCATCCATTCATCCTCTCCACGCATCAGCCCGGCGCCTCCATCCCCTCATGCTTCAGCGACTGCTTGACGAGGAGGGCGCAGTTCTTCTGGAAGAAGTCGAGGGGGAGAAGCTGGGTCTTCGCGTGGACCTCGGCGCCGAGTTCGGCGGCGATTTGGGCGGCAGGCTTGCCCGCCCGGGCGTCGGCCACGATGCGCTGGTGGTAGGCCACGGTCGCGGCGATGGCGTCGCGGAGATAGGCGGCGGCATCATCCGCGCCCGCGATGACGCCGTTGTGGCTCAGGCAGAGCACCTCGGCGCCCAGGCCGGCCAGACGCTCCATTGAGCGGAGATAGGTGGCGTAGTCGCCGAAGTAGTTCGGCCACCAGTAGCCCTCGGGCACGTAGTAGCCCGTGGCGTCGGAGAGGATGAGGAGCCATTCGGCCGGCTCGAAGAAGCTCAGGTCGCCATCGCTGTGGCCGGGCGTCTCGAGCACCTGGAAGGCGGTGCCGCCGCCCACGTCAATTGCGTCGCCTTCCTTCAGGATGCGGTCAATGCCAATCTGGGGCGCGGCGAGGGGCTGGGGGCGATGCCGCTCGGCGATCAGGCCGGCCTGGAGGAGCGACTGGGTGAGCATGCCGTCAATCTTGGCGAAGAAGCCGACCGCCTTCTCGACGGAAAGCGTCTTGGCCGCCGCAGCGGAGGCCAGCACGGCGATGCCGGGGAACGCCTGGCGGAACAGCGGCACGGCCATCACGTGGTCGGGGTGGGCGTGGGTGACGACCACCTGCTTCACCGAGTCCCTGGCGATGCCCAGCTTGTCGAGCTGTTCGAGCAGGAGCGGCCCCATCGCGCCCACGCCGCCCTCGAAGATGGTCCCGCCTGCCTCGCCTCGATAGAGAAACAGGGGATAGGCATTGGTCCCGAGCATCCAGAGGCCATCGGTGACCTGAACGGGGGGGTCGTTGATCAACATTGGCATGCTCCTGCTACAGGAGAGGATGAATGGATGGGTGGATGAAGGGATGAATGGACGGACAAGCCTGGCCCGTTCTGACAATCATCCAACCATCCATTCATCCAATCATCCTCCTTGTTCCCTGGCAAACAGCGCTGCTCCAAATGCCCCGACGAACTGCGGGTCGGGCGGGACGAGGGCGGGCGTGCCGAACGCCTCGCCCGCGAGCCTCACGAGGATCGGGTTGTGCGCCACCACGCCCCCGGTCAGAACGAGGGTGTCCTGCACGGTGTCCATCTCGACGAGACGCTTGACGACTGAGCGGAATGCGCCCTTGACGATGTCCTCGACCCGCTCGCCCGCGCGGATGCGGGCGAGGATTTCGGTGGCGGTGAAGACGGTGCAGAAGCTGCCGAGGGTGACCTCCTTCGTCGAGCGCTCGGCGAGGGCGTTGAGCTCGGCAAGCGGGAGGTCGAGCCGCAGAGCGATCTCTTCGAGGAACGCCCCCGTCCCCGCCGCGCACTTGCGGTTCATCTTGAAGGCGACCCGGCGGCCGGAGTCGTCGAGGTGGATGACTTTGCTGTCCTGCGCGCCGATGTCAATCACGGTCATGCGCCGGCGGAAATGGTGATAGGCCCCCTTGCCGTGGCAGGCGATCTCGGTCATACGCCCATCCGCCCAGGGCACGTTGTCGCGGCCATAGCCTGTGGACACGACCCGCCGCACCTGCTCGCGCCGAATGCCGGCCGCGGCCAGGGCCTCGGCGAGGTTGGCCTCGGCCGCCGCCGCGTAGTCAACCCCCGAGCGGCGAATGGCCCTGGCCACCACGCGCGCCCCGGCGTCAATGAGCGCCAGCTTCGCCGTGGATGCCCCGATGTCTATGCCGCAATAGTGCTGCGTCATAGGGTCAGTCCGTTTCGCGGGGGGAAGAGAAGAGAAAAGGTAAAATGATTACGGGTAAAATGATAAGAGGAAGAGAGGAAAGAAGAGAGAAACCGGGAGAATGCCGGGTCAGATATTCCCTCGGGTGTCTGATTCCTCGATCGTTTCTTTTCTTTTCTTATCATTTTACCCGTAATCATTTTACCTTTCTTCTTCTCTTCTCTTTTCCTCTCACGCCCCCGCCAATTGTTCCGCAAACGCCTCGATGCTGGTGCGGGCCTGCTCCTCGGAGTAGAGCCGCAGGTCGTTGAGGTCGCCGTGGATGACGAGATGGGGGATTCCGAGCTTCGCGTGGAGCCGTTGCGGCATCATGTAGCGGCTGTTCGAGTTGTTCGGGCAGGTCTTGGCGTCGTGGAAGAGGATGCCGTTGACCCTGAACTTGGCGGCCATCGCCTCGATGTAGCGCTCCTTCACGTCGTCGGAGCGGCAGATGAAGATGCTGGAGTAGGCGCGGGCCATCGAGCGGAACGGGTCGGCGGGGTCGAGGGCGTCGAAAATCCAGCTATTGCAGTAGGTGGAGGCGACGACGCAGGTCTTGAGCGCGGCGAACTGCTCGGAGAGGCTGCGGAGCTTTCCCCAGATGGGCATCCCCTCCCAGTAGATGCGGAAGCGCTCGCCCGGCACCGCGGCGGCGCCCTCCGCCGCCCGCTGCCGAAGCTCGGCCAGGAGCACGCGATAGTAGTCCACCGCGTCCTGCGTGCCGCGGAGGACCACCGCCGGCCCCATCTGGATCGTGCCGTCGAAGAAGGTGAGGGGCGACGGCACGTTTGCGGCGGTCTCGAGCAC
>Ga0194110_10005364_pt1 | contig 15235 bp, 17 predicted proteins | sample TA2Kig1200mmetaG_FD_146192 | JGI IMG/M metagenome (GOLD analysis project Ga0194110, IMG submission 146192) | Freshwater microbial communities from Lake Tanganyika, Tanzania - TA2015032 Kigoma Deep Cast 1200m | ecosystem: Environmental > Aquatic > Freshwater > Lake | place: Tanzania: Lake... | reverse complement strand
CCCCTTCGACGAGGACGCCACGACGCGCAAGTGGAACCTCTGGGGCTACATCGACGCCCGCGACGGCGCCCAGGCCGTACAGCGCGCACTCGAGAACGCGCCCGCCGGCTTCGACCGCTTCATCATCGCCGCGGCCGACACCGTGATGACCCGCAGCAACGACGAGCTCGTCGCGGAGGTGTTCCCCGGCGTCCCGACGAGGGGCGACCTGGGGACGAACGACACGCTCCTCTCGATCGATAAGGCGCGTCGCCTGCTCGGGTACGACCCGCAGCACTCCTGGCGCGACCACCGCTGACCGGGCCCGCGTCCGTCGCGATCGCCCCGGCCCCGTCGCGCCGTGTCACACTCGGGGGATGAGCGCCGACGAACCCGTGATCCCCCTTCCGACGGCGCACGAGAAGGAGGTCAGCTTCCTCGCGCGCAGCGGGGCCGTCGTGACGCTCCGCCTCATCGACACGGACCGCTTCGAGGTCAAGCTCGATACCCGCATGGACTACACGGCGACGCTGCTGAAGAGCGGCGACGTCTACGAGCTGCACCCCGCCCCGGGCGTCCACGCGATCGGCGGCACGGGCCTGACCGCCACGGACCTGTACGAGAGGTTCTGATCCCTCACTCGAGGTGCCCGGGCTCCTCCTCGTGCAGGAGCGACCGGGCGGCCATCCCGATGACCGCGCTGTACGTCGGATAAGCGAAACGCACTCCCGCCAGGGTGGCCACGTCGATGCCGGCGGCCATCGCCGTCGTCACCGACTGGATGACCTCGACGGCGTTCTCGCCGACGGCGTGCGCGCCCAGGATGAGCTCCCGGCGCCGGTCGGCGATGAGCTTGAGGAAGCCCCGCTCCCGGTCGTCGATGACGGCGCGGTCGAGGTCGGCGAAGCGCACGGTCGCGACGACGCACGACGGGTCGCGATCGCGGGCTTGCTCCTCGGTGAAGCCGACGCCCGCGTAGTCCGGGTCGGTGAAGCCTCCGGCGGGCAGCAGGTGGTGCGGGGTGCGACGGTTCGCGCCGAGCACGGCGTTCTCGGCCGCCGCCTCGCCCTCGAACTGGGCGGCCTGCACGAGCATGTCGCGGCCGTTGGCGTCGCCCACGGCGAGGATGTGCGGCACGATCGTGCGGAAGTACTTGTCGACGGGGATCGCGGAGCGCTCGATGTCGACGCCGGCGTTCTCGAGGCCGAGGTCCTCGACGTCGGCGGGCCAGCCGGTGGCCATGATGACGACGTCGACCTCGATGCGTCGGCTCTCCCCGTCCCCGCGCCAGGTCAGGGCGATGGCCCCGTCGTCGGTGCGCTTGAGCCGTTCCACCGTCTCGATGCCGGCGTGCACGTCGACGCCGTGACCCGAGAGCGAGGTGGCGATGGCGTCCGAGATCGCGGCATCCGAGGCGATGAGGACGCGCGGCGCGACGTCGAGCAGCGTGACCTCCGAGCCGAAGGAGCTGAAGACGGTCACCAGCTGCGCGCCGGTGTTGCCCGCGCCGATCACGGCGACGCGCCGCGGCAGCTCGGTGAGCGACAGGACGTCCTCGGGGACGGTGGCCAGCTCGGCACCGGGGATGGGGAGGCGGCGGGAGTGGCCGCCGACGCACACGAGGATCGACTCGGCGCGGACGCGGCGCCCGCTGTCGAGCACGAGCGTCCGGTCGTCCACGAAACGGGCGCGCCCCTCGTGGACGAGGTCGACACCGGCGGCGGCGAACCTCTCCGCCTCGCGCTTGATGGAGCGCACGGCATCCACCCGTTCGTGCACGCGCGAGACGACCGCGGGCCAGTCGATGCGCGGTTCGTCGACCACGATGCCGTAGTCGTCCGCCGAGCGGGTCTCGCGCATGAGGCGAGCGGTCTTGGCGAGGACGCGGGTCGGCACGCAGCCCGTGTTCACGCACGTGCCGCCGACACGGCCGGCCTCGAGGACGACGACCCGCGCCCCCAGCTCGGCTGCGCGCAGGGCGGCGGCGGTGCCCGCCGGGCCGGCGCCGATGACGGCGACGTCGTAGCTGTCGATGCTGTCGTGATCCACGCGGGTCTCCTCGCTCTGCCGGAGACCCCAGTCAACGGGATCGGCCGCGCCGCCGCGGAGGGGTTGCGCGCAAGAGCGGACCGACAATTCCGATGAGACCGGCGAGGTCGGGCGCGCGAGCCGAGCGGCATCCCCGACGGAGGATCCGAGGGGTTGTGCCACCCCCACGCGGCACAACCCCTCGCCCGCCCGACGTCTGGCCCGAACATCGACGGGGCGGGCGTGCGGGTGCCTCCTCGAAGCCGGAGTCGGCACCCACCCCCACCTGTGCTGTGTCGTCGCGGCCGGCTTCCTTACACGGCGTCATGAATTTTCTTTGGACATGTCGATCTGTAAGGATTCGGCTCTGGGCAACACAGCCCGATCGACACATCGCGAGGACGATTCGGTGACCGACGAGACGGACTTCGTGGCGCTCTTCCGGGAGCACTACACCCCCGTCCGGCGTTTCATCGAGCGACGCGTCTCTCACGCCGAGGCCGCTGCCGACCTCACGATGGACTGCTTCGAGATCGCGTGGGCGAAGCGGGTGCCCGGCGAGCCGTTCGGTCTCCCGTGGCTCTACCGCACCGCGCGCAATCTCATCGCGAACGAATACCGACGACGAGACCGGGAGGAGGCGCTGTGGTCGCATCTGCACGACGAGGCGCGCACCCGGTCCACGGACGGGTCCGCCGTCATGACCGCTCGACTCCTGGATGCCATGAAGGCGCTGCCGGAGCGGGACCGCGAGATCCTCTGGCTGACCTACTGGGAGGACCTGTCCGCAGCGGACATCGCCGTGGTCCTGGAGATGTCGGACGGCGCGGTGTGGACGCGGCTGAACCGCGTCCGCGCGAAGCTTCGCCCCCTGTTGTCGGAAGCCCCCGCCGCCGAGGGAACGGAGGCGTCCTATGAGCGACGACGCCCTCGCTGACGCCCTCCGGCGGCTCGACCCCGCCCGCACGCCCGTCGACGCGCCGCTGCCGCTCGACGCGGAGCGCCGCGTGCGCGAGATCGTCGGTCGCCCCGCCGCGGGCGCCCGTCGCGCCCCGCGCGCCCGCCGGCGCTTCGCCGTTCCCGGCGTGGTCGCCGCCTGCGTCGCCGTGCTGCTCGCGGTCGTCGTGGGGGTCGTCGCCGCGCCCGCGCCCTCCGCGTCGGCCCTCACGCCCGACCCTCTGGCCTATCGACCGGTGTCGGACTCCGTCGCGGAGGTCATCGACGAGGCGCAGGACCGGCTCGCCGAGGCCGGCGGGGTGAACAGCAGCGAGCGCCGCTCGCTCTCGCTCGGCTGGTACTTCTCCGCGACGGCCGACGACGCCGACGCGGCGACCGTCTTCCGTCGGGAGTGGGTCGACCTGCGCTGGAACGCCGACCTGTCCGGCCAGATCGTGACGACGGCCGCCGAGGCGACCAACGCCGCCGGCGACACCGTGCCCAGCACGGACCCCACACCCGGAACCCTCATCAGCGAGCTGACGTTCCGGCGCGGACAGTACTCCCCCATCTCCTTCGAGACCCCGGAGGCGACCCCGGATGCCATGGCGGACTGGATCCGTCTCGTCACCGGCGCCGACGAGATCGAGGCCGCCGACGCGATCGTCGGTGCGCGCCGCATGCTCGAGGAGTGGACGTTGACCGACGCGCAGGAGTCCGCGCTCCTCGATGTCGTGGAGGCCGCCCCCGACGCGACCGTGCTGGGCGAGACCACGGACCGGCTGGGGCGCCCCGCCGTGGCTGTCGCGGGCGTCCCCTCGGGTATCGCCTCGCACGAGCTGGCGCTGCTGATCTCGACCGAGACCGGCCGGATCCTCGGCCTGGAAGACACCCTCCGAGACGCCGATCCCGCGTTGAAGCTCCCCGCCGACTCGGTCGCGGAGTACATCCTGTGGGACGTCGACGCCTGGAAGAACGGAATGCGATGACCGACGACACCACCCCGAGCAACCTGCACCCCGACGTCGCCTACGCCCTGCGCGAGGTGCCCGGCGGGTTCGCGATCGACTCCCACCACGCGGAGTGGCCGGAGCTGGGCATGGTGCTGGAGGTCCCGGAGCACGACAAGCGCGGCGAGCACGACAGGGCCGTGGGCAGCTGTGCGACCGGCGCGATCTGCGCCTTCTCGGGCTCGAACCTGTCGGGGACGCGGCTGTCGTGGTCGAGCTGCGGCACGTATTCGACCTCGGGCCTCAGCTCCGTCGGCTCGATCGCGAACGCCCGCTCGGCGGGCTACCTGCAGGCGCGGACGTCGTCCGGCTCGGTCGTCGCGACCGCGATCGCCGGCTCGTGGTCGAACACCTCGGGCGCCGTCACGAACGTCCGCTGCGTCTCCTGATCCGCGGGCGCGTGAGGCGTCCCTCGGGCCTCAGGCCCGGTGAGCGGTCCAACTTGACCCTGCGGAAGGACGCCGATTCCACTACTGCCCGGTACGTGGCGGAGTCCAACAAGACCGCGGAGAAATGGAAGTTCTCCACCAATGGGTGGCTGACCTCCACCACCGACCGCAACGACGTCGGCGAGACTTACGCGTCCACACGCACCTCCGACGGCTCCGCCACCGGTACCCGGGGATCCAGCGTGAGCTACTACGTAAACGACCACCTTGGCTCCATTATCGGCATCTTCAACAACGCCGGCGCCTACTAGGGTGGATACTCCTACTCGCCGTACGGTGGGTCCCGCGCGATTGAAACAAACGCCATCGTCACCGGCAACATCCTTCGCTACATCGGCGGCGAACTCGACAGCTCCGGCCTCTACAAGCTAGGCGCGAGATACTACGACGCTACTCTCGGCCGTTTCACGCAGGCTGATCCGAGTGGTCAAGAGAGAACCCCTATGGGTACGCGTCATGCAATCCCATCGGCGGCTCGGACCCGGCCGGACTCGCAGGTGCTGCGGCGGCGGCTCGTCTTGTGGGATCCGCCACCCTCCTGTACTGCACTTACAACGTGCTGACGCAGACAGACTTGGCGAGCTATGCCGTGGGCTTCGTCGTGGAGACGGCGTGCGGCCTAGGCGTAGCAGCAGCAGGCGTATCCACCTTCGGCGCAGGCTTCGGCCTAGCGGTTGGATGTTTCCTCGTAGGTGAGGCTGCCTCGAGCCTGACGTCGGACCTTCTGCGAGGATGAGTCTCGTGGCTGATCAAGACAGCCCGAAAGCAGGCTGGGCTCTAGCCGTCGTCGGTGTGCTCGGCGTGATTGGGGGAATTGCAATGGCAGCCCTGACTCCCGCCGATGAGCCCACCGGCAGGCTCATACGGCGCGCGGGTCGAGTCGCTGGGTTGGGCGTCCGCTCGCTTACGCGGGGGAGTGCTCGTCGAGTCGGACGATCATGACGACGAGGGGTTGATCGCCGATGACGCCGGAGTCGTGGCCGATGCGTCCGGTGCTGTCAGGCAGGGCGTTGGTGTCGTCTCCGAGGTGCGCTTCGCCGGGGCCCATCTCGGTCCGGACGCCGTCTTGCGTCTCTACCCACCAGCGTCCGCTGATGGGCATGACCCACTGCCGGCTCGGGTTGCGGTGCCATCCGCCACGCCAACCGGGCGGCAGAGTCCAGATCGACCAGGATCGCGCTTCGGGTTGGGGGTCGCTCGCCCATATCGGCGGGATTCCCGGTCCGACGGGCCTCATCGTCATCTCGGGTACTGGGGAGCGCGTGGTCACGGTAAGGCCGTCGGGGCCGGTGGTGACGTGGATGAGTTCGACGGTCGGTGCGGTCGCGGCCATGAGGTCTCCTGGAACTTCGAGAAGGGGCGCACGTCTGCAGCGCCCGGGGGAAAGAGAGAGGGCGGAAAGCGATCTCGCTTCCCGCCCTCCGAGGATCAGTCGTCAATCTTGCCGGTGACGACGATCGTTGCGCGTCCGAGGATGTGCGATGCCATGTTGAAGCCGAGGAAGGCGGGGGTGGCATCCGCGGGGACACCGATGTCGGCGACATCGAGGGCATGCACGGTGAGGAAGTAGCGGTGCTCACCGTGCCCGGCCGGCGGCGCGGCACCGATGTACTGCGCGGCGCGGGCGTCGTTGGGCAACTGGAAGGCACCCTCGGGAAGGAGGTCGCCGGCAGCGGTTCCGGCGCGCAGGGGCAACTCCGTCGTCGCCGCGGGGATGTTGGCGACGGCCCAATGCCAGAAGCCCGAACCGGTTGGTGCGTCGGGGTCGTACATCGTGACGGCGTAGCTCTGGGTTCCTTCGGGAGCGCCCGACCACGACAGCTGCGGCGAGACGTCTTCCCCACCGGGAACGCCGAAGGCTCCCGAGTACTGGGGCGTCTCGAAGGCATCGCCGTCGCGGACGGTCTCACTGGTGAGCGTGAAGCCGGGGACCTCAGGGAGGCGGTCAAAGGGGTTGTTCGGCATGACAGTTCCTTTCGTCCCCTTCATAATAATCGATTATCTTCCAGATAGTCAATCATTCAGGGATCTTCTAAGATGAAGACGTGTCCGAGCAGTCCGCGAAGAGCCGAGCCCGCGGCCGCGATGTCTACGAGACGCTGCGGCGGGCGATCCTGCATGGAGAGTACGAGCAGAGCAGCGCGCTGCGTCCCCAGCAGATTGCGTCCGAGCTCGAGGTGAGCCTCGCGGTGGTGCGCGAGTCGCTCCTGCGGCTAGTGGGCGAGGGGCTGGCGGTCAGGCTCCCCAATCGCGGCTTCGCGGTGCCGGCACAGGATGCGACGCGGTGGCAGCAGATCGCTGAGGCGCGCGTGCTCACCGAACCCGTCGCTCTGCGGCTGGCAATCGAGCGCGGGGATCTGCGGTGGGAGTCGCGGGTGCGTTCTGCGCATCACCTTCTCTCCCGCCTTCCCCCGTACGACGAGGACGGTCAAGTGTCTGAGGAGTGGTCGCGCGCCCACCGCGATTTCCACCGGGCCATCCTTGAGGGCGGCGGCAACGGTGTACTGCTTGAGACCTTCGACCGCATGTGGACGGCGAGCGAGCTCGCACGGCGCTGGTCGGTGGTATCCACGCCCCACCGTGACGTCGCGCACGAGCACCTTCTCTTGGAGGAGGCAGCGCTCGCCCGGGATGCCGATGCGGCGTGCGCCGTGCTCGTCCGGCACCTCAGCCTGACCGCGGCCGCCCTCACACACGGCCCCGACGACGCGAAGGCTTAGGCGTCGGCGTCGAGGTCGCGCGCCAGAAGGTCCGCGATCTCGTCGACCGCGGCCTGCTCCTGGCCGCTGACCTCGACCTCGTCTCCGCTTTTCACTCCGAGGGTCATGAGCGACAGCAGCGAGGCGGCGTTCACACTCTCTTCGCCCACGCGCCCGATCTGCACGGGCGAAGAAGCGGAGGCAGCGGCGCGAGCGACAATTTGAGCGGGCCGGGCGTGCAGCCCCTGGGGGGAGGCGATGACGACGGTGCGAACGGGCACGGAGTTCCTTTCCGGGGGTCAGCTCGCGCCGAGTAGGCGAGCGACGTGGATGGTCAGATAAGCGACTTCCTCTTCGGAGACGCGCAGGGAGATGCGGGACTCGATGAGGTATGCCAGACGGAGTGCCGTCTGGTAGGCGTCGGGCTGTTCTTGAATGAGGGCGGCGAGGACACCGCTGACTGATGTCGTGGCGACCTCCGGCCGATTCAGCCGGAGGAAGAGGTAGCGCAGGTGACTGACGAACCGGGAGGTCGCCATGGTGTCTTCGCGGACCTCGCGGCCCGCGGTCGCACTGACGAGATCGAGCAGCTCGGAGATCAGCCGCGTGACGGCGATGGTGGTCCGCACACCCTCCGCCTCGATCGTGGCGGTGATGATGTGCAGCGCGAGAGCGACGGCCTCACTCTCGGGCAGGCGCACACCGGTCGATTCTTCGACGAGGGCGAGCGCCGAGCGTCCCACCTCGTACTCCTCGGGATACAGCTGCTGCACTTCCCACTGCAGAGGATGCTCCTCGCGGGCGCCCGACGCGCGCGGAATCGCCAGGTGCAGGTGGTCGGCGATCGGCACCACCGCGCTCGGGCTGACCTTGGCGGTGAGCATCTGGTTGGCGCGGGCGGTGATCGTGGTGGCGAGTACGAGCATGTCGAGCGGGAGGGATGCCACCATCGCATTGACCCGCTCCAGCTCGGCCGGCGAGGTCACCGAGAACCACTGCTCAACGGCGTCCGGCGTCAGCTCGGAACCGGGCTTGGCGGAGAAGCCGATGCCTTTGCCGAGCGCGACGCGCTGACCGCCCGCCTCGTCTTCGACGAGCACGGCGTTGTGCCCCAGTTGACGGATGGTGCGCATGCGTCTACCCCAGATCTTCGCCGTTGCTGGCGATGATCCGACGATAGGTCTCGAAGCTGTCCTTGCGGATGCGGCGCAGCTGCTTGGCATCCAACTCGTCCCGGTCGACGTACACCAGACCGTATCGCTTGGAGAAGCCGCTGCTGGAGCTGACGATGTCGATGAACGACCACATGTTGTACGACAGCACCTCGACACCTTCGGCGACCGCCTGCCGCATCTCGCGGATGTGGTCTCGCAGGTAGAGGGAACGGTAGTCGTCGTGCACCGCTCCGTCTTCCGAGACCACGTCGGCGGTGCCGATGCCATTCTCGGTGATCATCAGCGGCAGACGGTACCTCTCCCACAGGTCGAACAGCGAGGTGCGGAAGCCCACCGGGTCGATCTGCCAGCCGTACTCCGTCGCCTCCAGGAACGGGTTGGGAACGTAGCGGAACCGCCCGGGGACGACCAGCGCGAGGATCGCCGTGTAGTCCGCGGGAGCATCCGGCGGGCACCGTTCGGCTGCGAATGTGACGTAGTAGTTGAAGCCGAGGAAGTCGCACGTGCCGGCTTTCAGCACGGCCTCGTCCTCGGCCGTGATCTCCGGCTCCCACCCGTGTTCGCGCAGCCAGAAGAGGTATCGCTCGGGGTAGGCGCCGCGGACGTAGACGTCGGTGGCGTAGTAGTTGTACAGGTCGTCGGCATCCCGAGCCGCCCGCACGTCGTCGGGGTGCGCGGTGGCCGGGTAGCTGGGCAGCCACGCGATCGTGGGCGCGATGCGCGCGTCGGGCAGCAGCTCGTGGCATAGGGAGACGGCGCGCGCGTTGGCGAGGAACATGTGGTGGTTCATGCGGTGGCGTGAGCGCTCGCGTTCATCGCCCTCGCCCTGGGGGTGCATGATCTTGTCTTTGCGGGCGAGGAGGTTCTGTTCGTTGATCGTGAGCCACCACTTCACCCGGTCGCCGAAGTGCTCGAAGCACGTCCGGGCGTAGCGGATGAAGTGCTCGATCGTCGCACGTGATTCCCACCCGCCGAGATCTTCGTGCAATCCGAGCGGCAGGTCGAAGTGGTACAGCGTCACGATCGGTTCGATGCCGTAGCGCGCGAGCTCGTCGAAGACGCGGTTGTAGAAGGCCAGTCCCTCCGAATTCGGTTCCTGCTCGGTTCCGTGTGGATAGATGCGCGTCCAGTTGATCGACATCCGGTAGCTCTGCAGCCCGAGCTCCGCCATCAGGGCGATGTCTTCGGGGTACAGCTCGTAGAAATTCGCCGCGACCGAGGTGTCGGCGTAGACATCGGCCTTGGCGCGGGCGGCGACATCGGCGACGGACAAGCCCTTGCCGCCCGCGGTGAGCCCGCCCTCCACCTGAAATGCGCTGGTGCTCGCACCCCAGAGGAAGGCGGGCGGAAAGACGGACTCAGACGCCACTGGTCGCCACCTTCGCCGACACCGACAGCACACGGTCGCCTGCGGTCACCGGGCCGCCGGCGACGGAGCTGACCTCGAAGTTGCTCGCGTTCGACACGACCACGTAGGTCTCGGTGTCGTAGCCGGCCGTGCGCACGATCTCGGGGTCGAAGTCGACCAGCGGTGCGCCCGCGACCACGCGGTCGCCCTTCTCGACGTGAGCGGTGAAGCCGCGACCTTCGAGCTTGACGGTGTTGACACCCACGTGCACGAGGATCTCGGCACCGTCGTCCATGCGCAGACCCACGGCGTGCTTGGTGGGGAAGACCATCACGACCTCGCCGGTGACAGGCGACACGATCCGTCCACCGTCGGGCTGGATAACGAACCCGGCCCCGAGGGCGCCGCTGGCGAAGGCCCGGTCGCTCGCCGCCGAGATGTCGGCGACCCGGCCTGCGGCGGGGGCGACCACGGCACCCGTCGTGTCGACGACGGCATCCGCGGGGGCATCGGTGTTCTCCTTGATGCCCAGCACGAGCGTCAGGACGAAGGCGATGACGAAGGCGGCGGCGATGGCGATGAGGTACGACACGAAGCCCGCCCCGATGAATGCGGGGATGGTGAGGACGGAGGGGATCGCCACGGCGTAGGCGTGCGCACCACCGATTCCGGCGATGGCGCCACCGACCGCGCCGCCGAGGAGCACGCCGACCATGGGTCGCTTGAAGACGAGGTTGACACCGTACAACGCCGGCTCGGTGATACCGCAGAGAGCGGTGAGCGACGCGGCGAATGCGACCGAGCGAGTGGCCTTGTTCTTGGTGATGATGCCCACGGCCGCGGAGGCTCCCGCGTCGGCGAAGTTAGAGGGACCGGTGAAGGCCCAGAGTGCCGTCTGTCCGGTGCGGGCGACTTCGGCGATGCCGACCGGAACGAGCGCACGGTGCAGACCGAGTATCACCAGCAGCGGGTACGTGCCGCCGAAGATGATGCCGGCGACCAGCGGAGAGAGCTCAGTCAGCCAAGTGAAGCCGGAGCCGATGGCGTTGCCGACGAGCGTGCCGACGGGTCCAAAGACGATGAGGGTCAGCGGGACCATGACCGCCAACACGATGGCGGGCGTGATGACCAGCCGCACGGGTCCGGGCAGCACGCGATTGAGCCCGCGCTGCAGGAACGAGGCGGTCCAGACCGCGAGGATGATCGGGATCACCGACGAGGCGTAGTTAGCACCGAAGACCGGGATGCCGAAGAAGTCGGTCTGCGGGTTGTCGCCAAAGTAGGTGACCAGGCTTGGCAGCAGCAGGCTCCCGGCGATAACGAGCGCGACGGGGATGTCGACCTTGAAGTGCTTGGCGGTCGTGTAGGCCAGCAGGACGGGGATGAAGTAGAACACCGCATCCGCCGCAGTGTTGAGGATTGTGTAGGTGCCAGTGGTCTTGTCCATCCAGCCAAGGGAGACGGCGAGGACGAGCAGGCCCTTGATAATGCCGCCACCGGCGAGGGCGGGAACGATGGGAGTGAACAGCTTCGCGATCGTGTTCAGCACCGCCGTGGCGGGGTTCGTCTTGCGGGTCGTCTCCGCGGTCGACCGACGCGTCGCGTCGCCGCCGTCGACCATCGGAGCGAGGGCGGCGTAGACGTCGGGGACGCGGTTGCCGATCACCACCTGGTACTGCCCACCCGCCTTGACTACCCCGAGGACGCCGGGGGTCTTCTCGAGCTCGGCCTTCTTCGCGGCCGCCTCGTCTTCGAGGTCGAACCGCAGACGCGTCACGCAGTGGGTGACGGAGGTGACGTTGTTCGCGCCGCCGACCAAGTCGAGGACGGTGCGCGCCAGTGCGCTGTCAGACATGATGTTCTCCTTCGAAGCAGTCCGCTCACCGGGACCTCCTTGGTCCCGGAAACGACAAAGACCTGTCGCGCACGTAGGGATACGTAGCGCGCCAGGTCTGCCTCCGGAGAGTCACAGCCTCGGCTGGTCTTCACGCAGCAGCGAAGCTAGCACCCGGCTGCCGCATCGTCAAGAAACCCGTTTCTCACTCGTGAGCGTCGGTGTTGTGTCGCGCGATCAACCGCGCCGCGCGGTCGCCATCCCGCTCGGAGAGGGCTTCCACCAGGTCGTGGTGCAGATCGGCGCGCGCCCGCAAGTACGCGCGCAGATCGTCGTCGCTCTCCGTTTGACCGGCGACCGACACGGTGTGTGCCTCGATGAGGTCGAGCAGCGCCCGGTACATCGTGCGCAGCACGGGGTGCGGGCTCGCGTCCGCGATGCGCGCGTGGAGGGCCCAGTTGGCCAGGAGGAATGCCTTGCCGTCGCCTTCCGCGGTGGCGGCCCGCATGGCATCCACGTGTTCGCGCATCTCTGCGATGTCGGCGGGGCTGGCGTGCCAGAGCGCGTCCTCGACGAGGAGGGGGTCGAGAGCGTTGCGGATGCGAATGGCTTCGCCGACGTCCGCGTGTTCGCCGTCGAGGGAGAGGACGGTGGAGCCCAGACGCACCCGAGGTGCAGGCTCGGCCGCGAAGACACCACCGCCCGGGCCCGGGCGCAGCACGACGGCCCCCCTGCTCTGCGCGAGACGGAGCGCTTCGTTCATCGTGCCGACCGAGACTCCGGCACTCTCGCGAACGGACTCCTTCGTGCCGAGGCGGGTGCCCGCCGGGACCGTGCGGGCCAGGGCCTCCAGGTCGTCGGCAACCCGCTCGGCGCGGCTCGTCTCCCGACCGCCCGCCCCCTGCGTGGGTGCGAGAACGTTCCGGTCCATGCGACCCCCTCCCTCGACCACTCCCGGTCGAGCCATCTTGACAGCGTGGAAGCGAACGCCCACAATCGCTATCAATCATTATCAATATGCTTGAAAGGTGAAGCGATGCGGGTAGCGAATCTCCAGGGTCGGTTGGTCGTCGTCATCGGCGACGGTACGGCCGTCGACGTCGAGCAGGCCAGCGCCGGCCGCTTCTCCGCCGACCCTCAGGCCGTCTACGCCCAGTGGAGCGAGTTCCGCGAGTGGTGGGGGGCGTTCGACGCCTCCGCAGCGTCGACCGTGACCTTCGTTCCGACCGACCTCGGCTCGCCCGTCCCGGCGCCGCGTCAGCTGCTCGCTATCGGCTTGAACTACCGCGAGCACGCCAACGAGGTCGGCATGGGCATCCCCGACGGGCTGCCGCCGGTATTCACCAAGTTCGTCTCGTCCCTCACGGGCCCCGATGTCGACGTGGTGCTGCCCGAGGGCGACGTGGACTGGGAGGTCGAGCTCGCCGTGGTGATCGGCCAGGGGGGCCGCAACATCGACCGTGCCGACGCGTGGAATCACGTCGCCGGACTGACGGTCGCGCAGGATCTGTCGGAGCGCGTCCTGCAGATGTCGGGCCCGTCGCCCCAGTTCAGCCTCGGCAAGTCGCACGACGGCTTCTGCCCGATGGGTCCCTGGGTGGTCAGCGTCGACGAGATCGACGACCCCGAGGCCCTCCGCCTCACCTGCGTGGCCGACGGCGAGACCCTGCAGGACGGCACGACGGCCGAGATGATCGTCCCCGTTCCCGTGCTCATCGAGCGTCTGTCCGCCGTGGTCGAGCTGTACCCGGGCGACGTCATCCTCTCGGGCACGCCCGCCGGGGTCGGGTTCGGACGTTCGCCGCGCCGCTACCTGCACGCCGGAACCGAGCTCGTCAGCGCCATCGAGGGCATCGGCGAGATCCGTCAGCGCTTCGTCACCGCCTGACCATGCGCGCCCGCACCCTCGCCGTCGTCTCCCTCGGTCTCGCCAGCGGCGCCTGGCTTGTCGCGCGCGACTACCAGCGCTGGCTGTCGCTCGGCGTCGGCGGGGTGCCCAGCACGCCGCGCGGCTGGCTGAAAGTCACGCGACTGCGCACGCAGAAGCACGAGGCGCGGGATCCCCGCGCCTTTGGCGCCATCGCGGCAGGTCCACACGACCGGACCTGGTTGCCGGAACTGCCCTCCCGCGAAGGACCCCGCCCCGACGTGTGGCCCTACCCGGTACCGCACCGTCAGGCCTCCCAGCCGGGGACGCCTCACGGGCGCGCCCGCGCGATCGACATCTTCGACGAGCACGCGGCCCACGACCCCGCTGCCGTCACGTACCGCCGGAGCTTCTTCGAGAAGAACGGTGAGGCTCTCACCGTTCTTGACACCGCGGACAGTCCGCCCGAGATCGTCACCGCGCAAGGCGAGTTCGCCCACATCCACGCGGCCGACGGCTCCATGCACGTCATCCTCAGCCCGACGGATGCCGCGCAGGTCCTCTCGCGAGGATGGGGAGAGCGGCATCCGCTCGCCGGATCGTGGCCGGCGATGCCGCTCAACTACGTGCTGCTGTACTCGCCCCGGTCGGTCGACGAAGCCGAGGTCGTCAGGAGCATCGTGCAGGCGGCCGAGCGCTACGCACGGGGCTCCACACAGGAACCGGCCGCTCCGCGGGACTGAAGACGGCGTCGGACGCACTGTGGCATCCGACAGAGACCCGGAGGAGGCAGGCCGATGACGGATACGGAGCACTTGGCGCAGATCTTCACGGCCCTAGGACATGGCACGCGCCTCGAACTCATGACTCAGGTCATATCGACACCGCCGGACAAGCTGCGCTCCGTCTCATCCCCGCGGCCGCACTCGAGATCTCTCGATTCACGGCATCTCATCACTTTGCGATCCTGCGGGCCGCCGACCTCATCGACGCGCGCAAGGTGGGGCTGACCGTGGCACACCGCGTCAAGACCGACACCCTCCTGAAGGTCGAAGACTGGTGCATCTCGCTCGTCGATGCGTAGAGGCACGTCTGTGCGGGCTCGCGCGGCGGGTAGGTCTACGCGCATGCTCGTGGCGATCGCGGCGTTTTGGACGAGGGCGAGGGCGAGGTCGTAGGAGCTTCCGTCGTCGTAGTCCATGGCGCCTTCGGCCCCGGAGGAGTTTCTCGCTGCGCTAATCTGCAGGGCCTGCGTGAGGACGTCGAGTGCCCGGTCGGCGCCGAAGGTGAAGCTGTGTCCGAGTTCGTCGGTGACAGTGGTGTCGACGGTCACGGTGAGTGTGATGGTGGCCATGGTGCTTCCTCCTGATGGATTGGATCCTCCTTCACGTCTTTTGCCGTGAAGGCACGTAGTGCCGTGGAGGGAGAGCGGGTGGAGTGCAACCCGCAGGGCGGCGGAGGAGAGAGTTTCGGCGCCGAATGAGGGAGCGAAGCGACCGCGTGCCGAAAGTCTCGGGGAGCTGGCCCCCGCCGCCGGCGGGGGCTTGCGCGGAGCCCGATCGACCGGATGCTGCCGAAGGCTTCACGGGAAAAATGCGGACCCGCAGGGGCCGGGCAATCGGCCGGCGCAGACGGCCGTCCATCACCGCCGGTGAACACCGGCGGAGCGCAGCTGGGTCACCCGTGCGTCGCGGCACCGTCAACGCAAGGTGGGGGCGGCGTTGTACCGCACCCCACCCAGGAGAACGTTACGCCGCGACGGCCCACTCCGCCCAGTAGGCGCCGGACTCGGAGCGGAGGAATCCGACACGGTCCGGGTGCAGGGCGTCGTCGACGTTGATGTACCGGAGGATGCCGGTGCGGACCATGATGACCGCCGGAATACCGGCAGGGTTGACCTGTCGGACAGC
>Ga0194110_10005354_pt1 | contig 15251 bp, 16 predicted proteins | sample TA2Kig1200mmetaG_FD_146192 | JGI IMG/M metagenome (GOLD analysis project Ga0194110, IMG submission 146192) | Freshwater microbial communities from Lake Tanganyika, Tanzania - TA2015032 Kigoma Deep Cast 1200m | ecosystem: Environmental > Aquatic > Freshwater > Lake | place: Tanzania: Lake... | reverse complement strand
AGGGAAGGGAAGGCGTTCGCGTGGTATCCGGGCCGCATCCGCTGCGGTTCGATGAGCAGGGAGCGTTGGTGTTGCCGTAGTCAAGGAGCCTGCTCATGCTGCTCTTCCTTGACGAGAGCGGAACCGACCACGGCGACATGCCCTACCAGGTGGTGGGCGGCATCGCCATCCGGGAGCAGCAGCTCTGGAGGTTCGTGCAGGACCTGGCGGCGCTTCAGCAGCAGTGTTTCGGGGGACGCCTTCGGGAGCTCTGTCCCGAGCGTGAGTTCAAGGCCAAGCAGTTGCGTGCCCGAGACAAGTTCCGCTATGCCGCGCAAGGGGCAAGACTCTCACCCGCTGACCGGGCGCGCTTGGCTCTGGCCTTCCTGCAACGCGGGCGGAACCGCGACGTACCGCGGCGGCCGGAATTCACGGCGTACGGACAGGCCTGCCTGACGTACGTTGAGGAGACACTGGGGCTCTGTGGCAGACACGACGTAAAGGTCTTCGCAACGATCGCGGACCGAGACGCTCCCGTGCCCTCCGACCCGGAGGCACTGCGACGCGACATGTCCTTCCTGTTTGAGCGGTACTACTACTACCTCGAGGACCTGGGCGCCGCGTGTGAAGGCCGGGAGGAGACCAGGGAGGTGGGCCTCATCGTGTTTGACGAACTCGAGAGGGCCCAGTGCCGTCGTGTCATCGGGAACATCGAGGCGTACTTCCTCAAGACGCAGAAGGGACAGGAACGGAGTCGGCTGATCATCCCCGAGCCGTTCTTTGTGCACAGTGACCTGACCACGGGAGTGCAGGTGGCCGACGTCGTTGTCTACGTGATTGCGTGGGCCTATCGGTACGGGAACAGGACCGGTCCTGTGCGCCCGGAGTTGGGCACCTACTGCAAGCAGATCAGGGAGCTGCTTCACGTGACCCGCAGACCGGACGCAGATAGGCCCGGTGTCGAGTGGCCCATATGGAGTGTGAAGTACGTCGATGACCTGCGGGCCCGCCACGAGCGGGGGGCCTGAGAACGAAGAAAGGAGACAGAGATGGCCGAAGCCACCAAAGCCTCCACTTGAGAGTATACCCCAAGCGGCGCGGGCATGCAAGGACATTCCGCAATCTGGCACCCGGCCCCGCAGCCTAGAGGTGGTACCCCATGCCATTCACCGTCAGACTTGCGCAGCTATCGCCCGTCCTGGGTGACGTGCAGGCCAACCTCGAGCGCCACCTGGAGCTGATCGGCCAGGCACAGGCGGACGGGGTGGACCTGATCGTCCTCCCCGAGATGAGCCTGTGCGGCTACCACGTGCGCGATCTCGCTGCCGAGGTCGCGCTACGGCGCGGGTCGCGGGAGCTCGGGGCCATCGCCGCGGCGACGCAGGGCACAGCGGCCGTGGTCGGGTTCGTGGAGGAGCTACCGGGCTTTGAGCTATGCGTCGCCGCCGGGTACTTCGAGGCCGGGAGCCTGCTGCACGTGCACCACAAGGTGTACCTGCCGACATACGGGATGTTCGATGAGCAACGGTACTTCGCCAACGGCACGCGCATCCGGGCGTTCGAATCGCGCCTGGGGCCGATGGCGATGCTCGTCTGCGAGGACATCTGGCACCCTTCGGCGCCCATGATCGCGGCGCATGACGGTGCGCACGTCCTGATCGTGCTCGCTAACAGTCCTGCGCGCGGACCGCGAGATGGGACATGGGAGACCGAGCAGGCGTATGATGGGATGCTGCGCACCTATGCGGAGCTGTTCGGGTCGTATGTGGTCTTCGTCAACCGCGTGGGGTATGAGGATGGTGTGCACTTCTGGGGCGGGTCGCGGGTCATCGCGCCGGACGGGCAGGAGCTGGTCCGCGCGCCGATCGGCGAAGAGGCCTTCGTGGAGGCGACCCTCGACCCCGACGACGTGCGCCGCGTGCGGATCGCCACGCCGCTGCTGGCCGACGAGAACCTCGACCTGACCATCCGTGAGCTTACGAGGATTCGCGATGAGCGGACTGAACATTGACTGCGCGCTGGTCCGGTGCACGCTGACCGGGTTCATTCGCGAGGAACTGGGGAAGTTCGGCTTCACCCGCGCGGTCATCGGCATGTCCGGCGGCATCGACTCCACCGTGTCCGCCTACCTCGCGGCCGAGGCCCTCGGCGCGCCGAACGTGACCGGCCTCCTCATGCCCTACCGCACCAGCAACCCCGAGAGCCGCGCCGACGCCGAGCTGGCGGCGGGCGAGCTAGGTATCGAGACCCTCGTCGTGGACATCTCGCCGATGGTGGATGCGTACTTCGAGGGGTTCCCGGACGCCTCGAAGGAGCGCCGCGGCAACAAGATGGCGCGCGAGCGTATGACGATCCTGTACGATCACTCGATGGCCCTGCGCGCGATGGTCGTCGGCACGAGCAACAAGACGGAGATCCTGCTCGGCTACACGACGCTCTGGGGCGACATGGCGAGCGCGGTGAACCCCATCGGCGACCTGTACAAGTGCCAGGTCCGCGCCCTCGCCCGCCACCTGAACGTCCCCGCGCGAATCGTGGAGAAGGCCCCAAGCGCCGACCTGTGGACCGGCCAGACCGACGAGGGCGAACTGGGCTTCACCTATGACGACGCCGACCGCGTGCTGTACGAACTCATCGACCGCCGCCGCGACTGCGAATCCCTCATCGCCGACGGCCTCAACCCCGAGTTCGTCCGCCGCGTCTACCGCATGATCCGCGATTCCCAGTACAAGCGCCGCATGCCCGTCATCGCCAAGCTCTCCCACCGCAGCGTCGATCGGGACTTCCGGTATTCGAGGGATTGGGGACGGTGAAGGCCGGCCGCTGCGCGCCTGCCGCGGTAGGAGCGGCGCACTTCAGCGGCGAACACTGATCTGCAGCGTGAGGGGGGTGCCACGATGTCAGAGGCCAAGGTCGCGCCGCTCACTCAGGAGGTCTCCTCCGAGCCCTACTCGGAGGAGGAGCTTGCGCTCATGGACCGCCAACTGGCTGAGATCGAGCTGCCGCCTGAGCTTGACGCCTGGTTCTGGCAGTTCGTTGGCGGCGTCAAGACAACCCTTGAGTTCGACTCCCGCACCGACTTGGACAGGGACGCGCTCATCTATGGCGATGACGATTAGCGTCGGCCCACGTGTGCTCAGGGTCCCCGAGAGCGTCTACCTGGACGCCAGTCTTCTCGTCGACGCCCGGGCACCCTCTGCCCGCCACCATCGGCCAGCCGCGATTGTGTTCGGGGAACTGCTGCGCGGCGCTGCGTCGGGGCGCACGAAGCTCTACATCTCCCCTCTGGTCATCGACGAGATGTGGTGGGCGCTGACTCGCATACTGTACGAGGATGCCCATGGCAAGGGTGCGTTTGCGCGGTTGACCGACAAGGCCAGCAAGACGGCCGTCTTCGCCACCTGCGCCGCCGATCTGGCTGACAGCACCAGCCTACTCACCCAGCAGTCCCTCATTAGCATCGTCGAGGTGACGCCTGCCGACATTCCCGTAGCCCTCGGGCACCTGACGCAGGCCTCGGACAACCTCCGGCCCCGAGATGCCTTCCAGCGCGCCATCATCAATCGCCTCGGCATTGCTGGCATCGTCTCCAGCGACCGTGACTTCGTCCCCCACGGCATCGCCTGCATCGATCACCGGAAGTAGGCAGTCGCCCTCCGGGGCCCCTCCGGTCCACAGCCGGCATCCATGGCCGGTCCCCGCCACCGTTCCCCCCAAAGTGTGCGCTTGGTCACAGTGGCAGAACCCTGTGAGCGCAGGTACGTTTACTCCAGTGCAGCTCGATCAGGCTGAAGCCTCAGCTCGCCCTTTGGTGGTTTTCCCAACCGGGACAACCGAGGGAGGAGCGCCCGCCGCCGGAGTAAGCGCCCAGGGAACAGCGCTTTCCCCGGCGGCGTGGTGGTTCTAGGGGTCCTCAGAACTCCAGTTCGTAGATTCCCACGCCGAATGGTTCGAGCTCCACGGATAGCACGTCGTCGTGCCCTGCCCTGTCGGCTTGCTCGCCGCGCAGATGCACGCGCTTCGGCGTGCGGCCGAGGTTGAACGTGGTCGAATGCGCCCGGCCCTCGTCATTCACGACGATGAGGTAGACCGTCTTCCCGAGCTTCCTTGTAGTCCAGTGGAGCCAGGGGCGCTCGCGCGCCTCGAAGGTGGGCGCGGGCTCAATGGACAGAAGGACCGGCGTGAGTTCCTTCACCTCGGCGGCGACCTGCTTCACCCAGATCCACTGCCGCTCGAAGGGCACGTCCTTGTCGCGTTTGATGTCGAACCAGGAGTAGTAGATCAGCCCCTGCGCGCCCTCGGCGATACACTGCCAGGTCATGCTCCGCATCTCGGGAAGGGTCGGTGGGCGCAGGCCCTGCTTCTCCTCGTCGGTCTTCCGGTAGCAGGCCCAGTTGAAGACCTGTGGCACCATCCACACGGGGCGCGTCCCGCGCACGGCACTGACGGTCGTCCGCGCCCATGTTCCCGCGCGGCGGGCCCGGTCACCGGGGATCGGGTACGGGTCGGTGCCGATGACATCGAAGCTGCGGACGTAGTCCTGGACCTCGTTCACTTGCCAGAGCACGACCCACGTCGGGTGGCCGGGGTCGAGTTCCTGCATCCACTGCTGGTGGGCTTCCAGGCGGGGCATGTACTCCTGCGGCAGCTCGTCGTTGAGGTACCAGGCGAGCAGCGCGGGGTGATCGCGGAAGGTCTTGGTCTTCGCCTCGATGTAGGGGCGCTCATCCTCGACCGACTTCACCTCGGCGGGGCAGTAGGCCGAACCGAAGTAGACGTCCTTGACCGAGTAGATCACCTTCAGCCCGTAGCGCTGGGCGAGGTCCATCTGCGCCTGATCGGGCGCGCCGTAGGGCATGAGGCAGTTGAAGGGGCTGTCGGCGTAGAGCTTGAGGTCCTCCTCGGTGATTCCGCCCCAGTACATCCCGAGCGGGAAGAACCGCTCGCCGTCGATGAGCAGTCTGTTGTGCCCGTCGATGAAGCTCTTGCGGCCGGCGAGCGTCGCCGGGTCGGGCACGCTCACGGGCCACGATTCGGACTCCAGCTCCAGGCCATCCCGCTTGCGCTCCGCGCTGATGCGGAGGTCGTACCGGCCCGGCGCGAGGCCCTTCGTCGGCAGCTTGAGCGTGGTCTCTTCGCCCGGCGGGGTACGGACGACGGAGCGGACCACTTCCCCCGTATCGCGGCGGTGGAGTTCGGTGCGAAGCGCAACCTGCCGCAGGCCGAGGTCCCAGTCCTGTAGATCGAGGCGCGCGAAGACCTCGAGCTGCTTCGTCTCAGGCAGGATCTCCCCGCGGTAGGCGGGCCTGGTCAGCAGCGTGTCCAGCGGCGGCCGGCGCCACTGCCGAACCTCGACGTCGTCCCACCACGCCTTGCCGGTGATGCCCTCACGCAGGTAGCAGAGCACCGAGCAGTTCACGGCGCCCTTGGCCACGCGCCCACTCACGCCCGTGAGGCGCTGCCAGTCGTTCGTGCCCTTGAAGCCCGCCGGATAGTAGCCGCCGAGATACTTGCCATCGGCGCCGTACCACTCCAGGCACAGCGTCGCGCCGCTCTCGTCCCCCGCGATGCCCTCGGTCTTGACCCAGACGCTCACCTCGTACGCCTTCCCCGGCGTCAGCGCGATCTTCTGGCTGCACAGCACATAGCGCTTCGGGTCCGCGTTCTCGTAGAACAGGGACCGCTGCCCGGCGTGCGCGACATCGGCGACCGTGACGTAGTTGCCCCAGCCGACGGGCTTGCCGTCAGCCGCCGCCTCCTCGAAGCCGGGGTTCTGCACGAGGTTCGGGGGCTGCCAGTCGTCGGCAGAGATGGCGCGCGGGACCAGACACGAGAGGGCTGCAACGAAAGCCAGCGTGTACCGCATGGATGCCTCCAGGACCGGATCACCGGATTGCTGCATTGTTGGGCGCGCGGGCCGCGAGGTCCTCGTTTGCCGGGCTTGACGCCTACGTATAGAATGTATAGAATAATGAAACCATACATATCACCAGAGGGAGTCTGACATGACACACGTAGGGGTGACCAAACTCCGCTCCGACGCGGCCGAGATCATCAGTCGCGTCCAGTACAAGGGCGAGCGGATCATCCTCGAGCGCCACGGCAAACCTGCCGCCGCCCTGATCTCGATTAAGGAGTTGGAGTTCTTCGAGCGGCTCGAGGACCGCCTCGATGACCTGGCCGCGGACGAGGCCATGCGCGAGTCCGAGGGCAAGCCGCTCATCTCCTGGGAGCAACTGAAGGCTGACCTCGGCCTATGACCTACGGGATCACGTTCCTACCCCAGGCAGACAGGCAGTTCCGCGCACTGTCGCGCGCCACACAGGCGCGGATCAAGCCTCGCATCGACTCCCTCGCCAACAATCCTCGCCCCCGGCAAGCCAAGCCCCTCCACGGGAGTCTCAAGGGGCGTTGGCGACTGCGGGTCGGCGACTACCGCGTCATCTACGAAATCCGCGACGATGTGCTTGTCGTCCTCGTCATCTCCGTCGGGGCACGTAGGGGCGTGTACGGAGAGACGCGCCGACGAGGGTGAGATGCCGCGCGACGGGCTGCCCGTCAGAACCTCGCCACCTCCGCGACCCTCAGGTCGTGTGAGCCGTCCTCGCGGGCGAACTCGTAGTAGAAGAGGAAGCGCGGGCCGTCCTGCAGGACGTCGATGTAGCGCACGGAGCCAGAGCCGCCGCCCGAGGTGGTCCACGGGCCGTCGGGCGTGAGGCTGGTGAAGGTGCGGAGGTCCATGCTCACCGCGAGGCCGGCCTTCTCCTCGTAGTTCTCCTCAACCGACGCGCTGCCGTCGTAGAAGCCGAACCAGACCGGCGGGACGTACAACAGGCTCCCCAGGCGCGCGCAGTAGCGGTCCCAGCCCATGCCGGGCCGCATGATGTTACCCCGCCAGGTGAAACAGACGCCATCGAGGCTGGTGGCCAGACCGGTCTCGGAGGTCGTCACGCCTGTGTTGTAGACATCGCCGGTCGCGTGCATCGCCTCGCGCTCCTCGGCGGAGGCGGCCTGCGGGATGGGTGCGTAGCTCAGCAGCATGTGGTAGACGCCGCCCACCACCATCACCCACGGGTCCTTGACACCCTCCGCGCCGATCTCGTCAGCGGTCAGGACCTTCGTGCGGGAGCGCGGATCGAGTTCTTCCGGCCGGTCAGCCTCGAGCACATCCACCCGCCACTTCCCGGTCTCGCCATCGACGTAGCTCGCATAGAGCCGGAAGCGCCCGTCGAGCCCCCTAAAGACGCTGCACTTCTCGATCGAGGGGCTGTCGAAGTCGGCGCTCTTGGCGCTCCAGATATCGGTGAAGTCGCGCCCGTCGTGGCTCGCGGCAATCCGGCACTCGCCGCCCCGAATCGGCCGGGGCTGTCGGAGCCGGTAGAAGAGCAGGAAGCGCCGGTCGCGTGGATCGCACTGCACCGTGGGCGCGCCCGCCCAGTAGCCCTCAGCGGGGCTTAGCGGCTCGCGGATCACGGTGCCGGCCTGCGGCTCGAACAGCGGCGGCATCCCGAAGCACTTGTGGTTCGGCGAGAGCCAGTTGGGCCACATACGGAGGTTCCGGGTTTCGGGTTTTGGGGTTTCGAGTTCACGGCCACGGCTCCCGGTCCCGGCCTGCCGCTGGCAACCCGAAACTCGCAACCCGAAACCAGTCGTTACCACTCCCGCTCATCCACCATCCGGCAGATGGCGTGGAGGATGGCGGCGTGGGCGATCTGGATGTGCGGCGTGAGTTCGGCAGGGACGGCGATGACGATGTCGGCCTTGCGGGTCAGCTTGCTGCCGGGCGGGCCGCAGAGCGCCACCGTCTTCGCGCCGATGCTGTGAGCCGTCTCGACGGCCCGCAGGATGTTCGGCGATTCGCCGCTGGTGCTGATCGCGATGAAGACGTCCTCCGGCGCGGCGAGCGCCTCCAACTGCCGGGCGAACACGACCTCCACGGAGGCATCGTTGCTGATGCTGGTCAGTACCGAGGTGTCCGTGGTAAGCGCGACCGCCGGCAGCGGGCCGCGGGACTTGTCCAGGAACCAGCCAAGCATCTCACCCACGAAGTGCTGGGCATCGGCGGCGCTTCCGCCATTCCCGGCGATGAGCACCATCCCCCCCTCTTCATAGCAGTGGATGATCGCCTCGGCGGCCTCGACGACGGCGGGCAGGCAGCGGTCCAGGGCGGCCTCGATGGCGGCGATGGACTCCCGAAGATCGGCGGCGATGCGGTCTTGCATGGATGGTGACCCCGGAAGCGCGTGATGGCGAACGGCAACGAGCGGACGGACGGGTCTGTTCCCGCAACGGGTGCACACGTCCTGCTTGCACGCCATTCGGGTGGTGGATGTGGGAGCCAATCTCGCGGCACCACCAGGGGCGGCCAATGGGCCTGCACGTGCCGTGTCCGGGTGGGGCGCCAGAAAAGTATGTGAACCGGCCGGGCAGCTGTGGGATAACGCATCGTTACAGGATGGAGACCTTCTTGCAACGGTCCCGTTCACCGGAGGCGGGACAACGCAGCGTGAGTGGCGTATGCACTCCCTGCAAGCACCTCACTACATCCGGAGGAGGATGGAAGACATGAGAAAGGCCCTGATGGTGCTGGGATTGCTCGCGGTGACAATTCCCGCGGCAATGGCAGCCAACACAGCCAACCAGACGGTGACGTTCCAGGTCTCGGCGATCAACGAAATCTCCGTTTCCGGCAACCCCGGCGCGCTGACGGTCAGCACGGCGACCGCCGGAGCGGAGCCCGACCAGGTGACGGACGCCACGACGACCTACAACCTAACCACGAACGGCAATAACAAGAAGATCACGGGAGCCCTCGACACCGCGATGCCCTCCGACGTGACGCTGAAGGTCAACCTCGCGGCCCCCACCGGCGGCACCAGCGCGGGCGACGTCACACTGTCGGCGACCGCCCAGAACCTGGTCACCGGAGTCTCGAAGAAGGCCGAAGGGACCAAGGGCATCACCTATAAGCTGAGCGCGACAGTCGCCGCCGGCGTTGTCAGCCAGGCGACGCGGACAGTGACTCTGACCGTGACGGACGGATAGCGATGCGCGGCAACACGCTGATTCAAGAGCGGTGGGGGTAGGCGCCGATGGGCGAGGCCTGCCCCCATCGCGACCGAGACGGACGAGCTGCGAGGGGGGCGATCAGGGTGAGACCCCACTACTCACCAAACATCACGTTTGGCGTCGCTCTCATCTGGTGCGCCGTCTGGTCGGGTAGTGCGCGGGCCGCGGGGATCACGGCTGTCGGCGGCTGGTCTCGGCCGATCACCGCCGATGATCTCCTGGCTGGCGCGGGAAGCGACCTGGTTACCCTCTACGAGAGCGTCTCGAACGCGACCCTCCTCAGCCTCGACGAGCCCTTCTTCACACGCTGGCGGGTGAGCGTCCGCAAGGCAGACACCACCTGGGACCCAACCCTCGCGCTCTACGTCCGCCGGACAGGGAACGGCACGGGCTTCTGGCCGGTGTCGGGCGGGACGAGCTACCAGCTTGTCACCGATACCGACACGGTCCTGTTCAGCGGCATAGGAGACCGGAACTCGGTTCCTGTCCAGTACAAACTCAGCGGCGTCTCTGTACAGCTCACGCCGAGGACCTACTCGGCAACCGTCACATTCACCGTCGCCACCTACTGACCGCGAGGTCTACCATGCGAAGCACGCTCCTCACCTCCATCCTGACCATCCTCCCGCTCGGCGCGAACGCGGCGACAGGCGTCAGCGTATTGGGTGAGCTCACCCGCGAGGCGACGCTCGACCCGGGAGCCCAGCACGAGAGCCGCATCTCCCTGTCGAATGGCTCAGATCGCGCCCAGGAAGTGCGAGTCTACCAGACCGACTACCTCTTCTATGCCGACGGCCGCAACGTATACGGCGATCCGGGAAGCGCACCGCGCTCCAACGCCAAGTGGATCACCTTCTCCCCACGGCAGTTAGTGGTCGCGCCGGGCGAGACCGCGGCGGTCTACTACAGGGTCACGGTCCCTCGCGACGACGCCTTGGTCGGGACCTACTGGAGCATGTTGATGATCGAGCCGCTGCGCCCGAGTGACCTTGGGCCCGTGAAGGCCGAGCCGGGCAAGGCCACGGTAGGGCTCCGCACGGTGATGCGCTACGGCATCCAGATCACCACCCATGTGGGGGACGCCGGCACGCGTGACCTGCGATTCAGCAACCTGAGGCTCGTGACCGACGAAGCCAAGCACACGCTTCAGGTCGATGTCGAAGGCGTGGGCCAGCAGTGGCTCAACCCCGTCTTCTGGGTTGAGGTGCACGATCAGAAGGGCGGCCTGGTGGGCCGCTTCGAGGGCGCCAAGACACGCCTCTATCCGAACTGCTCGGCCTGTTGCCAAGTTGAGCTGGGCCATCTGACGCCCGGGAACTACAACGCACTCGTCGTGGCAGACAACGAAGATGACAACGTATTCGGGGCGCGATGCACACTCGACATTCCATGAGTGCCTGGTGGGTCTGCCGCTACTGCTCTGCCTGGCCCTCGCGGGGGCCCGGGGGTGGGCTGCGGGCAAGGGCCATGGCGTGGAGGCACTGCTCGTCTCGGGCGAACTCGTCCAGGCCCGGCCCGGCGAGGTCGTGACCCTTAGTCTCCGCATCACGAACACCTCCCAGACAGGCGAAGAGTTCATTGAGAGCCTCGCCCTGCCGACGGGCTGGCAGGCGATCACCCCGCTGGGCGTCGTCACTCTGGGTCCCAACGAGAGCCAGATCCGCCTGTTCGGAGTCCCGGTGCCACGAAGTGCCCCCGCCGGTCGCTACTCGGTCGTCTACTCCGTCCAGAGCCAGCGCGACTACGGCCTGCGGGACGAGAGTGCAGTGACGATCGACGTTCCGGCCCTCGGCCAACTGAGACTGCTGATTGACGAGAAGCCGGAGTTCGTGATCGCCGGAGACGAGTATCAGGTCCGGATGCGGGTCGTGAACCGCGGGAACTCAGAGGCGAAGGCGAAGCTCCTGGTCCGTAGCGACGAGGGATGCCCGGCGACGATCGATCCGGCAGAGGTGTCTCTGGCGCCCGCCGCGAGCCAGACCGCGACCATCACGCTGCAGACGAGCAAGCAGGAGAGGCAGCCGCGGCAGAATGCGCTGCAGATTCAGGCGATCTCAGAGGACTCGCTCGCCTCGACCGGGCTGACGGTCTGCGTGGACATCATCCCGCGGGTCACGGCTCCGACGGACCTGAAGCGGCGCCTTCCGGTCAGTCTGACGCTGCGCACGGTGGGCGATGCCGGTCGCGTGGGGGCCCAGGTCGAGGTGTGTGGCGGCGGCCCACTGGACGACGCGCGGACACGGCAGATCAGCTTCCTCTTCCGGGGACCCGACACGCAACCCGACAGCATCTTCGGGCTGCACGACGAGTATTGGATCGACTACACCAGCCCCCGACTCGATGTCATGCTTGGGGACGAGGCCTACGGACTCTCCGCATTGACCGATCTCGCAAGCTACGGACGCGGCGTCTCGGTTGACCTCCGCCCCGCCAACGGCCGCCGGGCACCGGAGATCGGCGCGTACTACGTTCGCAGTCGGTGGGAGCAGCCGGCTCGGGATGAGGTCGGTGCCCATTTCACGTATGAGCCCAACCCACGCATGGCCGTGACCGTGAATCTCCTCAGCGGAGATCGTGAGGCGCTTGGCGACGAGGGACTGAGGTCACGGCGCGTATGGAGCGTGGAGGCGGAGAGCCAACCCCTGCGCGGCGCCAACCTGACCCTGGAGTACGCCGCCAGCGAGACCGGTGGTCGCAAGGACCTGCAGGGCAGCGCCTACCGCATTGCCGCGGATACACGGCTGGGGGGCGGCGGTCATCTGTCCTTCACCAGGACCCATGCCGACCCGGAGTTCGCCGGGTACTACTCCGACTGCGACTACGACCACGCCGCCCTGTCCGTGCCCTTGGGCAGGCAACTGACGGCTCGCGCATTCGCCGGCCGGTGGTCGCAGAACCTCGAACAGCGCCCCGAACTGGCGGCGGCGCCCCGGGAGTCACTGTATGAGGCCGGTCTCGACTACGCCTGGCCTTCCGGGTGGCGTCTCGGCCTGGGATACAGCCGTTTCGCGCACCGCGACCTACTCGCCGTGCCTCGCACGGACTACACAGAGCAGTCGCTGGCATTGTCGGCCGGGTACTCATCCCAGCGAACGAGCTGGAACTGCGAACTGCGTGGAGGGCAGCAGTCGGCCGGCCCGACCGGATCGGACTCCTTCGGGGTGCGTTGCAGCCTACAGGGAACGTACCGGCCCTCCGACGCGCTCGCGGTCTCGCTCTCCGGCAGCCTCGGCAACGGACAGAACGCAGCGTACAGCCGCCTGCTGGACAGCACGAACAGCGTCGGCGTCTCGGCCTACTGGAAACCGTCACGCAGCACGGCCCTGCAGGCCTCCTACCTCCGCAACGATGCCCCGGCTCCCTGGCGGGGCAGCGACCAGATCGACCTGCGAGCGGTCCGAAGCCTCGGCGACGGGCGCCGGTGCGAACTCCGGGTCCTCCGCGCATCGCCGCGGCTCGGCAACGACAGCGGAATCGGCTACCTGCTAAGCTACACGGTACCCCTTGGCGTGCCGATCGGGAAGCGGACAGACATCGGCCGAGTGCGCGGGCGGGTCTGCGACGCGCAGAACCCTGATCGGCCGGGAATCCCGGCCGTCATCGTCAGGAGCGGCCGGGCCGTTGCCGTCACCGATGCCACCGGGCGCTTCACCTTCCCTGCGCTCACGCCGGGCCGGCATCATATCACCGTAGACCGCAAATCCATCGGCCTCACCCGGGTGACCCAGGAGAGGCTGCCGCTGCTGGTCGAAGTTGAGGGTGGGGAAGCGCAGGACGTACAGATCGGGGTCCTGCCCGCGGCGACGGTCTCCGGAACGGTCGTGCAGGCGCCCGCGCCGGAGAACGGCACAGTCTCAAGCGCCACCGAGAGCAAGCCCGGACGGACACTGCGTGACGCAACCGGCACCTACGTCGTCGGCGGGCCAGGGCAGCCCGATCCCTCGCCGGAGTCTCTGGGCCTCGCCAACGTGCTTGTTGAGCTGACCGACGGCACCGAGGTGCGACGGGCAACCACCGACAGCCATGGCGCGTTCGTGTTCGACGGTCTGCGGCCGGGCGAATGGCACCTGAAGGTGTGTGACGACAATCTGCCGGACTACCACTACCTGGATCGGGCCGAGGTGGACGTAGACCTCGCGTGCGGCCAGCAGGTCGAGGTAGGTGTCAAGGCCCTCCCCAGGCTCCGACGCATCCGCATGGTCGACCTCAACGCAACGGCCTCGCTCCCTGACGGCGAGCTGACGGCCCCTCAGCCGTAAGGCGCCCCCTTCGGAGGCTGGACAACGCCCGCGCGGTGTGGTACTGTCTCGGCGAGCGTCTGGCGGCGTGGATCAGCGGCAACCGACGAGGATGCGAACACAGCACCTGACTGCAGCACGACGAGCCCGGCGAGTCGCGCGGACTCGTCAACCGAGAGCACCGGCGCAGCTAACACTCATCGAACTGGACGCGATCCGCATGGACGACGACACCCTCTGCCATCACCTCGAGCAGTTGGCCGTTCACCTGCAGGTCACCATCCGCTACGAACCCTCCGCCGGCAAGGCCGGCTACTGCCTCCTCAACGGCGAGCCGACCATCTTCATCGATCAGCGCATGACCCTCAAGCAGCGCGCCGCGGCGCTCGCGAGGATGCTCTGCCGCTTCGACTGCGAGGGCGTTTTCCTGCCGCCGGTCGTACGCTCGCTGATCGACGAGGGCCGGGAACTCGAGGGCCTGTCTGACGGCGGAGGCAACGGGAACGGCCAATCGCCCGCGTAGTCGCTGCCGTCTGCCGTCGCCGTTCTTCCGTCCCCTGACTCCCGTCTCCTGACTCCTGACTCCTGCCGTGAGGGCTGCCATGGCAACCTATCGCGCTGCAATCGTTGGCTGTGGACGGATGGGGGGCTTCATCGACGATGAGGTCAGCTGGTCGGCCAGCTCAATGTTGCCGTACTCCCACGCGCTGGCGTTCGTGGAGAGCCCGCGCACCGAACTCGTCGCAGGCTGCGATACCGACGAGGCCAAGCTGCGCGCCTGGGGCGAGCGCTACGGGATCGACGCGCTCTACACGAGCATCCCGCAGTTGATGTCCGAGCAGCAGCCCGACATCGTCGCGGTCTGCACGCCGACCGCGTTCCGGCACCAGGCCACCCTCGCCGTCGCCGCGGGCAAGCCTAAGGTCGTGTTCATCGAGAAGCCCATGGCGGAATGCCTGCGCGAGGCGGACGAGATGATCGCCGCCTGCGACGCGGTCGGCGCCATCACCGCGGTCAACACGAGCCGCCGCTGGCACCCAATCTGGCACCGCGCCTCGGAACTCATCGCGCGCGGCGAGATCGGCCGCGTGCGCACCGTCGTGGTCTATGGCGTCGCGGGCGTCTCGCACAACGGCTCGCACCTCATCGACACGATGCGGCACCTCGTGGGGGATGACATCGAGTGGCTGACCGGCCACATCGACGCCGAGGAGCGCGCCCAAACCGAGGACGACGTGCCCGGCCTGGCCCTGATGCACCTCAAGGGCGGCGCGCACGCCTATGTGAACATGATCGACCCGGCGGTCACGAGCTTCGAGATCGACGTCCTCGGGGATGCCGGCCGCGTGCGCGTCTACGCCAACGGCGTGGAGGCCGAGCTGTGGACCTCCGGCCCCAACCTCGTCGGCCTCGGCCTGAACCGCCAGCCCTTCCCACGCCCGCCGCGCTTCAGGGCGCCCGCCCTGCACGCGGTGGACGACATCTGCGACGCGCTCGAAGAGGGCCGCGAGACCCGCTGCACCATGCGCGACGGTCGCGCCGCTCTTGAGATCGCCCTCGCCCTCCGCCAGTCCCATCGCCGCGGCGGCGAACGAGTCACGCTGCCCTTCACCGACCTCGACTCGCGCATCAAGTCTCCGTGAGTGCCGTCAACATGCGAACTCGCGAACTTGCGAACTTGCGAGCCTGCCACCTCACCGTCGATATCGGCGGCACGAAGACCGCCTGTGCTGCCGGGACGTCCTCCGGCGAGATCCTCGCGCGCCGCGAGCACCCGACGCCCCTTGCGCGCGGGCCGGAGGCGTGCCTGGAGCGCATCGCCAGGGACCTGCGGCGCGTCCTGCGGCAGATCAAGGGCACGCTGCCCGCGCCGGTGTCGATCGGCGTGGCATGTGGCGGGCCGCTGGATAGCCGGGCGGGGGTGATCTACTCGCCCCCGAATCTCCCGGGTTGGGACGCAGTGCC
>Ga0194110_10005349_pt1 | contig 15263 bp, 15 predicted proteins | sample TA2Kig1200mmetaG_FD_146192 | JGI IMG/M metagenome (GOLD analysis project Ga0194110, IMG submission 146192) | Freshwater microbial communities from Lake Tanganyika, Tanzania - TA2015032 Kigoma Deep Cast 1200m | ecosystem: Environmental > Aquatic > Freshwater > Lake | place: Tanzania: Lake... | reverse complement strand
GCGAGGTCGATTCCCCTATGCATGCTTTCACCTACCAGTTTCCCCTGGTACTCATACGTTCTTTTATCGCCGTAGAGTGCCATGGGAGCGGCATTTTTCATGCGCAGAAAGGTTCCTTCCCAGAGTTGACCGGGATAGGATAGCGATGAGAGATTTTTTACCATCTTGTCGTTTTCGTCCCGCAATGGACCGTTGACGTATATAAATATTTCCAGGAGAGTTTTCCCCCTGAGTGAGGGGATATAACTCTGGAATTCAGGCATCTTTTGTTGCATGAAATTATCCGAAAGAGCCATCTTATCTTTTTTGAACTTCTTGGTTCTGATGAGGTGCGGGAGAGAGATACTTGCTTCGTTTCCCGCATGATCCGTAGCGGTGACCTTAATACTCGTTGCTCCCTGCTTCGCTTCTGTGGGGAGTGTAAAGTAGCTGATTGAAAAGGGTTTACCGGAGATCGTTGTGGGATATCCCCGGAAAAAAAGATTTTCCACCTTGACGCCGCTTGCTGACACCCGTTCGGACGTTCCGTAGACAATCACGCAGGTGCCGCCGGGGTTAATATTGTTTATTGGGTTGAGCAGAAATATCCGGGGAGGTGTCGTATCAATGATGATCTGTTTGCTCAATGTGGTTTGATTTTTCCAGAGGGCGTGATCGACAGCCGACGCGGTGAGGACTGCCGGGCCATCGTGCAGTTTCATGGTGATAGGATCAATGGAAATGACTATGTTCTTTTCTTTGGTTCCCGTATCCGGATATTCCATTGCGGATAACAGTTGCGTGTTGTCATCCTGCGACAGGGTTACATTGATTGAGCGGAGGCCGCTTCCGGAATCGGAAAAAGTGATGTCTATCGTTTTATTCAACCCCACGGCACTTATCTCCTGGCTCAAGGTCACGACGGGCTTTCCCCACTCACCGTAAGAATTGAAGAACCACCACCCCGAAACGCCGATAAGGATGATGAGAACGGCTGTGATATGTGGCGTGTATGTTTTCATGCTGGATACCTCTCTTTTGTGACTGTATATTTACCGCGCGGACTTATAATGATTTTTCCTCTGCTTTGCAAGTTTTAATGTGTGCGATGGGGAATCGCCGTATTACTTCTTGAAGTTGTCTTGCAGAATTGTTATAGAATCACAAAAAGGATACGAATGAGCGAAACTTTCACCGGGGAAATACATGCTATGATAAAAGGTCGTAGAATTGTTCTGGGCATTACCGGCGGTATCGCTGCGTATAAGGCAGCGGAGCTAACGAGAGCTTTCATAAAGGAAGGGGCGTCTGTAAGGGTGATCATGACGAAGAATGCTTCGGAATTTATCACTCCCCTAACCCTGCAAACGCTCTCGGGACATTTGGTATACCGGGATATGTTTTCTCCATTAAAGGATTTTGAGATGGATCACATATCTCTTGCGGATTTTGCCGAAATTCTGGTAATTGCTCCCGCAACAGCGAATGTCATAGGCAAAATCGCCTCAGGCATCGCCGATGACCTGTTAACCACGACGGTCATGACGACGAAAGCGCCGCTGCTCATCTGCCCCGCAATGAACCAGAGCATGTACGAGAATCCCATCGTCAAGGAGAATATCATGAGTCTGGCCTCCCGGGGTTATCACTTTATTGACCCCGGGTATGGTGAGCTTGCCTGTAGCACCGAGGGGTACGGGAGGCTCCCCGATATTGAGGATATTGTGGACGAAGTCGAGTCAATGCTCACCGTAAAGGATCTCAGCGGGGAAAAGATCCTCGTGACTGCCGGTCCGACCCGGGAGCCTTTCGATCCCGTCAGGTATATTTCCAATTACTCTTCGGGGAAAATGGGATATGCCCTTGCGGTTGCCAGTCGGAGAAGGGGTGCGCGTACGATTATGGTAAGTGGTCCCACGTCCCTGCCGGTTCCAAAGGGAATTATATTCATCCCGGTCAAGAGCGCTCTGGAAATGCGGGATGCGGTAATGGATCATCTTGCGGAATCGACTGTAATTATCAAAGCCGCCGCCGTGGCGGATTACCGGCCGTCAACAAGGTCCGACTCCAAGATAAAAAAGGAGAAAGGACCTTTGACGATTTCACTCGAGCGGAATCCGGACATCATTGACGAGATCGGCAGGAAGAAAGGGAAACGGGTGCTTGTTGGTTTTGCCGTAGAAACGGAAAATCTCATTCAACGGGCCCGTGAAAAGATGCTGGCAAAAAAAATGGACTTGATTGTGGCGAATGATGTGACCCAGGACGGGGCGGGATTCGGTTACGATACCAATATTATCAAAATTCTCACTCCTGCAGGGGAAGTTGAGGAACTGCCGCTGATGAGCAAGTATGAGGTTGCCCACAGGATTCTCGACAGGATCAGGGACATCATCAGGAGCAGATAGGCGACCGATTTTACGTGTGAGCTATTTTAATCTATGAAAAATACCGGTGAAGATCTTGAAGGTGAACTCCTCACCGTGATTCAGTCCCTCAAGGCGCATATACGGGAGAACCTGGATTTCCCGAAGAACCTGTCGCATCTGTGTATGCGGGGAGAAGTACCGCGTGAGGGAAGGATTCATTCTCTCAGCATAATGAATCTCGAAGAGGTGAGGGAAGAACTCGGCGAATGCAGGAGATGTTCCCTCTGGCAGGTCAGGAAGAACCTTGTTTTTGGTGAGGGGAATTCCAGAGCACGTATTGTTTTTGTAGGTGAGGCGCCTGGAGGAGATGAAGACATTCAGGGGAGGCCGTTTGTAGGACGGGCGGGCCAGCTCCTGACAAGGATAATCGTTGCCATGGGCATGGAGAGGAAAGACGTCTACATATGCAACATTCTCAAGTGTCGTCCCCCCGGCAACAGGAATCCCAGGCCCGATGAAATCAATACCTGTGAACCGTTTCTCGTAAAGCAGCTCCGGGCAATCCGCCCGAAAATTATTTGCGCCTTGGGAACGTTTGCAGCCCACACCCTGCTCAAGACGGATGTTCCCATAACCGTGCTCAGAGGGCGATTCCATTCGTATCACGGCATACCGGTGATGCCCACATACCATCCGGCCTATCTTTTGAGAAATCCCGGTGCGAAAAAGCAGGTATGGGAGGACGTGCAGAAGATCATGAAGGCTCTTTAGCCCTGAGCTGACAAGAAAAGAATATTCGATATCAACATGTATGATAGAGATAAAAGATGAATAAAAAAATACGCTCAGTCATTCTCTTTTTTACAACACTCAGCCTCGTATTGCTCGCGGGAGAATTGCGTGCACAGGCGAAAAATCCTGTGTTTGATGTGATTACCGTCAGCGCCACCATCACGCCTCCGATCGCCGAGTACATCAATCAGAGTATCGATGCGTCCGTAAAAGAAGGCGCAGATGGTCTTATCATTCTCCTGGATACACCCGGTGGGCTCGATCTCGCAATGAGAGATATTGCGAAGGGAATCCTGAATTCTCCTGTTCCGGTCGCGGTGTACGTCCATCCGTCCGGGGCGAGAGCTGCTTCGGCGGGAGTGATCATCACGATTTCTTCCCATATCGCAGCAATGACCCCCGGCACCAATATCGGTGCTGCCCACCCGGTGGGATTGGGCATCGGAAGCATGGATAAGACCATGATGAAGAAGGTGGAGAATGATGCAGTTGCGTACGTCCGCGGAATTGCAGACAAGAGGGGCAGGAATGCAGACTGGGTGGAGAAGTCCGTCAGGAAGAGCGAATCCATCACGGCCGAGGAGGCACTCAAGCTCAAAGTCATTGATTTTGTCGCTCCCGATTTGAATAGCCTTCTGGAGCAGATGCATAACAGGGAAGTTGCCTTGGTGTCAGGCAAGAAAATAGTCAAGACGAAGGATGCGATTATCAATAAAAAGAAGATGGGTACAAGACAGAGAATTCTCGCCACAATCAGCGATCCCAACATCGCGTATATCCTTTTGCTCATAGGTCTTGCCGGTCTCTATTTTGAGCTCGCACATCCCGGTGTTATTTTTCCGGGAGTTATCGGCGGCATTTCCCTGATACTGGCGTTTTTTGCGCTCCAGACCCTTCCGGTAAATTATGCGGGGATTCTTCTTATCCTTTTTGGAATTATTCTCTTTATCGCGGAAATAAAAGTCATCAGTCACGGGTTGTTAACGGTGGGGGGGATTGTTTCCCTTGTGCTGGGATCGTTGCTGCTCTTTGACTCACCCGACCCTGCTCTCCGGGTATCCTGGAGTGTCATGATACCGACTCTGACATTCATCAGTTTGTTTTTTGTGGGGGTAATAGCCCTTGTCCTCAAGGCACAGTTGAGAAAGCGACGCACGGGAAAGGAAGGCATGGTCGGCCAGGAAGGGAAAGCGGTTACTAATGTGTTTGAATCGGGTAAGGTGTTCATCAAGGGAGAGTATTGGAACGCGTCGAGCGATCAATTAGTGAACAAGGGGAGCAGGATCAGGGTGGTAAAGGTTGAGGGACTTACGATCAAAATCGAAGAAATTCAAGATAAATATGGAGGGTAGTTATGTCAGTTACAATGATTGTGTTGGTTGTTCTGGTTGTGATGTTTTTGGCTGCGGCCATCAGGATTCTCAATGAGTATGAGAGGGGGGTTATTTTCCGTATCGGGAGGGTCATTGACACAAAAGGGCCTGGCCTTATCATTCTGATACCGGTTGTGGACAGAATGGTCAAAGTGGATATGAGGACTATCACCATGGATGTCCCCCCGCAGGATGTGATCACCCGTGATAATGTGTCCATAAAAGTCAACGCCGTTGTCTATTTCAGAGTCATTGACGCAAACTCGGCCGTCATCGAAGTGGAAAATTATCTCTATGCGACCTCGCAACTTGCACAGACGACATTGAGGAGTGTATGCGGACAGGTTGAGCTGGATGAGATCCTTTCGGAAAGGGAAAAGATAAATGTCAACTTGCAGGAAATCCTCGACCGCAGTACGGATCCCTGGGGTATTAAAGTGACCCTGGTGGAAGTGAAGCACATCGACCTCCCTGAAGAAATGAAGCGAGCAATGGCAAAGCAGGCTGAGGCGGAGAGAGAACGGAGGGCAAAGGTGATCAATGCGGAAGGTGAGTTCCAGGCAGCCCAGAGGCTTATCGATGCGGCAGCCCTCATGCAACGGGAGCCCATGTCCCTGCAACTCAGGTATCTCCAGACCCTGAATCAGATTGCTTCCGAGAACAATTCAACCACACTGTTCCCGATTCCTATCGATCTCATAAAACCGTTCTTGAGTATTATCGAGAAGAAGTGATTTTCAAAAGGAGATGGGTATACTGTGGAAGCGAAAGAAAAAATGCATATCCTCACCGGCGGCATGATTCTCATCACTCTCGGAGTGCTCATTATTCTCAGCAATCTGAACATCTACGGATTTGAAAGAAGCTGGCCCTTACTCCTGATCGTGATTTCAATAGGGACGCTGATCCAGCGGGCAAAGGACATCGGCGGATGGTTCATCGGTGTCGTCGGTGTCATTTTCCTGTTGATTAAAAACTGGGGGTATAATCTTCATATAATGGCAACATACCTCCTGCCGTTTATCCTGGTCCTTGTCGGTCTGAATGTGATCATAAAAAATTATGTGAAAAAGAGACGGTAACGAGTGTGGGTACACAAAGAAGTGCACGCGTGTTGATCCTCTGTGACTTTGATGGCACCGTGTGTAGTGTGGACATGGGAAACGAAATCCTTAACCGCTTCACCGGCAAGGGATGGGAAGAGATAGACCGTGCCTACTGTGCAGATGAGATCGGCTCGCGGGTTGCCTATAGTCAGGTCACCCCGCTTTTCAAGGGAACCAGGTCTCAGATGCTCAAGTTTGTGAGCGATAAAGAGAAACTGGATCCGTATTTTGCCGGTTTTTATGTGTATTGCAGGGAGAAAGGTGTTGATCTGAAGATTGTATCTGATGGGCTCGACTTCTACATCGATGCAATCCTGAAAAAATATGGTCTGGGCGAGATCGAATATTTTTCCAATGCGGTGTTATTCTCAGACCGCGATAAAATGTCGATAGAGTTTCCCCAGATGAATAAAAAATGCGAGAAATGCGGTACCTGTAAAAGTAATATCCTCACAAAGTACCAGACGTCCTATGACATGATCGTGTATATCGGTGACGGGCACTCGGATTTCTGCCCTGCCCAGAAAGCCGATCTGGTATTCGCGAAGGGCATTCTCTATGAAAAGTGCATGGAAGTCGGCAAATCCACCATTCAATATGGAAATTTCCAGGACGTTCACCAATACTTTGAAAACCATTTTTTCCACGGAAATGTCGGATGAGGCGGCAACAACGACATTGACCTGACACGGGGAGGCGTATCGCCTTCCGGGAGTGAGCATAAAAAAGGCCTTCCGGCAATCCCCGGAAGGCCTTTTTTATGCTTTTCAGAGTGGCCTATTCGAGCGTTTTCGCGAGATATGCTGAGACCTGTTTGACTCCGGGAAGTGCGTCCACCGGAATGACTTTCACCCTCTCCTTAAAGTAGTTGATCGCTGCGAGTGTCCCTGAGTTTGTGTCGAAATATATGTTGTGTCGTTTGTCTATGGCGGCTTCATCCTGATCATCGGCGCGTATTGCAAGGTCACCCCGACCACAGACGCGACAGTAAAGCTTGCCGTTCTTTTCCACGGGTTTGTTCTCTTCAACGTTGACGTTATTCGGGTGATTGTTATCGTTAGGGCATAACCTCCTTCCCATGATGCGTTTCTTTGCCGTTTCCCTGTCGATGACAAGCTCGATAATATAGTCCAGCTGTATCTCCTCTTCCTGAAGGGCACTCCAGAATGCTTCCGCCTGGGTTATGTTTCGGGGGAAACCGTCCAGCAGCCATCCTCTTGCACAATCCTTTTCTCTCAGACGATTCAGGATCATCGGAATGGTAATATCATCGGGGACGAGTTCTCCCCTGTCAATAAACGTTTTTGCATTTTTCCCGAGATCGGTACCTCTGGTAATATTGTCTCTGAAAATTACCCCGGTTTCTATCTGGGGTATTCCATACCGATCGCTCAATATTTTCCCGAAGGTTCCCTTGCCGCTTCCGTTTGCTCCGAACATGATGATATTCATATATCGCGAATCTCTCCATTCGTGTGATGTGAAGTGCTTATAATCGATTGTGTTGTTTTTTACAACAACAAAGGTTTCGGATTATGATGGTTTTCGTGGCAGCCTGCCACAACTACATCATCGTGATCAGCTGGTGCTGCATGATGTGGCTGAACATGACGAACAGCCGCCGGGCATGGTATTACCTATCTTGCCGCCGAATACGGACATCATTTTTTCGGCTTTCTTCGATTTGCACACAGGACAGGATACTGCGATTTTCTCACTGCTGGAGCGGAAGATTTCCTCGAAGACATTGCCGCATTTTTTACATTTAAATTCATAAATTGGCATAACATTCCCTTCGTTCCGTATATTCTAAAAGATGTACCCAAGAGGCTTTTTTGCTTCACGTGCCTTCCCGGTTTAACAGGGGAAGGACAGTTAAAAGGTCTTATCATATTTAAATACTATAATGAGTGAGAGAGTGTCAAGACTGTTCAGAGACAGACTGTTCAGAGACATAAGTGTGGGAAGCTTTCGGAAGCTTTCGGAAGCTTTCGGATTGACAACCTTATGGAAAGAGGTTAAAAAACTACCCTCCGCCCGCTATTGCTTCTTTCTCATACATACTTCTGAAGAAATCAGAACGGGTGGCGAATATAGTGAAAAGGGAGAGTAGGTGTACATGGCAAAGAAACCGGCCGATCTGCTCTACGGGGTGGATGACAAACCGCCCGTTCGCATCTGCCTCCTTCTCGCCGTCCAGCACATTTTTTTTCTCACAGCGGGTCTGATTACGGTGACCGTTGTTATGCGCGATCTGGGCTGCGCTCCTGATATTATCCGTAACGTAGTATCCATGTCCATGATTGCCGGTGGACTCGCCACCATGATTCAGGCTCTGAATAGAGGCCCGGTAGGGAGTGGATATCTCTGCACCGAAGGGACTGACCCCAGTTTCCTTTCCGTGTCCATTCTTGCTGGTATTACTGGAGGCCTACCACTCATCTTCGGCATGACTATGGTTTCCGGCGCAATTGAGTGTGTACTCGCCAGGTTCATGCACCGCCTGAGGGTGCTATTCCCACCGGACGTGACCGGGGTGGTTCTTACCATGGTGGGTCTGAATATCGTACCCATCATGATGCTCGATTTCTTCAGCGTCAATACCCAGAACAGCCCCATAGAGCCCGCTCATCTGCTGGTGGCGTTAGTGACCCTCGGCGTCATGGTGGGAACAAATGTCTGGAGCAAGGGGAAAGTGCGCCTCTATTCCGTCATCATCGGAATAGCGGTGGGGTACGTCGCTGCTGTTATCCTCGGTGTCCTCACGCGCGACGATTTGATGCGCATAGCAGAGGCCCCTCTCTTTTCCTTTCCCGACCTGTCCTATATCAGTTACTCTTTCGACATGACGCTCCTCATTCCCATCATCGTCGTAACCCTCGCCTCCACATTGAAGTCTGTTGCCACACTGACGATGTGCCAGAAAATCAATGATACGGAATGGACAAGACCAGACCTGGTTAACATTGGTAAAGGTACCCTGGCGGACGGTCTGGCATCAGTGATTGGCGGTCTGACCGGGGCGATGGGGAAATCATTGTATGCAAGCAGTGTGGGACTCTGTGTGGCTACAGGTGCCACCAGCCGGATTATTGCGTTCTACGTTGGAGTGATCTACATTGCCCTGGCGTTTCTCCCAAAACTAACTTCATTTTTCAGTATCATGCCAAAACCGGTCATGGGGGCGGCTCTGGTATTTATGGTCAGTTTTATGATTATATCGGGGATACAGATAATGACGTCACGGATGATTGACATCCGTCGTACCTTTGTGATTGCCGTTTCCCTCATGTTTGGTATGAGCGTGGACATATTCCCCCAACTTTATCAGCATGTACACCCCTATCTCAAACCCCTGTTCAGTTCTTCCCTGGCGGTAACAACAGTTCTTGCCATTACACTGAATCTCATCATGCGAATCGGCATTGCCCGGCAGGAAACATTGAAGTTGGTCTCGGGAACGGATGTATCCCGCACTATCTTCCAATTCATGGAAAATCAGGGGGCAGCATGGGGAGCAAGAAAAGAAGTTATATACAACGCCATGGCGGCTATGAATGAATTCATGGAAGCCACAACACATGTTGATCTGTCAGATCCAACAGTCACTGTGACGGTAAATTTTGATGAATATAATCTCGATATTCGTGTCAGTTATCAGGGCGCGCCGATAGAATTCCCAACGGAACGCCCCGACAAAGTGGAATTGCGCACCGATCCGAATGCTGTTGCACGTCTGGCAGGCTACCTCGTCCGGCAGTATGCGGACAGAGTTACAACGACACAGGAAGGTGAGAAGTGTATCGTCGACCTTCATTTCAATCATTGATTGGTCTGTTCAGCCGTCTCCGGGTTATTATTGCTCTTATGGTGATTGCCGCTCTGGGCATTACCGCCGCAGCATTCATGATATTTACCGAGCGGGAGGTGACCGGGAGCATGCTGAATCGGGGTGATACCGAAGCGCGTAATATCATGCGCGTTGTCATGCTCAACCTGACAGATCATGAAGCCGACCTGGAATTCTTTCGGCAATACGCCCGTGGGCGTTATGAACAACATCTGCGCGACCTCATCTCGGTCATCGTTTCCCAGGTGGATTTTTTCCATGACCTTTGCCGGAAGGGCGCGCTGACCGAGGACCAGGCCCGTCGGGCAGCCCTCGAGGCAGTGCAGAATGCGCGCTACGGTAACAACGATTATTTTTTCATTTATGACCGGAACAGTGTTGCCATCTCCCATGCCGATCCTCGCATCCGGGGGCAGGATATGTCCGGGGCTCGGGATGTGAAAGGACGTCCTGTGGCAAGAACCATGTGGAACATAGTAGAGAAACACCGAGATGGTTTTCTGACTCTCTGGTGGACCCGTCTGGAGGGGCAAAAACCCGTCCCGAAGCTTCTCTATTTCTGCCACTATCCGGAATGGGACTGGCTGATTGGAACCGGAGTTTATATAGACGATATTGATCGAGATGTGGCACGAAAAAAGACTGAAATCCTCGATGTCCTCACACGTACCTTTCACCGGGTGCGTGTCGCAGAAACGGGGTATTTCAGCCTCTTCGACGGTGCGGGAAAGATTCTGATTCATCCCAGCCTGGAGAGCACCGACGGGTCAATGCTCAAGGATCCCGTGACCGGTCAAAATAAAATTCAGGAACTGATTGCTGCGTCCAGCACTCCGGACGTACCTCTCAAATATATATGGGACAAACCCGATGACCCCGGAAATTACCAGTACACAAAATTTTCCCATGTAGAGCATTTTGCCCCTTTCAACTGGTATGTCTCTTCGTCGGTCTATCAGGATGAAATGGAAAAGCCGGCAGAGAAAATCATCAAACGACAGGCAATCTTTATCGGTATCGTGGTCGTGTTTTCCATAGTCGTCGTGCATCTTCTTCTTTCCCGGGTAACGAAGCCTGTGGCCAGACTGACATCGCATGCCGCTCTGCTTCAGGAAAATGATTTCGCCCTCCCTGAAGACAGGAGACAGGAATTGCTCCGCATCCGGTTCCCTGGAGAAATCAGCCATCTTGCCCGGACATTCTGGAACATGGAGAAACGTCTTGATGAGTATCTGAAGAATCTCCAGGAGACAACAGCGGCTCGTGAAAAAATCGAAAGTGAGCTCCGTATCGCCCGTGATATTCAGATGAGTATGCTGCCCGACCATAATACCGTTCTTGCGGGAAGAACAGGGGTTGATCTCTTCGCAGCCCTGGAGCCGGCGCGTGAGGTGGGAGGAGATCTCTATGATTTTTTCTTTATTGACGAGGATCATCTGTGCTTCATTGTGGGAGATGTTTCTGATAAGGGCGTTCCTGCTGCGCTGTTCATGGCTCGTGGGAAGGCGCTTCTGCGAAGCGCCGCCCAGCATCAGAAAACCAATCCTGGTTTCATATTGGAGGCGGCCAATGTTGAATTGACCGAGGGCAATGAGATGCTCATGTTCATCACTGTGTTTCTGGGAATCTTGAATATCCGTACGGGCGAAATGCTCTTCAGTAACGCCGCCCATGTTCCCCCGCTCATCTTGAAGGAGCATGGCCCCTGGCAACCCCTGGAGTTGCCCATGGGCAAACCTCTTGGAATCGCCAGAGGATCCGCTTATGAGACAGTCCGGTTACAGTTGCAACCGGAAGAGGTACTGCTCGTCTTCACGGACGGCGTCACCGAGGCAGAGCATCAGCAGAAAGGCTTTTTCGGTGATGAGAGACTTCTTTCGCTTCTCGGCACTTTAGGTCATCCAACCACAGCAAGCCATTGTGTTGAAGCCGTTTTTCGAGAGGTAAAAAAGTTTAGCGAGGGAGCTCCTCAGACCGATGACATTGCAGTACTCTGTATCCGCTACACCGGAACAGAGACAAAGTCGCGGGCATCCAGAAATTCCCTGTCTCATGGATAACCGTTCCTGTAAGAGACAGGATGGCACGGATGTGCTGCAAATCATGAAACATATGTAAGGAGCGTGTGATGGATATTTTTGAAAACAAAAAAAGTGGCTGGATGATTCTGGAACTGAAAGGCCGCATGGACGTAATGACCGCGCCCGTGGTGAGGGAAAAGATTATTTCCGTCATCAACCAGGGAGAAAAAATGCTCCTCCTAGACTGCTCGGGTCTTGATTATGTCAGCAGTGCAGGGCTTCGTGTCCTTTTCGAGGCTGCCTATAAAGTTCAGGATGTGAAGGGTAAGATTGCCTGTTATGGTGTCAATAGCAATGTGCTCAAGATCTTCAGACTGGCAGATCTGACCTCTGAAATTCCCCTTTTCCCTTCTCAGGAAGAGGCACTGAAAAGTCAGGGATGAAATATTAAGGAAGGAACAATCACGCTATGACCATTTCGAGAAAAGTCCAGGGGTTTATCACGCAGTCATCATGGATCAGAAAGATGTTTGAGGAAGGCCTTCGCCTCAAGAACCTCCATGGAGCGGAAAATGTGTTCGATTTTAGCATTGGCAATCCGAACATGCCCCCCCCCGCTCAGTTCAGGGAAGCCCTCCAGGGGGTTTTGGCTCAGAATCTCCCCGGTATGCATAAATACATGCCCAATGCGGGATATGACGAAACCCGTGAAGCCGTAGCGAGGCATGTAAGCAGGATACACGGTCTCAACCTCATGGCAAATCACGTGATTATGACCTGCGGGGCTGCGGGAGCGCTCAATGTCATCTTCAGGGTGCTCCTTGAAACGGGCGATGAAGTGCTCATCCCCACGCCGTGCTTTATGGAATATCGATATTACGCAGACAATGCGGGAGGCGTGGCAACCTTTGTCAAGACGAAGCCTGATTTTTCCCTTGATACAGACGCCATTGAAGAGGCCATTACGGAAAAGACCAAAATCATGCTTCTCAATTTTCCCAACAACCCCACGGGGAAGGTGTATGATGAGGCATCCCTCCAGAGGCTCGCCCGGATTTTAGAAAAAAAGAGCGGAGAATACGGCAGGGATATCTATCTCGTCTCTGATGAACCGTACCGGGAAATTGTCTATGATGGTATCACCGTTCCGAGTGTTTTGAAGCTATACAGGAACAGTATTGTGGCTTTTTCCTACTCCAAGAGTCTCTCCCTGGCGGGAGAGCGGATAGGCTATATCGCGGTGAATCCTCATATCGCGGACATGGAGAATCTGATAGGTGGATTTATTCTTTACAACAGAATTCTCGGGTTTGTGAATGCTCCCGCCCTGATGCAGCGGGTTATCGCAAAACTGCAGGGAGTCACGGTGAATGTGGAAGAATACAGAAGAAAGAGGGATATTCTCTCCGATGGGTTATCATCCCTGGGGTATACATTCACAAAACCGGAAGGGGCATTCTACCTCTTTCCCAAAACACCTGTAGAAGACGACGTCGAATTTGTCAGGGCATTACATAAGCGGAAAATACTGACGGTGCCGGGAATCGGATTCGGCTGCCCCGGTTATTTCAGGATAGCCTACTGCGTCGATGATGCCACAATCATCAATGCCATGGACGGTTTCGGAGAGACCCTGAAGGAATTTGTCAGTAGGTAATACGGAAGTCCCGGAATTCTTCCGTCGGGGTTTCTTCCGTGACTTCTACGCTCTTCACAATGGCATAGGGCGGACCAGTTTTGCACCACGCGAGCATCGCCTCGACATTTACATCTTCCCCTTCAAACACAGTTTCCACCCTGCCGTCGGGGAGATTTCTCACCCAGCCTCTGAGCTTCAGTGCTACGGCGGTTTCCCTGGTATACGCCCGGAAGAAAACCCCCTGTACCCTGCCGGAGATAAGAACGCGCAGCCGTTTCATGAGATTCATACTCTCTGGAATTCTATAGGAAGAGCAATTGTCAAACAATTTCAATTCCTGTCTTTAAAGCACTTTCTATCTTTTCTCTCAACTTTTTTTCCTTCTTCTGCAACTCTTCAATTTCTTTTTTTAGAGCGTTATATGAAGAAATTATATCTGAATATTTGCTCTTTTTTACCCATGCATGCACTTCGTCAAGTAAGTTTTGGTCAGTCTTATTAACAAGCATAGACGAGTCTCCATCAAGAAGTCGGGTCTTATGTTTGCAGATTTTTTTTCTATATACTCCTGCTGGACAGTTGCAAAACACTGTTAATTTATTGTCAGAAAATTCAAAGTAGACATCATGTGGCTCTCCGGTACTGCTGATAACCTTAATAATCTTTTTTGTTTTCATTGTTTATTTATGTTGCTGCAACGTGAAAATGTCATCCCTTTTGCAATGAGAAACTGTCACCCCCTCCATTCGTGAACTGCTTTTTGGAAGGAAGTGGCCGATGTCTTTGTAATAATTGGTGCACAAGGTATTTCTCCTTCATGGGGATGAAACACATGCCACGTGCCATTTGTCCAGAGGTTCACCTGGACTTTCGCCTTCACGAAGTGTGAGCGGTTCCGGGTGGGAAGCAACTGGATAATCTGGCCATTGACCGAGATGGTGTTATCATTGTTCACTGTTCTTTGAAAACGTTTACACAAGATATTACGGATATCTCTGTGTGGGGGGAGCGTTCTCCATGCAGATGTTTTGTCTTGGGGAGGCAGGCCGAATCGTCGGCAGTAGCGGGGGATGAAATGATGATTCAGGTATCGTGTTGCATCCTTGGCGTTGTGGATGTCTTTGAGTCTCAGTTCTGCAACCAGGCGATCCTGAAAGGCGCCGTTGATTCTTTCTGCTCTCCCTCGCGCTTGAGGGGAATGCGCGAAGATCAACCCGATCCCTAACTCTCTCATGGCTCGTTCAAACTGTGTTGGTTCCTGGGCATTCTGAGGGACGTGGAGGCCGCCGTGGCGGGTGGTGATGAACTGGGAGGCTCGATCGAGGTAGAACAGTGCGGGGAGACCGTATCGTCTGAACACGTCCAGGCAGACCAGGAAGCATCCGTCCAGGTCTTCTTCCTTCCGGAAGATACCATAAAGAGGGTTTCCTGTGGCATCGTCGGTGCAGAGGATCAAGGTTGACTCCTCTTCACCGAACCAGTGGTGTGGCGACCCATCGAGAAAGAGCATTTTCCCCTCTCTCGCGGATCGTTCTCTTCTCTTTCGGTGTTTCGGCATCTTGCGGACTTTGCCGCCAAATCCACGAGGGCGGAGCCAGAGTCGCAGCGTCTCGCGATTGACCCGGATGTGTTTCTCTTCCTCTAACATCTCCGATAAATGAGAGAAGTTGAAGTCAACGTAGCGTTCCTCCGCCAGCGTGATGATCCTGATTCTCTCTTCTGGAGAAAAGGCATGAACAGGTGGCCGCCCCCTGTTGCCGTGAAGGATCCCCGCAGGACCAAGGACTTCCACCCTTCTCTTCATCCGTTGCACTTGCCTCATAGACAAACCCAACGCTAATGCCGCCTCTCTATTGACCATCTTCCCCTCTAACAGAGATCGTATGACACTTAAGCGAGTCACCTCTCTCATTGTGAATGTCACCTCTCCTCTCATGAAGCACCTCCTTCCGGTGCTTCTCTTTTATCCTATCTCTCGAGGGGGATGACATAATCACATTGCAATTAGGGGGTGACATAATCATATTGCATTCACACAATATCTTTTCCTTTATTGACAATATTGAGTAGTATTATTAATCTTCAGTTGTTTCAATCAAGACAATGGGTAAGGAATGAAGGATGATCGGAAAGT
>Ga0194110_10005346_pt1 | contig 15265 bp, 10 predicted proteins | sample TA2Kig1200mmetaG_FD_146192 | JGI IMG/M metagenome (GOLD analysis project Ga0194110, IMG submission 146192) | Freshwater microbial communities from Lake Tanganyika, Tanzania - TA2015032 Kigoma Deep Cast 1200m | ecosystem: Environmental > Aquatic > Freshwater > Lake | place: Tanzania: Lake... | reverse complement strand
TGTAGATCTCAAGTAGCCGTCTATCCCCGCAACACGGGCAGGGCCTCCCCTCCGGGCCTTGCCCATTTTTTTGGCACCCCGGCGGGGATACTCGCATGCCCGCGCACCTGCCTGCCGGCAGGCAGGTACAGCGCCGTCGGCATGCCCACCGTCCTCCCCTCTTCTTTCCGGGAACCTCCGGGCGCACGGCAAGTCTAACCCTTCGGACGACACAGGCTGCGGTTGGAGGGTTCGGCGATGGCCGGGCTACGGGTGAGGCGGCTGGGATGGCTGGCCGGCGTTTGCGTGGCCGCGACGGCGGCCGCGGCGCTAGTTGCGTGCGCAGCATGGGGTTCCTACATTGAGGAGGAGTTCCGAGGCGGAACGTCGGTTGTCCGCCCGCCGCCAGCGCCTCCGCCCCCATCGCCGCTCCCGCCGACCCACCGCCGGCCGCCGCCCAGCCATCACGTGCCGGAACTCGCGCGGCTGCTGGAGCGGCTTGAGCCGCGGCGGCCGCTCGTCTGCGGCCGGCTGGCGGTGTATCCGATTGCGGCGCGGGGGGGGAGCGACCTGGGCGGCCGCTGGCTGACCATGGACGCCGCCCTCGCGCGGGGCCTGCTGGCCGTCACGGAGCGCGACGGCGGGGGCAGCGTGCCCGTCATCCGCCTGGAGAACCGCAGCGGGGCCGACTACATCTTCGTCATGGCCGGCGAAGTTGCCGCCGGAGGCAAGCAGACCCGTACCCTTCGCCAGGACGTCATCCTGGCGCCGAAGCAGCGCATCGAGGTGCCCGTCTTCTGCGTGGAACAGCACCGCTGGAGCGGCAAGGCCGAGTTCAGCGCGGGGGGCATGCTCGTGCCGCAGTCCATCCAGCGCGAGATGCGCAGAGGGGCCGACCAGGCGTCGGTGTGGTCCGAGGTCGACCGCGCGGCAGGCGCGCTGGGCGCGCGCAATCCCACGAGCAGCCTGGAACTGGCGATGAAGGCCGCGCCGGTGCAGCGGGAACTGGACGAGGTGCGGCGGATAATCATGCCCGAGGTCCCGGCCGACAGCATCGGCTTCGTGCTGGCCGACCGCTGGACCGGCCGCGCGCTGGGCGGCGAGTTCTTCGGGCGGTCGGACCTGGCGCTGGCGCTTCTTCCGAAACTTCTGGACGCCTACGCGGTGGACCTTGTGCTGCCTCACGGCCGCGAGCGGCCGGCCGGACGCCCGCCCGACGAGACGATCGCGTGGGACTTCATCGGCCGCATACGCGCCGCAGGCAGCCACCGCACGGGCACGCCCGGCTCGGGCGAGGGCATCGGGATGCGGGCCGGCGGGCTGGTGGGCGACGGCGTGGGGCTGGGCGGCGTGCTCGTCCACTTCGGATGTCAGGCCGAGGACCAGATCGTGCCGATGCCGATGCCGATGCCGATGCCCGGGCCGCGGCCGCCGGCGTACCGCGAATAACCGCCCTCGACAGGCCGATTCAGCCGCCGGGCTTGCCCGGCGCGAGTTCTCAGGTGCAGCGGGACAGAATGGGTCTCCACTGAAAGGCGCAACAGATGAAGAAGGCACGGCTGCTTGAGGCGTTGGCGGCGGGGCTCATTGCCGCGGCGCTGGCTCATCCGGCGTGCGGCCAGGGCCTGCTGGTGCCGAAGGACGAGGGCCTGCCGCCCTTGGCCGTCAAATACCTGCGCGTCGATGCATCGATCGACAACCAGGCGGCCACGACGCGCGTCGTCCAGGAGTTCCAGAACTCCACCGGCCGGGACCTGGAATGCACGTACGTCTTTCCGCTGCCGAAGGGCGCGGCCATACGCGACTTCGCCATGTACATCGGCGGCAAACGCATGAAGGGCGAACTGCTGGAGAAGGACAAGGCCCGCTCCGTGTACGAAGACATCGTCCGCCGCGCCAAAGACCCCGGCCTCCTGGAATACGTGGACGGGCAGATACTGCGGCTGCGCATTTTCCCCGTGCCCGCGGGCGGCACGCAGAAGGTGGAACTGGAGTACGCGGAACTCCTGCCGGTGGACGGCGGGCTGGGCGAATACGTCTTTCCGCTGCGCGTGGGCGAGAAGGCATCGCGGACGCTGGAGGACTTCACCGTGGCCGTGCGCATCAAGAGCGCCTCGCCCATCAAGAGCGTGTACAGCCCGACGCACGAGGTCGGGGTAGCCCGGCCGTCGGAGCACGAGGCCGTGGCCGGCGTGGAAACCCGGAAGGCCCTCCTGGACCGCGACTTCCACCTTTTCTGGACGCTGAGCGAGAAGGACTTCGGCCTGGCGCTGATGACGTACCGCCCGGACCCGTCGCGTCCGGGGATGTTCCTGGCGCTGATAAGCCCGAAGAGCGTCATCAACGACGACCGCCGCACGCCGCGAGACGCGGTGTTCGTGCTGGACACGTCCGGTTCGATGAAGGGCGAGAAAATCGAGCAGGCCAGAAGGGCGCTTAAGTTCTGCCTAGACAAACTGGACCCGAAGGACCGCTTCGCCGTGGTGCAGTTCTCGACGTCGGCCCAGGCGCTGGCCGAGGGGTGGGCGGATGCGTCGGCCGAGAACGTCGAGAAAGCGCGAAAATGGGTCGATACGTTCGAGGCCGCCGGCGGCACGAACATCGCCGAGGCCCTCCAGAAGACCTTCGCCCTGCCCTGCGACGATGCGCGGCCGGCCACCGTCATGTTCCTGACGGACGGGCGGCCGACGGTCGATTTCACCGACACCGAGGCCCTGCTGAAGATCGTCAAGGACTCCGGCAGGCGATCTCGGATGTTCACCTTCGGCGTGGGCGACGACGTAAGCACGCACCTTCTTGACCGCATGGCGGGCGAGACCGGCGGCCTGCCGGAATACGTCAGGCCCGGCGAGGCCATTGACGGCAAGGTCACGCGGCTGTTCTCGAAGATGACGCACCCCGTGCTTACGGACCTCGTGCTGGAAGTGCCCGGCGTGCGGGTGACCGAGATGTATCCGAAGCGGCTGCCGGACCTGTTCCGCGGCGGGCAGATCGTGATCGTCGGCGCCTACGAGGGCGACGGCGACTCGGTTCTGCGCCTCAAGGGCCGCGTCGCCGGCAAGGCCGAGGAACTCGTGTACGAGGGGACGTTCCCCAAGAAGACGGCCGAAAAATCGTTCATCGGCCCGCTCTACGCCAGCCGCAAGATCGGGTTCCTCCTGGACCAGATACGCCTGCACGGCGAGAACAAGGAACTCAAGGACGAAGTCGTGCGCCTGAGCCTGGAGTACGGCATCGAGACTCCGTACACAAGTTACCTCGTCCTCGAGAGCGAGGAGCAGTACAAGCAGTTCGGCGTTACGCGAAGCGGCGTCTTGCCGTATCCTTCGGCGGACCGTCGCGGCGGCGCGGCGGGCGGCGCAGCGACGAGCGCCCAGCCGTGGGCCGCGCCGCAGGCCGACGGCGAGCGCCATGCCCGCGCAGCCGAACGCGTGCAAAGCCTGTACAAGGAGAGCGGCCCGGCTGCGGCCCCTGCGGCGCCCGGCTTCGGCATGCGCCTGGGGCCGAGCGCTGCCGAGCCGCCGGCGCCCCCCGCCCGGCTCTACGCCGACGCCTACGGCCTTCGCGCCGACGAGAAGGACCTCCGCCAGGCCGAGACGGGCAAGACTGCCATCGACATCGCCCAGCAGATTCAGCGCCTGCGCCAGAGCGAGCAGGTGGCCAAGGCTGCCCGCAAGGTGCAGAACCGCGGCGGCAAGACGTTCGTCGAATACCGCGGCGTGTGGGTGGACCAGGCGTTTGAGGGGACAGAACGGCTCACGCGAATCAAGTGGGGCTCCGAGGCGTTCTTCCGCCTGGCCCGCGAGAAGACTGAACTCGTGGGCGCACTCGGCCTGGGCCAGCGCGTGGTCGTGATCACGGCGCGCGGCGTCGGCGTAGCAGTGGACCCCGACGAGGGCGCAGAGAAACTATCCGACGAGGAACTCCAAGGCCTCTTCACCGACGCGCCGGCGAAGTAGGCTGAACGGCTGTCATTTGTCACTTGTCACTGGCCGCTTCTTGTTCCCGTTACAAGTGACCAGCGGCCAGTGGTAGCCGTTCAGCGCAAAGAGGTTTGCACCGAAGAGCAGACACGTGCCCTGCGCGGCTTGCGCGCCAGGAGGTCGGCCACCGTCACGTCGCCCGTCCCGCCAAGGCGCTGCCGCACCCGGCAGACCCACTGGATAAGGGCGTCTACGACCAGGGGGTCGAACTGCCGCCCGGCCTCCTCCAGGAAGACCTGGAGGGTCTCGGGCACGGGCCGGGCCGCGCGATACGGGCGGTCGGCGGTGATGGCGTCAAGGGCGTCGGCGGCGGCCAGGATGCGCGACCCCAGCGGGATGGCCTCGCCTGAGATGTTGTCGGGATAGCCCCGGCCGTCGTACCGTTCGTGATGATGGCGGACGATGGGGATCTCTCGCTCCAGGAACCGCATCTGGTCAAGGATGCGCACGCCGGCGACGACGTGTTCCTGCATGAGCCGGCGCTCGGCAGGCGTGAGCGCGCCGGGCTTCCAGAGGATGCCGTCGGGCACGCCGATCTTGCCGACGTCGTGGATGAGGGCCGCCCGCCGGATCGTGGACACCTGCTGCGGGTCGAGGCCCATCGTGCGGGCGATGCCGACGGCGAAGCGGGCCACGTTCTCGGAATGGCACTTTGCGAACGGGTCGCGGGCCTCCTGGGCGTGCACAAGGCCGCGTATGCTGCGCACGAACGCCTCGCGGGAGCGCCGCGACAGGGCCAGAACGCGGCGGCGAAGACGCTCGACCGCCCGGAGGTTTATGCGCGGGTCGGCGGGACGGTCGCGGACGGCCTGGCTGAAGGTGCGGGTGCAGTCGCGGCCGGAGTGCTTGGCGGCGTAGAGGGCCTCGTCGGCGGCGCGCACGAGGCCATCGGCGTCGGCCGGACCGCCGGGTTCCAGGGCGCTGATGCCGGCGCTGACGGTTATTCGCATGGTGCGGCTGCCATCGGATATGCGGCGCCCGTCGAGCGCCTTGCGGATGCGCTCGGCGGCGCTGGCGGCCTCTTCGGCCGACGTGTCGGGCATGAGGACCATGAACTCGTCGCCCCCGTAGCGGGCAACGATGTCGGTGGACCGCGCCCCGCCCTGGAGCGCTTTTGCCACCCCGCGCAGCACCAGGTCGCCGAAGGCATGGCCGCAGGCGTCGTTGATGGACTTGAACTGGTCGATATCGACCATGGCCAGCGCGAGGCGGGCGCCGGTGCGTCGGGCGCGGTCCAGCTCGCGGCCAAGCATCTGGGTGAACTGGCGGCGGTTCCACAGGCCCGTCAGTTCGTCGACCGTGGCGAGTTCTTCCAGGCGGCGGTTGGCCTCGCGCAGGGCTTCCGCGGACGCCTTGCGCTCGGTGATGTCCCAGAATATCCCCAGGACTCCCACGATCTGGCCGCTGTCGTCCCTTACGGGGGTCTTGAGGGTCTGGACCCAGGTTTCTCTGCCCTGCTGCACGTACCTTTCTTCAAACTCATCGGTCTGCCCGGTTTCCATGACCCTCTTGTCGTCGGCGCGGTACTTATCCGCGAGGTCCCGGGCGAAGAAATCGTAGTCCACTTTCCCCACGGCATCCGCGGGCCGGATGCCGAGGTCCCGCGCGTAGTTCTCGTTTATCGACGCGTAGCGGGAGTCTCTGTCCTTCATGAATATCTTCTGCGGGATGCTCTCCATGAGCGTTCTGTACCTGGCCTCGCTCTTGCGCAGGGCGTCCTCGGACGCCTTGCGCTCGGTGATATCGACATTCACTTCAGCAACCAGCCATTCGCCGCCGGCGGTCTGAAACGGCTTCGTCGTGACCTGGATAGGCCGGTTGTTCTCGCGGACGAGCACCTCTTCGGAAACGATGACCTCCTTGGTTTGCAGAGCCTTCGTAATGCCGCACCCCGGACAGGCGCAGTCGCGACCCATGAAATACTCATAACACTTCCTGCCCGTGGGGTCGCCGTAAACCTTCTGCCACTCCGGGTCAACGTAGCGAAGGTTGAACTGGCAATCAATTACGTCCAGGCCGGTGTGCGTGGCGCCGAGGATGAACTCGATTTGCTGCTTGAGCGCCTTGATCTCGCCCTGGGCGCGAAGTCCTTCGATGATTCTGCCGAGGCGTCCCGCTATTGCGTTGACCCGCTCCCGCAGGCGGGGGCCGGCCGCCGACGGTCCCGCCGCCGGCCGCCGCGACTGCGCCGTCCGCGCGTGGCGCCGCACAATCGCGTACAGCGCGGTCCCGACGGTCAGAACGGCGCCACAGCAGAGGGTCAGATCCAGGAACGACACCGCGCCAGCCGCTGCGGGGGCCCCGGCGGCCTCGGGGGGCGGCGGCTCTCCTCCTTCGGCGCGCTCCGCCGGCGCCGCCAGGCAGGCGCAGAGAACGAAGAGGATGCGGACATTCTGACGCACGCTTCTTGCCTCCCAGCGCAATACGGCGAATCCCAGCGGGTTCTTATCGGTCCAAAGGACCGACAACTTCCTGTAAACCTTGCCTGCGGCGAGCCCCAGGGACCGCTCCGGCGGCACTCACCGCGAATCCGGCCGCGTCGGGGTCTCCTTTTCCGCGTCCGCCGCCTGATCGTCGCGCCGGGTCGTGTTCCGGCCGGCGTGCTTTGCGGCGTAGAGGGCGGCGTCGGCGGCGCGCAGCAGCCCGTCGCGCGTCAATGTGCCACGCGGCCCGGAGGCCGCGATGCCGACGCTCAAGGTCACGGCCACGGCCGACCGGCCGTCGGTGACCGGCTGGGCGGCCAGCCGGCGGCGGATGCGGTCGGCGGCCCGCTCGGCCTCGGCCGCCGACGTGTTCGGCATGAGGATCATGAACTCGTCGCCAGCGTACCGGGCGGGGACGTCGCCGGCACGCACCTCCTGCCGGAGCACCGCGGCCACCGCCATGAGCACCTTGTCGCCGAACGCGTGGCCGTGCGTGTCGTTGAACGCCTTGAAGTGGTCCACGTCGAGCATCACCAGGACCAGGGACGTCGCATAGCGGCGGACGCGCTCGACCTCGACGTCCAGGAGTTCCATGAACCGGCGGCGGTTCCACAGGCCGGTCAGTTCGTCGGTGGTGGCCAGTTCGTTGAGGCGGCGGTTGGCCTCTTCCACCGCCTGGCGGGCGCGCACCAGTTCCGTCACATTGATGACGTTCAGCAGGACGCCGTCGTAGCGGCCGTCGCGGCAGATGGGCTGTATGCGCAGGATGACCTCGGTCGCCTCGAACGTTTTCTGGACCGAGACGGCCGGCGCGCCCGGATTGGCGCGGAACGTGGCGATGCAGTCGCGGACGAGCCGCGCGAGGTCGCCCTGGTGGAAATCCTCCAGTCGCGCCCCCACGATGGCCTCTCGCGGCTTGTGGACGAGGCGGCAGAAACAGGCGTTCGCCTCGACGATGACGCCGTCGGCGTTGGCAAAGACGACGCCATCGTCCATGCCGCTTATCATGGCCGAGAGTTTGGCGTTTTCGCGCTCGGCTGCTTCCTGCGCCTGCCTGCGCTGCGTGACGTCGAGGGCGTAGATGCGGATGGCGCGGAACTCCACGGCCGTGGAGATGTGCTCGGCGAACGTGTGGTCGCGCACCTGGACCTCGCAGCGGGTCTCCAGCGCGTGGCCCTGGCGCAGTGCGTCGAGCAAGGACGGCAGTTCCGACGGCAGAAAGACCCGCGCATCGGGCGGGGCGCCCATCGCCTTCAGCGTCCGCACGGCGGCAGCGTTGAAGTACGTGATTTCCCCCGACGCATCGACTTCAACCACGGGGTTCGGGTTCAACTTCGGGAACGACGACAGGCGCCGGATTTCCTCCTCCTGGCGCTTGCGGTCCGTAACGTCCTCGATGACCTCGATGACGGCGCGGGACCGGCCGTCCGGGTCGATAATCGGAAATGCCTGGGTGCGCACAGTGAACCGGGTGCCGTCGTCGCGGACGGCCTCGCGGTCGGCCTCGGCGGGGCGGCCTGTCTCCAAGGCAATCCGCGAAGGGCATCCAGGGCATTCCAGGTCGCGCCGCTCGAACATCCGGAAGCATTCCTGCCCGACGAACTCCTCGGGCCGGCGCCCGAACAGCCGCGCTGCCGCCGCGTTCACCATGATGATCCGGTGCCGGTCGTCCGTCAGCGTGATTCCCAGGTGGATGTTCTCCACCAGGGCGCGGTGCCGCTCTTCGCTGGCCCGAAGTTCCGCCGTCATGCGCTCGACTTCGCGGGTGGTGACGGCCGCCACGCGGGCCGACAAGAGGCCCCCGAACAAGAGCACCGCCGCGCCAAGGCCCAGGATCTTCCAGACTGCGCCGAGGGCCGTGGCATCCACCTGGCCGCGCGACAGGCCCAGGTGCAGCACGGCGCCGGGCGGTTCAACGTGGTGGGCCACGTCGTAGAAGACGGCCCCTTGCGTGTCGCGGTACTCGGCCGTCCGCGGCACAGGCGGGGGCACGCGGTGCAGGGCCAGCAGCACGGTGGGAACACCCTCGCCGAAGGTGGAAGCGCAGACCCTGCCGCGACGCTCGACGAAGGCGTAGGCGGCCGGTCCGCCGCCGGAAGCCGCGCCCGAAACCAGTCGAGCCAGGCCGGCCTCGTCGCCGCGCAGGAGCATGTCGGCCACGCGGTCCGACAGCGCCAGGACCTTCGCCTCGGCCAGTTGGCGCGCGTTGCGGCGCTCCCCTGCCACCACCAGCACCGAGAAAGCCGCGCAGACGCCGAGCACGAGCACAGCGAACGGGCCGATGGACCGGAGGAACGTCCGGGCTCGAAGCGTCACGGCTCCTCGCTTGCTTGGCCGGGGCGGATGACAGGTTCGCCGCCGCCGCTCGCAACGGGCGCAGAAACAGACATCCCGTCGCCGCGGCATCGGCGCGCTGTGGGGTGATTACACGATGACCGCAGCATTTATCGACCCGCGGCCCCCGGCGTCTGAAGCGATTCTCGCTGCGCACCGCCCGCGGGTGTGCCAGCGGATCCTGGCATCCGGACGCCCCGCGATTGCCGGCGCGCGCGCGGCCTGCTATAATCCGGCCGTGGCCGAGAAGACACCGCGAATCCGGAACAAGAAGGCCCGCCACAACTTCGCCATCCTGGAGACCATCGAGGCGGGCCTCGTGCTTGAAGGCTCCGAGGTCAAGGCCCTCCGCGAGGGCAAGGCCAACATCGACGATGCCTTTGCGCGCCTGCGCGGCGCCGAAGTGTGGCTCTATAACATGCACATCGGCCCGTACAGCCAGGCGGGGCAGTTCGGCCACGACACGCGCCGGGCGCGGAAACTCCTCCTGAGGCGGCGCGAAATCAACCGCTTCCTCGCCCGCGCGGTCGAAAAGGGCCACACGCTGGTGCCCCTGGCGGTGTACTTCAAGCGCGGCTGGGCGAAGGTTGAACTGGGCGTGGCTCGCGGCAAGCGCGAATTCGACAAGCGCGAGGACCTCAAGCGCCGCCAGGCCCAGCGCGACATCGACCGCGAACTTGCCCGGCGAAGGCGCGGCGGGTGAGAAACTGTTTCATCAACCGCAGCACTTGAGAACAACGGGCTGTGGCTGTAGTATGGCGCCATGAGCCCGACGGTGTCCAGGTGGAAAGGATACAGCTTCTTCTTCTCGCGGGAAGAGGTGCGCCCGCATGTGCACGTCAGTTGCGCGGACGGCGAGGCGAAGTTCTGGCTTGAGCCGCGCCGCCGCCGCAGCCAAGAACTACGGCCTGTCGGGCGCGCAATTGTCGCGACTGCAAGAGGTCGTGGAGGATCGCAAGGATGAAATACTCGGTGCGTGGCAAGAGCACTTCCGAGGTGGAAGTCACTAACGTTGATACATTTGGATTCTGGCTCCTCGTGCATGGCAAGGAGTACTTCCTGCCCTACGAGCAGTACCCCTGGTTACGCGACGCCCGCGTGCGCGACATCCTGAACGTGGCTCTTGTGCACGAGGAGCACCTGCACTGGCCGGCCTTGGACGTCGACCTGTCCGTCGAATCGCTTAAGCGCCCCGAGGCGTTTCCCTTGACCTACGAAGGTCGAGCCATGCCGCCCCCGCGCCACCGAGCACGAAGCGCGCGGCGGCCCTCCTGAGCCGCCGCGCATGGGGCTCGCCTCGCGCCCCAGGAGACGCGGGCCGCCAATTGGGGAGGGCGGGCCGCGCACCGTCCTTCGGCCCTTGAGAGGCCCTTAAGTCGGCCCGCGGATTGTGCCGATTTAACGAGGGCCATGACAACGCTTACGATGCCTCCACACGCGACCACTCCGGCCCCCGGCACGCCGCCCGATGGGGCCGCCGCCGCCATCACCACCCCGTACGTGGCGGTCGCCCTGCCGCTGGGCGTGGACCGCACGTTCACCTACGCGCTGCCCGAAAAGTTGCGCGGCCGCCTGCGTCCGGGGCAGCGCGTAAGCGTCCCCTTCGGCAAGGGCAACCACATGGCCACGGGCTGGGCCGTCTCGGGCCAGGAGGCGACCGACCTTCGGGAGGTGAAGCCCGTCGCCGAAATCCTCGACGCCGCGCCGCTCCTGACGGAAGACCTGCTGGACCTGGCCTTCTGGATCAGCCGCTACTACGTGACGCCCCTGGGCCAGGTCTTCGAGGCCATCCTGCCGGCCGCCGTCAAGCGCGGCGCCGGCTTCAAGACCGTCCAGATCGTCGTGCGGACCGAGAAGGCCGAGTCCGACGTCGGCCGCATACTCTCCAAGCAGCGCCGCGTCCTTGACCGCCTGGCCGAGGGAGGGGCGGGCCTTGCGCCCAGGGAACTTGCGCGCCAGGCCGGATGCACCGTGGCCGTCATTAAGAGTCTCCAGGAGAAGGGCCTCGTCCGCATCGAGACCCGCCAGATGGACGAGTTCGCCCGCGACCTTTTCCTTGAACTGGAGGAGCCGAAGGCCGTGCACCTGACCGCCGAGCAGGGCCTGGCCCTCCAGCGCGTCAAGAACCTCATCGCCGCCGGCAAGTTCGGCGTGGTCCTCCTGGCGGGCGTTACAAGCAGCGGCAAGACCGAGGTGTACCTGCGGGCCATCGCCGAAGTCGTGGATGCCGGCAGGCAGGCCATCGTCCTTGTGCCCGAGATCGCCCTGACGCCGCAGACCATCCGAAGGTTCCGCGAGCGGTTCACCCAGGTGGCCGTCCTGCACTCGAACCTGTCGGACGTGGAGCGCCACCGCCAGTGGCGAGACATCGCCGAGGGCCGCGCCGACGTGGTCATCGGCGCGCGCAGCGGCGTCTTCGCCCCCGTGCGCGACCTGGGCCTGGTGGTCATCGACGAGGAGCACGAGAACTCGTTCAAGCAGGACACCGCGCCGCGCTATCACGCCCGCGACGTGGCCATAATGCGCGCCAACCTCGTCGGCGTGCCCGTCGTCCTGGGCTCCGCCACGCCCAGTCTGGAATCGTACCAGAACACGCGGTCGGTGGAGCATTACCAGGAAGCGCGGCTGACGCAGCGGATCGGGGGCCGGCCCCTGCCGCCCGTCCGCATCGTGGACATGCGACTGGAGGCCGCCGAACGCAAGGGCCACCACGTGCTGTCGCGCCCGCTGGAGGCGGCCATCGCCGAGGCCTGGCGAAAGCAGGAGCAGACCATCCTGTTCCTGAACCGCCGAGGCTTCGCCACGCACCTGTTTTGCGTCAAGTGCGGCCACGCGGCCCGCTGCCCCGACTGCGACGTCGGCCTCACGTACCACGCCAAGCCCGGATACCTCCAGTGCCACTACTGCGGGCGGCGGACGCCCCCGCCCCGCCAGTGCCCCGCCTGCTCAGCCGAGACCGTCAACTACTGGGGAACCGGCACGCAGCGCGTCGAGGAAGAGGTGCGGCGGAAGTTCCCCGACATCCGCGCCGCGCGCCTCGACGCCGACGCTGCGGCTGCGCGCGGCGGGCACGAAAAAATCCTCGCCGCCTTCCGCGACGGCGAAACCGACGTCCTCATCGGAACGCAGATGGTCGCAAAGGGGCTGGACTTCCCGAACGTCACCGTGGTCGGCGTCATCAACGCCGACGTGGCCCTCAGCCTGCCGGACTTCCGCGCAAATGAGCGCGCCTTCCAACTCATCACGCAGGTCGCCGGACGCGCGGGCCGCGGGCCGAAGGGCGGCCAGGTCTTCGTCCAGACGTTCCAGCCCGAACACCTGGCCATCCAGCAGGCCGCCCGGCACGACTACGAGGCGTTTGCTCGCGACGAACTGGAGTCGCGCCGTGTGCGCGGCTACCCGCCGTTCGGGCGGCTGGCGCGGATCATCGTCCGCTCGCCCAGCCGCCAGAAGGCCGCCGAGGCCATACAGGCCCTCGCCGGACGCCTGCTTGAGCCGGCGCGCGTCGCCGGCGTCCACATCCTGGGGCCGCAACCGTGCCCCATCGCCAAACTCAGCCGCTTCTGGCGATACCACATGATCCTGAAGGCCCCGACGGCCAAGGCCCTCCTGTTTTTCTGGAACCGCGTGAGGCCCGATTTGACGCCGCCCGGCGGCGTCCAGATGGCCATCGACGTGGACCCGCAAGCCACGCTCTAGCCCCCGCCCGCCGCCAGTTCAGCCCCCCGCCTGCCCTGGCAGGCGTTTTCGATGTTGACAGTCCGGCCCGAAGGCTTATACTACCGCCTCTGCCGCGGGGCGGTTTTTGCCCAGTACGGATGCCGCCCGTGCTTTGCGCGGTGGGTCTCCTGACCCACCGCGCCGGAACCTGTGATTTCGGCCCCGTGGCGTGGGCTCGCGCGGCCCGCCGATACGGAGGGCGGGCCGCGCGAAGTGCGAGCGACAGGATGAACACGAAGACGGCGTTCCTCAAGACCGAACAGGTGGACCGCAAGTGGTGGCTCGTGGACGCCACCGACCAGGTGCTCGGGCGACTGGCCGCCAGAATCGCGCGGGTGCTCCAGGGCAAGCACCGACCCACGTTCACGCCGAACCACGACGTGGGCGACTTCGTCGTGGTCGTCAACGCCGAGAAGGTCCGCCTGACGGGCTCAAAGGCCCGCACCAAGCAGTACGACTGGTACACGTATCACCCCGGCGGCCGCAAGGTGCTCTCGTTCGAGAAGATGCTCCAGCGGCATCCCACGCGGCCGGTGGAACTTGCGGTGCGGCGGATGATGCCGAAGGGCCGCCTCGGCCGCCGCATGTTCGCCAAGATGAAAGTCTACGCCGGGCCGGACCATCCGCACGCGGCCCAGCAGCCGGAGCCGCTGAAACCGTAGGCCCCGGGCGGCCGGCCGCGCCGCCGAAGGAGACGATTGTGACCCAGGCGCCCAGCGAAATCGTGAAGCCCGCCCCCATCTGGGGCACAGGCCGCCGCAAGACGGCCATCGCCCGCGTCCGCATCCTGCCGGGCTCGGGCAAGTTCCTCGTCAACGACCGCGAGGTGGACCAGTACTTCACCGAGGACAAGGACCGCCAAAGCGTCCGCAGCCCGCTCGCGGCCACCAGCCAGGCGGCTACGTACGACATTTTCGTGCGCGTGCAGGGCGGCGGCCCGACCGGCCAGGCCGATGCCGTGAAACTGGGCATCGCGCGGGCCCTGAAGAAGGCCGACCCCGCCCTGGACCAGGCCCTGCGGGCGGGGGGATTCATGACCCGCGATCCCAGGATGAAGGAACGCAAGAAGTACGGCCAGAAGGGCGCACGCAAGCGCTTCCAGTTCTCAAAGCGGTAACCGGTTTTCGACGGATTCGATAAGGCGCGAGCGGCTCCCGGCGGGCCGCTCGCGCTGTTTCGGCGACGCGCAAGGCGCCCGCCGTGCGGCTCGAACCGCCGCCGCAGCGCTGGTGGGCATCCAGGGGCACGCAGCATCCAGGCAAGGAGCGAGAAATCGTGACTCGTGTCGGCATCATCGGCGCAAGCGGATACGCCGCAGCGGACCTCATGCGGCTGCTCCTGGCGCACCCTGCGGCCCGCATCACCGCCCTGGCGGACCTGCCCGAAAAATGCGGGGCGCTGGCAAAACTCTTTCCGCAGTTCGCCGGGCGCATAGACCTGGCGGTCGTCCCGGCCGACGCGAAGGCCATGGCCGCCGCCTGCGACGTGGTCTTCCTGGCACTGCCGCACACGGCCAGCATGACGTACGCGGGGCCGCTGCTGGATGCGGGCCTGAAGGTCATCGACTTCTCGGCCGACTACCGCCTGAAGACCCCCGGCCTGTACGAGAAGGCCTACGGCCACAAGCCCGACGAGGCCAACCTGGCCAACGCCGTCTACGGCCTGCCGGAACTGTACCGCGACGCGATAAAGAAGGCCCGCCTCATCGCCAACCCGGGGTGCTACCCCACCGCCGCCATCCTTGCGCTTGCGCCGCTGGTGCGCGAGGGCCTGGCGGCCCCGAGCGACATCATCGTCGATTCCAAGAGCGGCGTCTCCGGCGCGGGCCGCACGCCCAAACTGCTGACGCACTTCCCGGAGTGCAACGAGTCGATGCAGGCGTACGCCATCGGCTCGCACCGCCACCAGCCGGAGATTGTCGAGCAACTGGGCCTGGTCGCCCGCGTGAGCGTGGACGTGCTCTTCGTGCCGCACCTGGCGCCGATGGACCGCGGCATAGAATCCACGTGCTACGCGCGGCTGCTCCAGGGCATCTCGGCCGCCGACATCGCGGAACTCTACCGCAAGGCGTACTACGGCGAGCCGTTCGTCGTGGTCCGCGACGAGCCGCCCGCCACCAAGCACGTCGTGGGCACAAATTATGTGCACCTGTGCCCGACGGTCGTGGGCGGCCGGGCGGTCGTCAGCAGCGTCATCGACAACCTGACGAAGGGCGCCGCCGGCCAGGCGCTCCAGAACATGAACCTCCTCTTCGGTCACGACGAAACGGCGGGCCTCGAATGAGCGCAATCCCCGATTTGCCCGTGGACCTCGGCCTCGGCGCCACCGCGCCGCAGGGCTTCCGCGCGGGCGCGGCGGCCGTGGGCGTCAAGAAACTCTCCGAGAAGCCCGACGTGGCCGTCCTGGCGTGCGACGTGCCGGCCGCCGCGGCGGCCGTCTTCACGCAGAACAAGGTCTGCGCCGCGCCCGTTACCGTCAGCCGCGAGCACCTGGCCAGGGCCGCGGGCCGCCTGCGCGGGGCCGCGGCCAACTCGGGCAACGCCAACGCGTGCACGGGCGAACAGGGGCTGGCCGACGCCCGCGAGATGGCCCGACTTGCTGCCGCGAGCCTCGGCTGCCGCGCGGATGAGATGCTCGTGGCATCCACCGGCGTCATCGGGCGGATGCTGCCGATGGAGACGGTGCGGGCGGGCATCGAGAAGGCGTGCGCGGCCCTCGCGGCCGGGCCGGCGGCGGACCTTGCCTTCGCCCGCGCCATCATGACCACCGACACGCGACCCAAGCAGGCCGCCGTACGCATCAGCCTCGGCGGCCGCACCGTCACCG
>Ga0194110_10005344_pt1 | contig 15266 bp, 13 predicted proteins | sample TA2Kig1200mmetaG_FD_146192 | JGI IMG/M metagenome (GOLD analysis project Ga0194110, IMG submission 146192) | Freshwater microbial communities from Lake Tanganyika, Tanzania - TA2015032 Kigoma Deep Cast 1200m | ecosystem: Environmental > Aquatic > Freshwater > Lake | place: Tanzania: Lake... | reverse complement strand
CTGTCGCGACCCGGGGCCACCCGACACAGCCCCTCGGCCAACCCGCAACCCGAGCGCGGCCCCCGCCCCTCCCCAACACCATCGGCCCGTCATCGCCCTGAGCTCAGATGACTTGGGGGACGGGCTGATCTTGTCCGCATGGCTGTAGCCGAGCCGTACCCCGACAATCAACGGCATGCGGACAAGATGTCCGCGCTCCCGGCAACGGCCAAGAAGGGAAATCCCGTCCAACGGCAAACTATCCCGCGTCCGATTCCCCTGGACGGGAGGCTGACTCTATGAGCCACATCAGCAGGCGCGACTTCATCCACGGCTCCTCGAAGGCGATGGCGGGGGCGGCGGTCGGATTGACCGTCATCAGGTCCCGCAAGTCTGCGTTTGCCGCCAACGAGCAGATCGGCGTGGCGGTGATGGGCATCAACGGCCGCGGTCAGTCGCACATCGACGGCTACTGCGGCATCGACGGCGCCCGCGTCGTGGCGCTGATCGACCCTGACTCGCGGCTGTTCGAGTCGCGCTCCAAGCGCGTGGCGGACAAGCAGGGCGAAGCGCCCAAGTGCTACACGGACGTCCGTGAGGCCCTCGCCGACGAGAACGTCGATGCGGTCTCGATCGCCACGTGCAACCACTGGCACGCGCTCGGGACCATTTGGGCGTGCCAGGCGGGGAAGGACGTGTACGTCGAGAAGCCGGCTTCCTGGAGCGTGTGGGAAGGGCGCAAGATGGTCGAGGCGGCGGAGAAGTACGGGCGGATCGTGCAGGTGGGCTGCCAGAGCCGCTCGTCGGGGCAGGTGCGCGATGGGATCGCGCGGATGCACGCCGGGCAGCTCGGGAAGGTCTACATGGCCCGGGCGCTCTGCTACAAGCCGCGCGCCTCGATCGGCGTCAAGGAGCCTTCGGACCCGCCCGAGGGCCTGGACTACAACCTGTGGCTCGGCCCCGCGGCGCAGCAACCGTTCCACGGCAATCTCGTACACTACAACTGGCACTGGTTCTGGGACTTCGGCAACGGCGACCTGGGAAACCAGGGCGTCCATCAGATGGACATCGCCCTGTGGGGGCTGCAGAAGGGGCTGCCGGTGAAGGTGTATGCCACCGGCGGGCGCTTCGGCTACGAGGACCAGGGGGAGACGCCCAACACCGAGATCTGCACCTTCGAGTACGATGACGGTACGCAGTTGGTCTTCGAGGTGCGCGGGCACTACACCAACGGCGAGGCGGGCGTGATCCAGGAGAACCAACTGGCCGAGGTGCGGATCGGCAACCTCTTCTACGGCAGCGAGGGCTGGATGGCCAGCTCCGACGGCTACAAGACGCACCTGGGCCACAAGGGCGAGCTCGCCCCGGCGTTCGAGGGCGAGCTCCCGCCCGTCGGCGGCGCGGGCGCGGGCGATCACTTCGGGAACTTCATCAACGCGGTCCGCAGCCGTAAGACCGAGGACCTGAACGCTCCGGCCATGGCTGGGCATCTGTCTTCGGCGCTCTGCCACCTGGCGAACATCTCCTATCGCCTCGGGCGCTCGCTGAAGTTCGACCCGGTGAAGGAGGAGTTCGTCGGCGACGACGAGGCGAACAAGCTACTGACGCGCAAGTACCGGGACCCGTTCGTAATCCCGGACAAGGTCTAGGGCCACAAGGGTAGGGGCGCCATTCATGGCGCCCGATCGTGTAGGGGCGCGATTCATCGCGCCCGCCAAGGATGGACGGGAGGCCAGCATCGTGAAGCTAGGTGTGATCCACTACAACACGCCGGGGGCGACGGTGGAGGAGTTCCTGGATTGGGTGGCGGCGACGGGCTTCGAGTATGTCGAGATGATGTCGCGGGACGTGTGGCCGGACGAGTCGGTTGATCCGGGTGACGAGCCGGAGAAGGTCAAGGCGATGCTCGACGCGCGCGGCCTCAAGGCGTCGGCGCTCTCCGCAGGCAACGACTTCGTCCTGCTGGAGGAAGAGGCCATCCAGGCGCAGGTCGAGCGGATGAAGACGATCTGCGAACTCGCCCAGCGCATCGGCACCGACACGCTGCGCACGGAGGGCGGCTCGCCGAAGGACAGCGTCCCCGAGGAGAAGTGGGCCGAGGCGATGGCCGGCTGCCTGAAGCGCTGCCTGGAGTTCGTCGAGCCGATGGGCATCAAGCTTGCCGTCGATAACCACGGGTGGGTCACCAACAATGGCGACCTGCAGGTGCAGACCTTCGAGATGGTCGGCAGCCCGAACGTCGGCGCGAACCTCGACACGATGAACTACCGCTGGTTCGGCAACGACCTGGCGACCATCGACCGGTTCTACGAGATCATCGCGCCCTACGTGATGCACACCCACCTGAAGGACGGCACCGGCGCGCGGCAGGACTATGTCGGAGCCGCGCTCGGCGACGGTGAGATCAACCTGAAGTACGCCATCGACTGCGCCGTCAAGGCCGGCTACACGGGCGTCTGGTGCGCCGAGTGGGAGGGCCGCGGCGACAAGGGTGAGGGCTACGCCGCGTGCCTGAAGTGGATGAAGGCCAACTGCCCGTGACGGCAGGGGACAGGCAACAGGTGACAGGTGACAGGGACGGCAGCGGCAAGACGGCTGCGGCGGAGATCGAGAGCCAGGTTCTCGACCCCGCGCGCTTGCGGTTGTCACGCGGGCCGCACGGCGAGTTCCGGTTGGTCGTCGAGGGTGACCGCTGCTACCTGAACTGCCGGGCGTCGTGGTGCTTTCCCTTCTCGAATCGGCGGCACTACGTCGCCCTGTTCGACGGGCTGAAGGGCGAGATCGGCGTCATCTATGACCCGGCGACGCTCGACGAGCCGTCGCGCGCCATCCTCGCGGAGATGCTCGAACGCCGGTACCTGGTGCCGATCGTCGAGCGCGTGAAGTCGATCCGGGAGGAGTACGGTGTGGTGTATTGGAGCGTTGAAACGAACCACGGGCCCCGGGAGTTCGTCTGCCGGGGCCTGCGTGATTCCGTCATCGAACTCGCCGAAGGCCGCCTCATCATCACCGACGTAGACGGCAACCGCTTCGAGATCCCCGACTACACCCAGCTCAGTCGCTCAACGCAGGCGGTCCTGGACCGGGTGCTGTAGGCGGCGAGGCCCGGGGATGGCAGCCCTTGCGCCCAGAACGACGTGCTCACCGACGCCGCTGGCCGGCGGCCCAGGACCAGTAGATCGTCGTGAAGACAACCACCTCTGCAGCCCCAACGGCTACCGCATAGAGCAGCGCCATGCCGGCGCGGGCAGCGGCGGTGCTTGGCTCGGGTATGGAGATCTGCTGGGCGTATAGAGCCGTGAGGAAGGCCGCGCCGGGCATCAGCGCCAGGAGCGCGGCGTGCCTGGGTCCTCGCGTGGACTCCCACGATGCCCCCCCAAGCACCCGGAGGTTCACCACCGTCGCTATCAGCCCAGTGATGGCGCCCGCGACGCAGACAGCGGCAACAACAGACCAGAAGACGACCCACTCGAAGTGCGTCACTCCATCACCCCCATCCGTGCCGCGGTTCCGCAGATGACGGAGCCACGGCTGTGAGCAGTGGCTCTCAGGCCCCGGTTCGTCGTCGCCCGTAGCAGCACCTACTCCTCACCCGGCAGGCTAGGACTCACCCCGCACCTTCGGCGGTGCCGTGTTGGGCATCGCAGACGCCGCCGTGGCAGGCCGTGCCATTCGGCTCGGTGCCGCCGAGGTCGCCAAGCAGTTCGTCGAGGTTCGTCTTGAGGGGCGGGAGGTCGCGGACCACGATCTGCCAGACCTCGGCGAGGTCAAGGCCCCCATACTGATGGATGAGCACGTCGCGGAGGCCGGCGACCAGACGCCACGGGATGTCGGGCGCTCGATCGCGCGTGGGTTGCGACACCCGCTTAGCGGCCTCGCCGATGATCTCGAGGTTCCGGATCACCGCGTCCTGGGTGCGAGTGTCCCGCATGAACTCGTCGCGACCGCCAACCGTGTAGGCCTCGATCCGTTCGATGCACTCCTGCATGTGGATGAGGTAGAGGCGTTCGTCGCTCACAACGGCACCGCCTCGGCCAGGACACGGTCGCGGATGTACCAGTGAAGGGCTGCTCCCGTCACGACGTCAACGGGACGCCCCAGCAGCTCCTGCAGGTCCTGCACGAGAGCCACGTGGTCCAGCAGACTGCGGTCCGGGTCAAGCTCCACGAGGAGGTCGATGTCGCTCGATTCCGCAGCGTCCCCGCGCGCGGCCGACCCGAACACGCGGACGTTGCGGGCCCCGTGCCTCTTGGCGACCGCGAGTATGTCGTCGCGCCTCCCTCTCAGCTCATCAAGCACGAGGGGTCACCTCCACAGGTTGCCAGCGGGGTCTTGCCCCAGTTACTGCGCTTCGTAGAAACACGGGAACAGTGGGGCGGGCATTCTTGCCCGCCACAGCCTCTGGCGGGCAAGAATGCCCGCCCCACTGTTCCCGTGTCTATCCGAGACTCAGTAGCTTCGCCGGAGCCACGGCCGCCTCCTGCGCTCGCCCCTACCCGCCGGGTAGTATGTGGCTCGCCCCGCCCATGTAAGGGCGCAGGGCCTCGGGGACGATGACGCTGCCGTCCTCCTGCTGGTAGTTCTCCAGGATTGCCGCGAAGGTCCGACCGCAAGCCAGGCCCGAGCCGTTCATGGTGCTGACGAAGCGCGGCTTGTCGCCCTTGGCCTCGCGGTACCGCGTGTTGCAGCGACGGGCCTGGTAGTCGCCGTAGCGGCTGCAGCTCGAGATCTCCACATGCTTGCCCATGCCGGGCATCCAGACCTCAAGGTCGTAGGCCTCGACCGCTGAGAAGCTCATCTCGCCCGTGCACAGGCGCATCTGGCGGAAGGGCAGACTCAGCGCCTTCAGCACCTCCTCCGCGTCCTCGACCAGCTTCAGCAGCTCCTTGCGCTCCTCCTCGGGCTTGCAGAACTTCATCAGCTCCACCTTGTGGAACTGGTGGACCCGGATCATCCCTCGTGTTTCCTTGCCCGCCGAGCCGGCCTCGCTCCGAAAGCACGGGGTATAGGCTGTGTAGTGCAGCGGCAGGCGGTCCCCGTCGATGATCTCATCGAGGTGCATGCTAGTGAGCGGCACCTCGGCGGTCGGGATGAGGTACGGTCCCTCGCGGAGCCGGTACATGTCGTCCTCGAACTTCGGGAGCTGCCCCGAGCCGACCATGGCCCTGTCCAGGGCCATGAACGGCGGGTTGATCTCGGTGTACCCGTGCTTGCGCACGTGCAGGTCGAGCATGAAGCCGATCAGGGCCCGCTCCATCGTCGCGCCGAGGCCTTTCGTCAGCACGAACTGCGACCCGCTCATGCAGACGGCGGCCTCGAAGTCGATGATCCCCAGGTTGACGCCGATCTCCCAGTGTGGCTTCGGCTCGAAAAGGAACTTGCCGGGCTCGCGCCACGAGAGGACCTCGACGTTCTCCGCCTCAGTCAGCCCGATCGGGCTGTCGTCGGCCGGGATGTTCGGCACATATAGCAGACGCTCGTCGAACTCCCGCTCGGCCGCCGCGAGCCGTGCTTCCAGGTCCGTGATCTCCCGATCGAGCGTATCTAGCTCGCCTTGGAACTCGACCTGGAGTTGCTCGACCGTGGTCTCCCGGCCCTCCCTCTTCGCCTGACCGATTGCCGCGCCGATCTCCTTGCTGATCTCCTTCTTGCGGGCGCGGCGCTGCTCGACCTGGTAGAGGCAATCCCGGCGCGCCTCCTCCAACGCCACGAGCTGGTCCACATCGACGTCCACGCCCCTAACCTGAACCGCCCACTTGACCTTGTCCGGATCCGTCCGAAAGAGCTTCGGATCGATCATGGTGATTCACCTCAACAGGCGACGCGCAGCCGCCCGGGATGCTCAAACAGGTGCGACACAGGCTCAGGGAAGCCCGGACCGGCGGTCCGGGCTACATAGAGACGGAGGCGCGTCGCGCCCCTCGGGGAAGCGGCGCCGGCGAACCCAGCGCTTGCTCATGGCACTCAGGAGTGGTCTTCATCGTGGTTCAGCGGGCCAACCGGGCCCACGACCTCATTGAACGACAGCGAGGCGCGGGTTGTCAAGAACCGAAACGAGCGCCCACCATGGGGCGCTCGGTGTCTGGAGCGAGTTGCTTGGTGGACCGGAGGGGATTTGAACCCCTGACCTCCTCCCTGCCAGAGAGGCGCTCTCCCAACTGAGCTACCGGCCCGCGTCGGCGCCGTTGAGCGTGCAGGGACAGGGTCTGGTGGACCGGAGCAGATTCGAACTGCCGACCTCCTCCGTGCGAGGGAGGCGCTCTCCCAGCTGAGCTACCGGCCCACGAGACAAAACTCGCCATGCGCTGGGTCGCCGGCGAGTGACTGCATTATAGCGCATTCCGCCTCCATGTCAAACCCATTTCGGCGGCGGACGAGTTCCCCTGCAGGCCGAGATCCTGGCTTCGCGGCGCTCATCACTGTTCCCTGCAGGGATTTGCCGCCTCACTTCCGGTCGCTGCGCCCGCCCAGGCCTGCGACCGCGCGTCACAGGAGGTCCAGACTGGCCTGTAGGGACCCTCTGGGGTGCCGGACCGGAAGTCTACCGGAAGGCGTGGCGCAGTCCTAGCGCCCGCGGCTCTGGTGTCGCGCAGGCCGACTGCTGTATGCTGGCCCGACCGCATTCGATGCGGCCGAGCAACCGTCGCGTTCCCACAAGGGTGCGGATGGGTCGGTCGCGTGCGTGACAGAAGGCGCTTGCTCGCCTGCATCTCTGCCGTCATGGGGAGGACGACTATGCCGGACTACTCGATCAATGCTACCGGCGCTACGCTGACCAAGCTCCGCACACCTGAATCCTACACCACGATCAGCGGGATGTGCACGACGTGCCTCGATGGCTGTCCCGGTCCGTGCGAAATCGGACGCTCGGCGTTGCGGGCCGCCGAGATGATCTACCCTCAGCCGTTCGGTCAGGTGACCGCCGCGTCTCAGAAGCGCTACCCGGTGGACCTCTCCGACTTCAACGTCATGGGGAGCGCCGTCGGGGCGTATGGCGTAGAGGCCGACCCCGACAAGGCGCTCTTCACGATGGTGGACCTGACGACCGCCATCGGCCGCGACAAGGGCATCAAGTGCCGCCTGCCGTTCATCATCCCGGGCCTGGGCTCCACCGACGTGGCCAAGAACAACTGGGACGGCCTCGCCATCGGCGCGGCCCTCGCAGGCGTGCCGCTCACGATCGGCGAGAACGTCTGCGGCATGGACGTGCAGTCCACGATCGTGAATGGCAAGGTGGAGGAGTCGCCCGACCTGCGGCGGCGCGTCGAGCTGTACAAGAAGTGGCAGCGCGACGGCTTCGGGCGCATCGTCGTGCAGTCGAACGTCGAGGACACGCGTCTCGGGGTCTTCGAGTACGCGATCAAGAAGCTGAACGTCAAGGTCGTCGAGTTGAAGTGGGGACAGGGCGCCAAGAACATCGGCGGCGAGGTCAAGATTGATGACCTCGAGAAGGCCCAGCTCCTCTACGAGCGTGGCTACATCGTGCTCCCGGACCCTACCGACCCGGCCGTCATCGAGGCCTTCAAGAACGGCACCTTCCGCGAGTTCGAGCGTCACTCGCGCCTGGGCATGGTCGATCAGGACCAGTTCATCCAGGCCGTGGCGAACCTCCGCGACATGGGCGCCACCCACGTGTTCCTCAAGACCGGCGCCTATCGGCCCGCCGACCTCGCGCGCGCGGTGAAGTTCGCGTCGCTGGCCAAAATCGATCTGCTCACCATCGACGGCGCGGGCGGCGGCACCGGCATGAGCCCCTGGCGGATGATGAACGAGTGGGGCATCCCCACCGTCGAGCTGATCTCCCTCGCCCGTCAGTACTGCGACCGCCTCGCGAAGCGCGGCGAGTACGTGCCCGATGTCGCGGTCGCGGGTGGCTTCATCCTCGAGGACCAGGTTCTCAAAGGGCTCGCCCTCGGCGCGCCGTTCGCCAAGCTCGTTGGCATGGCCCGCAGCCCCATCACCGCGGCCATGGTCGGCAAGACGATCGGCCGGATGCTCGACGAGGGGAATCTGCCCGGGACGATCTCCAAGTACGGCGCCACGCGGGACGAGATCTTCGTGACGGCGCCCGAGCTGAAGCAGATCCTCAACGGCAGGTACTCGGAGGTCCCCTGCTCGGCGATGGGTCTGTACACCTACTACGCGCGTCTGGCCCAGGGGCTCCGCCAGTTCATGTGCGGCGGCCGCAAGTTCGCGCTGGAGCACATCACCCGCGAGGACATCTGCGCCCTCACCCGCACCGCCGCCGAGGTCAGTGGCATCCGCTACGTCATGGACATCGACAAGGAAGAGGTGGAGACGATCTTGTAGGGCAGGAGTCAGGAGACAGGAGTCAGGAGACAGGAGAAAGGCCGACGCGCGGTCGGCGCGACGTGACCAAAGCCCTCCTGGCCCCTGCGCTTCGGACCGGCACGGCTCGGTAACGTCAGGCCTCCAGCCGTCGCCGGATGGCCGCCGCGTAGCCCGCGAGGAGACGACTGGTCTCCTCGACCCCGGCCTCTGCGTCTGTGGGGTCCCCGTAGCCCAAATCGCGACACAGGATCAAGTAGTACCGGCATTCGTCAGCCGACCCCTGGGCGACGTTGGGGAAGCGCAGCTTCTCGCTGTCGCTCTGCCTACCGAAACCCTCGGCGATGTTCGCGGCTATCGACACCGCGGCCCGCCGGAGTTGTCCGGTCAGACCGAAGAGTTCGTGGCGCGGGAAGCCCTCCGTGAGGCGGTACGCGCTCAGGACGAGCTCGTGAGCCTTCTGCCAAGCCACCACGTCCCGGAACGACCTTGCTGGCGCAGATTGAGCGTTCCCCATCGTAGTTCTCCTGACTCCTGGCTCCCGACTCCTGGCTCCCGCCGTTCACACGAAGATGCACCTCTTGCTCCGGCACAGAATCAGCGTGCCCGGCACCTCCGGCTGGCGGCCGTGCTTGATCCAGATGTCGATGCCGAACCGGAGGGCGTAGCGGACGGCCTCCTCCTGGATGACGCCGGGCCACTTCCCCAGCTCCCACAGGTCCTCGGCGTAGATGACCTCGAACTTCCTCGCATCTTCGTTGGTGTTGGGGTCCTTGTCGTAGACGCCGTCTACGTCGGAGTACATGCAGCACTCGCGCTGGCCGAGGGCGTGCGCGAGGGCGACCGCCGTCAGGTTGCTGCCGCCGCGTCCGAGGATTGCGGCCTCATCACGGCCGGTCCGCTCGTCATGGAAGTAGCCCTGGAAGCCCGCCACGACGGGTGCGATCCCCTCGCGGATGAGGTGGGCGACATAGGTCGCGTCCACGGACTCAATCCCCGCGTTGCGGTACTGCCGGGTCGTCAGCACGCCGGCTTCCCGGCCGGTCAGTGACATCGCGGCATACCCCTTCGCGCGGAGGGCCAGCGCCAGGCCGGAGTTGGAGCGCAGCTCGCCCGTCATCTGCAGGCGAGCGTACTCCCGGTCGTCGGGCTGATCCGCGAGGCCCTTGGCCAGTTCGTCCCACTTGTCGGTCGCCCAGCCGAAGGCCGAGGTGATGACCACCGGGATGCGCCCCTGCGTGATCTGTGGAATCACGAAGTCCGCCGCGACCTCCGCCAGCCGCGCGGCCCGCATCTGGTTCCGACAGCGGGACCCCGCCTTGCACTTGTCCTCGACCGAATCGCCCCAGTCACAAGCCTGGAGCAGCTCCTGGTAGCGGTCGGGGTTGATGGCGAACTCGCCCTCCAACGTCGTGCCGCCGAACTTCATCACGGGAATGGTTGACATGGTTGCTCCGTCCTCTCCAGCTTGCGAGTTCGTAGACAGCCGTCCGGGTCGCCGCGGGGGAGTTCGCTTGCCGTGGCGTTCGGCCGGCCGGAGGTACCATGTTCGCCACTCAGGGCCCCCTAGCCTTCCCTGTCACCCAGGCGAAGGCGCACGACCGGGTTCACGCCGGAGGCCACGCTCTCTTCCATCATCGGCTGGGACCGCTCCCGGTACGTGTTCCACCACCCCCGCGCCTTCGCTTCCTGCATGACCTCCGGCCGCAGCGCGGCGTTGGCCAGTGTGTTGGTAATCTGCACGACCAGTTCGTTGCGCCCCGGACGCAGGAGCCCCGTCGTGTCCCACCGGTACGGCTCCCAGATCAGCGCCTCTAGCGGCTGGCCGTTCAGTTCGCCCTCGGCGACGGTGCGCACATTCGCCAGCACGATGGCCGATGACCCCCGCGCCCAGTCCTCAGGGGCCTCGAACTCCAGTCGATACTCCATCGTCCCGCTGAAGTGCTCGCAGCCCGGGATCAGGTCCCAACGGCCCTCCTCCGTAGGAGGCGTATCCGCAGCGATCGTTGGGAGCGCCTCCATCTCGACGACGTCGCTCTCGCGGATCTCCCAACCCTCGACTGGCTCAGGCAGCCCGAACGTCCCGATCATCTTCTCGAACTGCAGGTCGGCTGCGGTTCCCTCAACGGCCTCCAGGGCCTGGGGCGGCGCGGCGACGAGGAAGATGGCCTGGCCTGGCGCCAGGGTCAGCGCCAGCCGCGTCGCGTCGGTTGTCTCCGCATGTTCGGCCAGCGTCGCCCGCCGACCATCGGTGGGGTCCCACGTCTCGATGCGCAGCGGCTCATCCGAGGACACGAGCAGACGCAGGTGCGCTTCCTCGTCGCGCTCGTTCACAATCAGGTGCACCGATCCGCTCTCCAGCGCGCGCGTCATGATCCGCACGCCCTCCACCGGTTCCACCATGCCCAAGTGCACGCGCGTCGCCGTGGCGCCCATGATCTCCGCGAAGGGGCCGAGATTGTCGCGCGGCACCTTGAGCGCGACACCCGGCGCCAGCCGCCGGCCCGCGAACCGCCGGAGCCACGGCCCGCCGAAGAAGGCGCCCGAGAACCCGTCCAGCTGCGACGCCGCCCAGACTCCCGGGGGACTCCCGAAGGCGGCCATGAGGGTGTCCAGTTCCTTCGGTAGATCAACCGTGAACGCGTCGGCGGTCAGGCCGGGCACGACCTCCTCGACGGCACGGAGGGCCGGTCCATCGACCACACGGGCCGGCCCCTCGCCCAGGAACGCCACGCGCCCGCCGCCTTGGCGGAAGCGGGCCAGCTTCTCGGCCACCTCGCGCCGCAGCACCGGCATCTCGGGCAGAATGACCAAGTCGTAGGCGGCTCCCGGCGTCACGAGAAGCCCCTCCTCGATGCTCGCCCCGAGGAGTGCGTCGCCACCCAGGACGTCGAACTCGACTTGCCGATCCTCCAATAGCCCGCAGATCGTCTCGAAGGAGAGAGGCACCTCGCCCTCGCAGGAGGCCCAGAGCGCCTCGATGGGGTAGTAGACAGCCGTGCCGGCGGCGCTCTCCCCCGCGCGGCACAGCAACGACAGCCGGCCCACGTAGTCCGCGTACAGATCGTAGTACTCCCAGAGCGGGTTCCCCGGCCCCATGTAGTCCATCGTGCGGTACAGGCGCCCGTTCTGCGTGTACATCGAATACGCCATCGGGCACATGACGTTGATCCCGCGCACGAACTGATAGTCGGTAACCCACTTCATCTGAGCGAAGTCCAGTCCGAAGCCGTATACGCCGAACGACTCGGTCAGCGTGAGGCCGTTTCGCGGCCAGGGCGCAAGGGCATTCACGGGCGGGCCGCCCGTGCCACCGGCTGCGGGCGCCTTCTGGTGCGCGGCCGAGGCGGCAAGCAGCGGGAAGTGCAGCCTGGGCCCATCGGGGCAGAGCTGCCGCCAGATGGCATCGACGCCCGGCACGTCCAGCGTCCCGGCAGTGCGGTAGAACTCGCCGAAGCCCCCTGCGATGTGGTCCGGCAGCGTGTCCTCGCCTCCGACATGCCCGACATGCAGCAGGTTGTGCGCCGCGCACCAGGCGTTGAGCTGGTCCCAGTAAGCCTCGCGGTGTAGGCGGGTCCACGTGTCGAAGAACGCGCAGCGCACGGCCGCCTGCGTTCCTTCGGGGTAGTCGGCCGACGGGTCGAAGCCAAGGGCATCGGAGGTGAAGAGGAGCGGCAGGTAGGGACGCAGGTCGTACCCCTGGTCGGCCGTGAAGGCCTCCAGCATCCTCGGCGTCCACATCACCTCCTTCGAGCCCACCCGTCCGCCAACGCGCGACTCATCGGTGAACATGCCCGGCACGGTCTTGCCGAAGTGCTCGCCCACGTACCCACGATAGCGCTCGTGAGTCACCTCGATGAAGCGCCCCACGGCGGCCGGATCCAACGTGTCCACCGGGAAGCCGCCCGGCCGCATCACGAAGTGCACGACCATGCCCTCGCCCGTAGGCCCGTCGTCCGACAGGACTCGGGGCGCCTCTCCCACCCGCAGCACCACCGTGGCCACCACGTCCCCCTCCGGCCTCTCGGGGCCGACGTGAGCTGCCAGCACCTTACCCCGGAACTCCGGATGCCCCTCGACCACGTGACCTTGCGCCGTGCCGCTCGGCCAGCCGCCCTCATCATACAGCCAGGCATACAGGCCCTCCGCCGCCGCGCGCTCGGCCGCGTACTTCACCAGCTCGAAGTACTCGTCCGAGAGGTACGGCGGCGACTGCCCCTGCAGAAAGTCCCCCAGCCGGAAGTACTCACCCATCGGATGGATGAAGAACCCGCCGCACCCCTTCTCCTTCATCTCCGCAATGTCGTGGTCGATCCGTTCCCGCGTGACCTCGCCATTCCAGACCCAGAACATCATCGGTCGGTACACGGCGGGAGGGTTCGCGAAGGCTGCCGTCAGGGTAGGGATCATGGTTCTGCTCCTTCCGGTAGAGCAACCAAAGTTGGCCCTCTCGTGTTCGCCGCCGGCCAAGCGAGGCCTGCCCAGGCCGGGAGGTCTCGCGCGCGTCGAGGGCAAAGAGCGCCGTGCAACGACCCTGCACGGAGTGGCCGACGTGTCTGACGATCTCGCCATCCTCTGGACTCGGGCGATGGCGGCGCGCCGGCGGCGGCGAATCCCGGAGTCCCGCGCGTTGCTCGCCCGGCTGCTGGAGGCCGCGAGCGATCCGTCGCTCGCGCTCCTCGCACGTGCGCATGTGGCGGTTCTGGACGGCGACCGCGCGTCTGCCGAGAAGATGCTCGCGCAGGTGGCAGAGACTCTCCCCTCTGATACGCGCACTGCCGCCCTGGGGATGCTCGTGGCCGAGCGCTGGCCGGCTGAACCCCGCGACTGTGAGACCCACCTCGTGGCCACGGCCAGGGCCTACCGGAAGCTGTGCCGATCGGCGCCGCAGCCCGGCGAGACCGCCCTGGAACTGGGCGCCGCGCAAGGCCTGGCGACGCGAATGATCGCCACGAGGTCCGCCCTCGTGTATGCCGTCGAGAAGTCGGCCGCGATGGCGGAACGGACCCGGGAGACGACCGCAGGCCTCGCCAACGTCCGTGTCATCGTTGCCGACGCGGAGGATCTCGGCCTCGTTCGCGCACATGCGCCGCGTGCCGACATCATCTTCGTGGACATCGGCGGCTCGACGCCCGTGGCCAAGGTCCTGGACGTAGCCCGCTGGTACGAGGAACTCTACCGGCCTCGGGCACTGGTGCTCCGCTCAGTCTACCTCAACCGATTCGTCGCAGATCTTGCCTCGGTCGAACCAACGCGCGGCCCCTCGTCCTTGACGCCCTGACTCCCCCGGTGCTACAATCCGCGCGTCACAGAGCCTCCAGGGGCTCACGTTGCTGCCGCATCAGCCGAAGCTGCCCCGGGAACGCACTCTCCCGTGGGGCGCGGGCGTCTTACGGAGCACACGTCATGGCCGACGACCCCGCCCTTGCCGCGCCGCCGTCTGACGCCTCCGAGGCGGCGCCGGATGAGGCCCGTTCCACCTCCGGCCTACCGTTCGGTCTCACGGTCGATGAGTCGATCTGGCTGGCAGCCATCGGCATCGGGTTCGCGGCCGCCTTCGGCCCTGAGCTGACCTGGATGTTCGGCCGCTGGATGCACAGTGAGTACTACGGGCACGGGCTGTTCATCCCACTCATCTCCGCCTACCTCATGTACCGCCGGCGCGACGCGGTCGCGGCCCTCGTCGGGCGCCCGGATCGCCTGGGTCTCGTGCTGGTCATCGTCGGTTTGCTGCTGCACTTGCTGGCTGCCGTCGTGGACGTCAACTTCGCCTCCAACTTCGCCGCGATCATCGTGCTGTGGGGCTTCATCGCGTGGTCGTGGGGGCGGCCGGTGGCGCTCGCGCTGCTGTTCCCCATCGCGTACCTGAGCTTCATGGTACCGGTAGACCGCCTGCTGATCGATGCCTTCGCCAGCCCGCTGCAACTGACGGCGGCGAAGATGGCGGCGGGCTTCAGCGGAGCCATCGGCATCCCCGTCACGCGCGATGGGGTCAACCTCAGCGTCCCCCAGTACACGTTCGAGGTGGCCGTCCCCTGCAGCGGACTCAAGTCCCTGACCACGATGGGGGCGCTGGCCGTGCTGTTCGCCTTTCTCGTGAAGGGGCCGCTCTGGCGTCGGCTGATCCTCGTCGCTAGTGCGCTGCCGGTGGCGCTGCTGGCCAACGCGACGCGCGTCACGCTGATCCTGCTGGTCGCCCAGAGCATGGGGGCGAACATGGCCGAGGGCTTCTTCCACGGCTTCTCAGGAATCGTGGTGTTCGCCATTGGGCTGCTCGGGCTGTACGCAGTCGGGAGGCTCCTCCGGTGCCACACGCTACGAAACGATATCTGATCCCGATCGTGCTCCTTGCGGCGGCGGCCCTGCTCAGCGGCAGCGTCCGCCGGAGCCGGTCACATACCCCGCAGGCCGCCTTCGGCCTGACGAAGATGCCGCTGGAGCTCGGCGGCTTCCGTGGTCGCCTGCTGCCCTCCGATGAGAGCGTCTTCGCCTACCTCGGCGCCGACGAAATGATCGACCGCCTGTACGTAGACCCCGAAGAGAAGCACACCGTGAAGCTCTCAGTGGTGTTCGCGCGTGGATGGCGCGCCCTCCACTCCCCGAGGTCCTGCTATAAGAACCAAGGATGGGCCGTGGTGGAGGACACGCCTGACGAGATGGCGCCGACGGAGGGTAAGACCGACCCGATCCACGCCACGCGGCTGGTCATGAGCAAGCCCGACGGTTCGCGCTTCGTGGCCGTGTATACCTTCGCCACCGGGCCGGCCACAACGGGAAGCTGGTTCCTCCATAGCGCCCGAATGGCGTTCGGCGGAGCGAAGAGAGGCGGCGCCCTGATTGCGGTCGTCGCTCCCTCCTCAACCGCCGAGAGCGACCCGGCAGCGACGGCCGCCGCCGAAGGTCTCGTGCGCCAGGCGCTGGGGTTCATGCAGGGAAGATGGGAGGGTAAAGAGAAGAGTAGCCTGGACAGCAAAAGCTAGATAATGCTATAACATAGC
>Ga0194110_10005340_pt1 | contig 15268 bp, 9 predicted proteins | sample TA2Kig1200mmetaG_FD_146192 | JGI IMG/M metagenome (GOLD analysis project Ga0194110, IMG submission 146192) | Freshwater microbial communities from Lake Tanganyika, Tanzania - TA2015032 Kigoma Deep Cast 1200m | ecosystem: Environmental > Aquatic > Freshwater > Lake | place: Tanzania: Lake... | reverse complement strand
GTGTGCGTGTGGGCGTCGGCGTCACCGTGGCTGTTGGCGTGGGCGTAGAGGTAGGCGTCGGCGTCACCGTGGCAGTCGTCGTCGGTGTGCGTGTGGGCGTCGGCGTTGGAGTCGGCGTGACCGTCGGCGTCGGCGTTGAAGTCGGCGTTGAGGTCGGCATGGGCGTCGCCGTGGCTGTCAGCGTGGGCGTGCGTGTAGGAGTGAGTGTGAGCGTCGGCGTTGGAGTCGGCGTGACCGTCGCGGTCGGCGTCGGCATCACCGTAGCGGTTGGCGTGGGCGAGCGACTCGGCGTGAAAGTAGCGGAGGCCACAGGCGTGGGCGTCGGCGTGACCATCGGCGTAGGCGTGCGCGTGGGTGTAGGCGTGACCGTTGGCGTCGGCGGAAGCGGGGTGTGTGAAGGCGTGCTGCTGGGCGAAGGCGCGAAACCCACGGTCGCCTCAGGCGTAGCCGTCGGAACCTGCGTCCCGCTCACAGCGACGTACATGACCTGCATACGTGGGCGCTCTTCGAGCGCGCTCCATGCAGACGAACGGAAGCGATACTCCACGCTCGCCGGGGATGCTCCGCGCAGCAGCAAGCCGTAGTTTTCCGCCGGGTTGTTAACCCAGACCTGAACCAGATCCTTGACATCCAGTGCGACCCAGCCGCTGAACTGCTGGATCGCGATGGAGCCGACCGGGGTGGGGTCGCGATCCTGGACGCCTGCAGCGCCAGGCTGCTGCCAGGGGACGCCGAGAACCGCACGGTCCCATGTGGTCGAGGCCGCTTCCCAAGGCCGCCGCACCCGATGCGCCGACAGCGTGATGCCATTGGCATTGGACGCGTCGTACTGGTAGAGCTCGAGCACGGCTGAGGTCACGGCAGCGCCCGTTGGAATGCCGGACAAATCGAACCGCAGCAAGCCGTACATCACATCCTTCGACCGCACCAAGAGCTGCGTTTCACTGCTGGCATTGACCGCGGGACTCCACTGGCTGATATAGGTGTTCTGCAGACCTGTATAGCCGTCCAGTCCGGGCTGGAGCACGGCCGCAGCCCTGGCCGGCCCAGGAGTGGGCGTGGCGGTCGGCGGCGGCGCAATGCCTCCCACATCTACAAAGATCTCGTGCAGATACTCGTCGCCGGCGCCGTTGACGATCTTGAGAAACGCCTGCCGGTCAAGCTCATTGGCGATGTACGCGGTCTGTTGCCAGCTCTCGCGCTTCCAGAGCCGGGTGTTGGTCTTGCGCACCATGTAGGTTGATGAAGCGCTGGGGCCGCTGGGAATGATCACATCAAATGTGTCGCTCCCGAGGTCCAGATAGCTGACCGTGACGGTGACCGAACGTGAGAGGCCATGGTAGCGCCAGGTAGTATCCACGGCCAGCGAGAGCTGCGTCGAGGGAGGCAGCCGCCGCGCCTGCCGCTCGAACAAACGCTGCATCACGTCTTCGGTGCTGACCGGCGTCGGCAAGGCTTCGGGACACGCAGGCGTCGCCCAGATCGGCCCGCGGCGGGCCACGTTGGCGCGCTCCGCATCTGCGGTGGCCTTGACGATCGGCGAGCACGCCTGGGGCGCGACCTGGGGGTTCAGGACGACCAGGTACTTCGCGTAATCGCCGATGATCCCCGATTGGCCGTTGGCGCTCGACCAATTCCAGGTGGGAAACTCGCGATCGCGAAAGATCAGCCAGGCGCGGCGATCGGAGTTGAGCCAGTAGTCAATCACCTCCCACATGTAGGACGAGTAGTAGGGGTTCCATGAATGGTGGTGCAGGATCGTCGTGGCGCCCAGCCCGGCGCTGGTCAACGTGGTCCAGTACATCCATTGCTGCCGATACCAGGGGTCAGGCATCCAGCTCATGGGGTTGGGGCCGTATTCGAAGGACACGGGCGCGCCATAGCTGGATACGGTCCGCGCCGTGCTCCAGACCTTCCACTTCGACGCAGGATTGGACGACGCAGCATCCACGTGACCCCAATCCGGGATGATGGAGTTGGCCGTATAGCCGATCAGCTTGCCCTCGCGCTGCCAGCGAGTGAACAACTCATTCCGCATTGCCTCGCCGGTCTTGCTGGAACACGGGTCTACGCCGGCCATCACCACCACCGGCTTGTTCGTGAAGGCGACATAGGCTTCCTCGGCCACCTCACGGATAAAGCCGACGTAAGCCGAGCAGGAAACGATCGCCTCGTGGTTTTGCAGCAGGGCGGTCTGCGGTTCGGGGTTGGGGCAGTACTGGGCGCCGTCCGGCCACCAGCGCTGGCACTCTCGAATCGGCTGTGTCTCGCCGTGGAACCCCAGGTAGAGGCGCACGACGCTGATGCGCGGGTTGTTGTTGTAACGGCCGCCGGCTTCTTTCACGAATTGTTTGATGCGTTGCTTGAATTCACCATCGTAGCGCCATGATTGATACCAGTGGCCAGCCGGAGAAGCAAACTTGAAGCGATAGGCATCGTTCATCAGCCAGCTTCCGCCAACCAGCCTTATGAAGGGTTCCTCGGCCGTACCCTGGCCGCCCTCATACATGAAGGACGAAGGGATGGTCAACGCGATCGGCTGGCCTACGCGGCGGCCATCAGGCAGCTTGACCTGATGGCCCGCCCTCTCGATACAATTGTCATAAGGCCCCCAATTGATCGCGCCCGCGGTCGGCCACGTCTCGTCAAGCGTGGTCAGACAGTCAATCCCCAGGATTTCGTTGCCCGGCGCGAGCGGGTCGGCCGGTTCACGGGTGGGCGGCACGGCAAAGGCTGGCACATCCCAGGCCACCAGCTCGGCCGGAACATAGTCGCCTGGGGGCGGATACCACTTGGGCGGCGTGGGCGGCGGCTTCGGCGGCCGCCAGAAAGGGGTAGGGCTGCGCAGCAGGCAGACGAGGAGGACCAAGAGCGCGACCAGCAGCACCGCGATCAGGACAGCCAGGATGGGGCGACGTCGCCGCCAACAAAGGAATCGGAGAATGAGGGAGTCGGTTTCCATAGTCGCTCCTGTGCTGCACCGATCGCACGCCGCGGTTTCTCAGTGGAAGTCCTGTGGCCGCCAGCCGCCAGCCCTGCGACCACAGAAAGGCATTATACACCGGCCAGGAGCAAATGCAACACAAGGTCCGACCGGAGAGTCAGAATGTGGCCGCCACCGGAAAATAGAAGATGCGTGGGGCCGGCGGCATCCTGGTGGGCGTGGGCGTTGCCCCTGCTCCTGCAAGGCGATGGCCGATCTGCACGCCTTCGAGCTGCTCGCCAGCCTTCAGCGCCAGGACGATGGCGACGGGGTTGCGCTCATAGCCGGGCGGCGCGGCCAGCTCTTCCAGGGTATATTGTCCGGGCGTCACGTTCTGAAAAACGAAGCGGCCATCCTGGCCCGAGATCGTCGAATAGACCGGCGTCATGCCCTGGCGCAAGGCAAGCACCGCGCCCGCCAAACCTGGCTCGTCGCCGCTCCAGACGCCGTCGCCATTCAGGTCAGCAAAGGCCAGGCCGATCAGCGAGCCGACACCGGTCGTCGCGGTCGGCGAGGACGTGGCCGTGCGCGACGCCGTGGGTGACGGCGTCGCCGTAGGCGTCCCCGTCCCCGTCGGGGAGGCTGTCGCACTCGGGGAGGCTATCGCACTCGCGGTTGGACTCGGCGTCGCCGTCGGAGAGAAGGTCGCGGTCGCAGTGGGCGTGAGACTCGGGGTCGACGTGACGCTTGGCGAAGGCGTTGCGGTCGGCGTGGCGGTCGCAGTGGGCGTGAAACTCGGCATAGGCGTGATGCTCGGCGTCGCTGTCGAGGTCGGCGTGGCGGTCGGGCCAGGCGGAGGCAGATCGTAGCGGCCGCCGAGGACCAGCCGGCCGAAATCGGCTGCGGCGCTTACCGGGTTCATTCCCTCCCACACCAGGTAGTTATCCAGCGGGCCGCGACGATCGCCGCCATCGTCATCATCCACCAGCGCGACCGTGAAACCCATGACCTTGCCCTCAGTCATCGGCCCGGCCGCCAGCAGCGAGATGGGCAGCGCCAGCTCGACATCGTAGCCGCCCGCGCGCCGCACAACAGCCGCCTGCGCGCCGATCGCATCCAGCGTGCCGTAACGCCGCAAGGTTCCATCTGAGGCGAGGTTGAACTGATGGTCATCCAGCCCGCCGCTGGTCCGATCGTGGGCGCCGTCGAGCGCGAACTCGATGCTGTCATCCTCCCAGATGTCCGCGCTGTCACGCCAGAGCGTGTCGTCTTCGATGCGGCCGGCGAAGTAGAGCCAACCCTCATCCCAGAAGCTCGATACCAGGGCCGAGATGTCGGCAAGACCTGGGTTCGCCTGGCCGCTGACGCGGTCGGCCGTGGCCGCGTTGACCTCGATGCGCTCCGGCTGGGTCCATTCCGCCAGATCGCCGTCAATCACCGGCGGCCGCGATGCACGGCGGCTGACCAATACGCGCGGGGTAGGCGTCGGGGTCGGTGTAATAGTAGGCGAACCTGTCGGGGTCGGCGTCCGCGTGCGCGTCCCTGTCGGAGAGACGGTCGGGCTCGTGGTTGGCGGCCGTGTGGCCGTGGCGGTCGGCGTGCGCGTGGCGGCCGGTCGCAGCGCATAGTCAATCACGAGCCGCGGCCGGTCGCTCACGTTGTACGCGCTGGCCGAGGCGAAGTGGTACCCCACCGCCGCGCTCGATACACCGCGCAACAGCAGGCCGTGGTTGCTCGCAGGATCGGCCGCCCAGGCCTGCGCCAGAGCGGTGATGGCAATCTGCACATTGCCGCTGCCCCCCACGAGCGCGACCGGGCCCGCAGCGTCGGCCGCTCGATCGGTTGCGCCCGCGGCGCCGGGCCGCTCCCAGGCCGTGCTGGCCGTGGCGCGCTGCCACGTCGCCGCGGTCTCGTTCCAACCGCGCAGCAGCCGATGCGCGGTCAGGGTCAGGCCATGATCGTTGGTGCTCTCGATCTGATGCAGGTGGAGCGTGGCAGACACAACGATCGCGTCGGCCGGCAGAGACGAGAGATCGAATCTCAACAACCCGAACCACACGTCCTGAGAGCGCACCGCGAAGCTGCCGAGGGTTCCGTAATTCGTCGTGGGCGCCCAGGCGTCTAGATACGTGTCGGTCAGCCCGCGATAGCCCTCGACGCCCGGCTGTAGGCTGATGCTGCCGATGGGGCTGGGTTGAGCGACCACATCCACGAAATGGATGATCTCATCCCCATCCCCCGCGCTCCAGATGCGGAAGTCGCTCCCGCCGGTCTGGCGATTGCCCAGGTAGGCATCGGGCAGGGTAAAGATCGCCCGTTTCCAGGTCAGGGTGTTCGTCTTGGCGATGGCCCCGGCCAGCTTGTCGGGATCGCCCACCGCGTCATAGCGCAACTCCCAGCGGTCGCGGCCCTGGTCGTAGTAGGCAATGGTGATCGTAGCCAGATAGCGACCGCCGAACGCATAGCCGTCGTCCACATTGAAGTACATGTTGGCGTTGCCGGTCGCCTGGTCGGTGCGCCGGGTGTAGCGGCCCTCGGCCGCCGAGCCGATGTTCCAGAGCGGCACGGTGCGGCCTCCGGCCGCGGCATCGTTCTGATAAAGCCAGAACTCATAGTTGCCCCGGTCCGGGTAGAGGGTGAACTCGGTTTCGCGCAGCGCGACCCACACGCTGGGCGTATCGGCGAGGGTGCGGCCCAGATAGGCGTTGGCAAAGGCGATCAGGTCTTGCCGATCGGTCGCCTTAACCAGGGGAACGTCCAGCGTCATGTAGTCGGCGTGTTTGTCCAGGGTGTGATAGATGCCCCACATCGTCTTGGTGCGGCCCTGCATGCTGCGCGAGACCGTCTCGTAGCCTTCGAACACGATCGCGACCTGCTGGCCCCATTTGGCGACAGGATCGTACTCCCCGCGGCCGTGCAGGGTCGAGGCGGGATCGTTGATGTACATATAATCGCCGCCATCCGCCTTCGCCAACGTGTGCTTCAGCCCCACCCCACGGCTGGCCGCGTAATCGCTGAATGCCAGGCGCTCGCTGCTGGAACGGAAGTAGGTGGGATACTGGAGCAGCAGTTGTTTGCGCGGGAATGCCGCAAGAAACGTATCGGTGGCCCAGTTGACGACATTCACCCACCCGCTGCTGGTCAGCCCGCCGGCCTCGAGGCACGATCTGAACTCCTCCTCGGCGGGATTCGTCTCGCCGTAGATGCCGACACCGATCTGGACGTAGGCGATGCGCGGGTCGTCGCCGTAACGCTGGGCCATGACCCGCGTGAATTCGGCGAAGGCGCGCTGGTAGCCTGCGTCCCAATAGCGCGGGATTTCCACGCCGTTACACGTGATGACCGAGGTGGGGTAGGTCTGTTTGATGTGATTGGGCACATAGCTGCCGCCGCAGCAGGTCCCGTCGTAGGAGTTGAACGCCAGCCCGATGGCCTTGCCCTTGCCGGCCACGTCGCCGATCCATTTGTCGGGCCAGGTCCAGTCGTAGACGCCCGGCCCGACCTCGATGGCCTTCCAGGGAAAGATGAGGTGGCCGCCACGCACCGGGTAGATCGCCGGGTCGAGATTCTGCCAATCGTAGAAAATGTAAACTCCGGGCGCGGTGGCGTGGGGATTGGTCAGCGCGGCCGGCGCCGCAGGCGCAGCAGCCGCGCGAGATAGGGGCCGGAACGCGACGATCGCAGTCGTCAGGGCCGCGAGCGCGGCCACCAAAGCCAATACCAGACGCAGGCGGCGGCAAGCTATACGCACGGCAGGCTCCTTGCGGCGGCCGCGCCTTTCGCCCGGAAGATGTACCATTCCTCGTGTGGAATCAACCGGCCCAATCCCGCCAGGCGCAGGCCGCGGAAGAGAAGCAGCTCAATCCCCGCGCCGGAGCGGGCCGAGTACACGACCTCCAGACGATCGCGCACGCGCTCGATGGAAAGACGCCAACTGCCCCCTTCGGACGTCGCCAGCTGCGGCGTCCAGACGATATAGACGTTGCGATCGTCCCATTGATCCATCAGATCGGGGGTAAGCTCTTCCACGCCGAAGACCCTGGGCCGCGGAGATTGCAGACGTCTGGCCAAATCGGTCAAGCTGGCCAGGGTATAGACTGCGTCGCGCTCCTCGATGATCTCGCCCAGGTCGGTGTAGACGCGCTCGCGCAGCTCGTGCAGCCGCCGCGAGCTGTCAATCACCTGAAAACTGATCTCGAACATGCTGTAGGCGATCACGACCAGCGCCAACAGGGCCCAGGGTCGCCAGGCTGGCGCGCGGCGCTCGATCAACCGCAGCAGCTCGGAAATGCCGATAGGCAACCAGATGAAGCACGGCAACAGGGCCGGGATTGCGTACCGGTTGGAGAAGTAGGAGTAGAACGGCAATAGCAGCACAAAACACGCCAGATACAGAACCAGGTAAGTCGCCAGGGGCGGCCGGAGCACGCGAAAAGCCCGGACCGCGCCGTAGGCAGCCACTGGGGTCAACAACACGAAGAGGCCGCGGAAATCCAGGAACATATAACGCAGATAGCCCGGCAACTGGAACTCGTGCCCACTCCCCAGATCCTTGAAGAAGAACTGAATGCCAAAGATCGGGTGTTCGGCCGTGTAGCTGACCGCGATGGGGGCGGCCATATACTTCAGGTTGTAGATCAATTGCGGCGCATAGGGTATGAGCGCCAGGAGCACGCCGACGATGTGCCACTTCAGATGCCGCCGCGTGATCCAGAGGTAGTAGATAAACGCGGCGATGAAGAACCCGGTGGCATAGCGCAAACTCACGGCCAGAGACGCGGTCACATAGCCCAGCCAGAGATCCAGCGGTCGTTGCGTCTTCAGGAAGCGAAAATGGAAAAAGATCATGGCCGTGGCGAACAGCGCCGCGGGAATGTCGGTGAACACCTGGGTCGCGTAGCGCAGAAACGGGTAGGAGAGAACGAACAGCAGGCTCGCAAAGCCTGCCACAGTTGGCGAGACGTAATCCAGGGCGATGCGATAGAGCAGGGCCATAGAGATGAGCAAGGAGAGACCGGAAAAGACCAGCCCGAAGGCCACGGGGTCAAGCCCCAGGGCCAGCGGCGCCGCCAGGATATAGGCGTAGAGGATATTCCGGTACTGATAGCCGGTGTCGCCGGTCGCGTGGAGTGTACGAGCAGTCTGTAGCCACTCGTAGGCGTCGCCTTGTAGTGTCGTATCACGAAGCAAGAACAGCAACGCTGTCGCGATGAGCAACACCGCGACCAGCGCCACATAACGAGAGCATTTCACCATCAGGCTAGGCGTTCCCCTCAATCCAAGGTTGCACTCGCTATCGAGCGCAGCGGAAGACCGCCAGCACATTGTAGCATCTGGTAGATAACGCGTCAACACGTGGTTAAGCGGTGACTACCCACAAGTTCAGGTGTCACTGTGGGTAATCACCATGTGGTCAACGAGTGTCCTGAGAATCACCTCTACCAAGTGCCTGGCACTTGGTAGGTCTCACCCGGCGCGGCGCGCGCGAGACTATCTGTGAGGGCCTTCAGACGCGCGGACGCGGAGACGGTGCGCTTGCTGCGCTGTCGTGCGTCTCCGCGTCCGGGTGTCACTGCCCCAGTTTGCGCTTTTCCTCTTCCACCAACACCCGTCTCAAGAACTTGCCGACCATCGTCTTCGGCAGCTCTGAGCGGAACTCGACATACTTGGGCGTCTTGAAGACCGCCAGCCGCTCCTTGCAGAAGGCGATGATCTCTTCTGGTGTGGCTGTTTCGCCGGGCTTGAGCACGATATAGGCCTTCACCGTCTCCCCGCGATACATATCTGGAACGCCCGCGACGACCGCCTCCTGCACTTTGGGGTGCTCGAACAGCACCTCTTCGACCTCGCGCGGGATGATGTTGAAGCCGGATGCGATGATGATGTCCTTCAGCCGATCCACGATGTAGAAATAGCCATCGGCATCCACACGCGCGATGTCGCCGGTGCGCAGCCAGCCATCTTCGGTGACCGTCTTGGCGGTCTCGTCAGGCTTGTTCCAATAGCCCTTCATCACCTGCGGGCCGCGCAGCCAGAGCTCGCCGTCCTGGCCAGCGGGCTTCTCGACGAAGGTCTCGTAGTCCATGATCCTGGCCTCCACGTCCGGGAAGGGGAGGCCGATGGAGCCTTTGCGCCGCTCCCCATAGATGGGGTTGCAGTGCGTCACGGGCGCGGCCTCGGTCAGGCCATACCCCTCGACAAGTCGGCCGCCGGTGATCTCGCCGAATTTGATCTGGACGTCCATGGGGAGCGGCGCCGCGCCGCTGATGCACGCCTTGACCGAGTGCAAATCGTACTGCCGCACGTTCGGATGATTGATGATCCCCACATACATCGAAGGCACACCGGGGTAGACCGTGGCCTTTTCGCGGTGGATGGTCTTCATCACGTTTTCGATCGGTCGCGGATTGGGCAGCAACACCAACTCGCCCGCGATGTAGATCCCCAGGCTCATGGCGACCGTCATGCCGTAGACGTGGAAGAAAGGAATCGCGCCCATCATGCGCTCTTTGCCCTCTTCCAGCGTCGCCATCCAGCCGCGCGTCTGCAGGGTGTTGGCGACCAGGTTGTAATGCGTCAGCATGGCCGCCTTGGGTATGCCAGTCGTGCCGCCGGTGTATTGGAACAGCGCGACATCGTCGGCCGAGACCTGAACCAGCGGCGGCGCTTCGGGGTGAGCGTTCAACAACGGCCGGAAGTGGTAGACGCCTTCGGCCGGCGCCACATCCACCAGCAAGCCCTGTTTCTGGAGCGTCCGCTTGACCAATAGGTTGAGCGGGGCGGGCACGTAGTCGGGCACGTCGGTGATGATCACCCGTTTGACCGCCGTGCGCGGCTGCACTTCCTGAAGGCGTTGGTAGAGATAGCTCAGCATCACCACCGTCTCGGCGCCGGCGTCGCTGAACTGGTGTTCGATCTCGCGGCCTGTGTACTGGGGGTTCGTATTGACCACGATCGCGCCGATCTTCAACGCGCCATAGAACCCGATGACGAACTGCGGCAGATTGGGCAACATCAGGGCCACACGGTCCCCTCTGCGCACACCCAGGGCCGTCAGGGCTGCCGCAAAGCGGTCCACCTCAAACATCAATTGGCGATACGTCAGCCGCGCGCCCAGTGTGAGCGGGCCGAGATACCGCAGGACGAGATGGATGGCCGGGTTGTCGGGAAACCGACGAGCAGAATCCTCCAGCATCTGGTGGAGCGGAACAGTGGGGTAAGTCATGCTGTGAGGGACCACATCTTCGTAGTGCGCAAGCCAAGGTTTCTCCATCGAATACCTCCCTGTGTGGCAGAATCGTGCTTGACTTGTTTCGATTATACGAGGCAAAAACCGAGATGTCAAGAGGGAATCGCGATCGGCGACCTGACCAGCCGGCTGGGCGAAATGGAGAAACACCAAACAGAGTACCCCTAGCAGGACTCGAACCTGCGCTTTCGGCTCCGGAGGCCGACGCTCTATCCACTGAGCTATAGGGGCAGCTAGCCGTGCCCGAACTCATCACAGACAAAGCTATCCTAACACACGACAGGAAAAAACTCAAATCGCGGGCGATAGCCGTCATGCCTGGCTCGGCGGCGCTGTTTGGCTTGAACTGAGGCGAATGGTATAATCCTCTCCACTGAATTCAGGAGGCGCATGTGCTAGAAACGGCTGCACTGCCGCACGGACTGAACGCGCGGGTCGCCCAGGTGCGCGCGCTGGCCGATGCGAAGGGTTTTTCGTCTGCGCCGGAGCGCGTTTGGGAGATGCTGGCGCTGATCCACACCGAGGTTTCGGAGGCGACGGATGCGTACAAGAAAGGCGAGCCGCTCGATCACGTGGGCGAGGAGCTGACTGATGCGGTGATCCGCATCTTTCACCTGCTCTCGGCGCTCGGGCTGGACGCCGACGCACTCTTCGATGCGAAGATGGCGCGCAACTGGCAGCGGCCGCATAAGTACAACACGGTGCGCGGGGGATAAGGATCTCACCGCGAAGACGCGAAGAACGCAAAGCCCTGGATTTCTTTATCTTGGCGCTCTTGGCGTCTTGGCGGTTCCGGTTTGTCCGGGTCAGGATAATTTCAGCCTCTTTGACGGATTGCGTCCACGGGGCTGAGGTCTTGTACCGCTGCGATAACGCGGGCGGCGATCGTGTCTGCGAGATCCGGTTGGTCGGGCCGGTCGGCGAACCGCGGCCCTACCAGCATGACGGCGCTGACCATAGACCTGGTTAAGCACGCCCGGTAGTCGAGCTTGAAGTCGTCGAACGCGTACCCGCTGAGCGCCGGCCGGGGCAGCAGGTCGAAGTAGTCGTGCAACAGCCGCTCTTCGTCGGCGCGACGTTGCGCCACGGTCATGCTTTTCACGAGGAAGAACGACACATCGTTCGCGGCCAGGCCCCGGCCTGCAAGTTGCCAGTCAATGAGCACAGGTTTGCCCGGACGCTCCCCTGGCCCGCTTGGCCCGCAGGCCAGGGCGGGCTGGCAAAAGAGCAGGTTCTCGGGATGAACGTCCCCGTGGAAGAGCGTGGTTGGCGCGGAGAGGCGGTGAGCCGCCACGGCGTCCGCGTGCTGCCACAGCCATTCGAAGTCAGCCGCCGCATCGGCCAGCAACTCCCGGTATTTACGCTTGAATAGTTCCCAGCATTGCGCCATGTTGAAGCGGATCACCGCCGCAAACGGCCCTGGCTCTAGCGCAGGCACCCGGGGATCGCCCCAGAAGTCGGCGTGGATTTCCGCCAGCAGCGCAAGCACATCGCGCACTTGCGGCAAGGCGCAGCCGGCCACCTGGGATCCTGGCCGCGCCGGAGACACATCCTCCAGCACCAGCGTCCCGCGCTCGAAGGCGCCGAACAGCCTGGGCACGGCAGGCACGCGTTGCTCCGCCAGAAGCCGGTAGATCTGGGCTTCCCAGTCGGAGCTTTGTGCCTGGAACTTGACGATGACCGAAGCCGGTTCACAGCCGGGCGTCGCGTAGCTGAGCCGCACGCGGGCGATCTTGCCCAGCAGGCTCGGCCCACCGTAATCGGGATCAACTGAAATCGAGACCAGGCGGCAGGCCGAACCAGCGTGCGCGAGGACGCTGTCCAGCCAATCCACGGTGATATCCGAAGCGGATGCAGGGGTTCTCATGGCCGTCCCTTGCCTAATCGGCCCTCAGACCGCCGTGTTGCCCGGCGACTTCCCGCAGCCGTTCCACGTCGCGCATGGGCGGCAGGCCGAAGAGCCTCTTGTATTCCCGATTGAAGTGCGAGGCGTCGTAGTAGCCGACGCGGGAAGCGGCGCCGGCTGCATCAAGGCTCTCGCCGAGCATCAGCCGTCGCGCCTCCTGGAGCCGCAGCCGCTTCTGGAACTGCAAGGGGCCCATTGCGGTGACAGCCTTGAAGTGGTGATGGAAGCCTGAAACGCTCATGCCTAGTTCTTGGGCGATGTCGTCAATCCGAATCGGTTGGTCGAATTCGGTGCGGAGCCGCTCGATAGGTATCTTTTCAATAAGTGGGGGCCGACGGGGGTCGCAGACCCCCTGAAAGCAGGCTCGTAGGCGGTCTGTGACCGCCGTTTCCCCGGATTATTGAGAGGATACCTCGATAGCCCTGATGATACGATGCGTGTGACCGCCCGGAGCTAAGTACACTGCCTACCGCGAGCAGTTGCCGCGCCCCGACCGCCGGTCACAGACCGGCGGTGAGCTGCCGAAAGGCTTAGCTTGATGCCTATGGTCTGCGACCCCCGACCGCCGGTCACAGACCGGCTGGAAGCGCGAGAATTGTGATCTACTGAGTTTCAGCAGATCACAATTCCAGGTTCAAAGGGGGTCTGCGACCCCGACCGCCGGTCACAGACCGGCTGGAAGCGCGAGAATTGTGATCTACTGAGTTTCAGCAAATCACAATTCCAGGTTCAAAGGGGGTCTGCGACCCCGACCGCCTCAAGTATCACGTGGCCGACACGGTCGCGGTGCTGCGCGAGGTGGTGCGCGCGCCGGCCGTGCTGATGGGCCATTCCTACGGCGCGGTCATCGCGGCACTGGCGGGGCTGCCGGCCGCGGCCTGGCTGCGCGGGATCGTCCTCGAAGACCCACCCTTGCACCTGCGCCGGGAGAACACCGACAGCAAGCTCGATTATTTCAAGTGGGTTTATGAGCTACGCCAGACTGCGCAGACCGTCGAGGAGATCATGCCCGTGCTGGCGGCCCGGAACCCGGCGCTCCCCGTCGAGATCCTGCGGCCCTTCGCGCAAAGCCTGGCGTGGTTGGATCCCAACTATCTGGTCGCCACCACCTGCGGCAACGAGCGCGAGACCGCGCGCGATGTGGACTTCGATGCCCACATCCGCGGGATCGCCTGCCCGGTGCTGGTGATGCAGGCGGACCCGGCCAGGGGCGCAGCGCTGGTGCAGCAAGACCTCGATTTCTTCATGGCGCACGCGCGCGGCGCCCGGCTGGTCGCCTTCCCCGGGGCGGGTCATAGCATTGACCTTGACCAGCCTGTTGAGTTCCTGCGGGCTTTCGATGAGTTTGCCGCCGACTTGCCGCCACGGATCAGTTAAGTCGCCCGCGCCGCCAGGCTGCGTTTGAACCCGATAAAGGCCGCTTCTTCCAGTTCCACGCGTTCCTGAATCACGCGACGCAACCAATCCTCCACGCTGGGCGTCCGATGCAACTGCGCCAGAAATGCGGCGCGCGCGGCCAACTCGACGGGAAGCGAAAATGCAGTGGGCGCGGTGCGCTGGACGCGCACGGGCGCTTCCCAGGCGCTATCATCCCCAGATTGCGCGGTGACAATCTGGTCAATTTCGGACTCGGACAAACGCTTGGTCATGTTATTCCGTGGACTCATAGATCCCATCCGGTGATGATACGCACGATGCGGTCGGGTTTGAGATGAGATGATTGTATGCAATCTGTCACAGTCTGTCAAATGCTTTCGCGCTTCGACCCATCTCCACGCCTGCTTCCGCGATAGGGTCCTGCATGTTATAATAACGCCGAGAAGTGTCCGATGGAATCTGAACAGACTCGTCGCCAACGTCTATACCGTGTCTCTGCCATCGTGCTCAAGCGCCGCGACATGGGCGAGGCCGACCGCTTGCTGACCGTATTGACGCGCGACCGGGGCAAGCTGACCTTGCTGGCGAAGGGGGTGCGCAAGCTGGCGAGCCGCAAGGCCGGTCACGTCGAGCCATTCACCCACGTTGACCTCCTGGCGGCAAAGGGCAAAAGCCTCGACCTCGTCACCCAGGCCGAGACGTTGGCGGCGCACCGGGCGCTGCGCGAGGATCTCTGGCGCAGCGCGTGGGGCTACTACGTCGTCGAGCTGGCCGACGCCTTCACGCAGGACGCGGACCCCAACGAATTACTCTTCGACCTGTTGCTGGAGACGCTGGAACGGCTGGATGGCGGCGCTGAACCCGCGCTGACCGTGCGGTACTACGAAGTACACCTGCTGGCGCTGGCCGGCTACCAGCCGCAACTGTTCCGGTGTATCCAGTGCCAGGAACTGCTGAAGCCGCAGGTGAACTTCCTGAGCATCGAGCGCGGGGGCATCCTCTGTCCACAGCACGCCGCGCATCAGGCCGATGCGACGGCGCTCTCGTTGCCGGTGCAGAAGGTGCTGCGCTATTTGCAGACGCGCGAGTGGGAGCAAGTGGCGCCGTTGCGGCTGGGCGCGGAGGTGAGCAACCAGGTGGAAACGCTGCTCGGCCACTACATCGTGTATCATTTGGAGCGGTCGCTGCGCTCGCCGGTATTCCTGGACCGCTTGCGCCAGTCGTTGTCGGCGGGGGCGGCGACAACGACAGAGCAGGCAACGGTAGACGATGAACCGGGAGTGGCTGCAGGGAGCTCTGACCGATGAACGCAGACGATCTCCACACGATCATCGCGCAGGATGAAGGATAGACCGTCGAGTTCAAACTGGAGGGCGAGCGACAGGTTGATCTGGCCGAGGTCCTGACGGCTTTCGCCAACGCGCGGGGCGGGCACCTCTTGGTCGGGGTGAGCGACATGAGCCCTGCGGATGTGTTAGAGCGTGTTTTGAAAGTAAAAACGAGGCCATCTTGCAGATTTGACAGTTTGACGGTTGTCTGGTGTCCTACTCCGACAGGATGTGCCCAATCTACTCTTTCGGAGTCAATGCCCCGATGAACCGTCAAGCCTATGATACAGATCTCAGCGATATCAGTTGGGAGCTTGTGGCGCCTCTCATCCCTCCTGAAAAGAAGGGGGGCCGGCAGCGCAGCGTCGCGATGCGCGAAGTGCTCAACGCCATTTTCTATGTCTTGCGCAGTGGCTGTGCCTGGCGACTGCTGCCGCATGACTTTCCGAGGTGGCAGACCGTCTATGGCTACTTCAACCACTGGC
>Ga0194110_10005329_pt1 | contig 15287 bp, 10 predicted proteins | sample TA2Kig1200mmetaG_FD_146192 | JGI IMG/M metagenome (GOLD analysis project Ga0194110, IMG submission 146192) | Freshwater microbial communities from Lake Tanganyika, Tanzania - TA2015032 Kigoma Deep Cast 1200m | ecosystem: Environmental > Aquatic > Freshwater > Lake | place: Tanzania: Lake... | reverse complement strand
GACTGAATAGGGCTTCCGCCGGATGGCCTCGGTCAGCTGTCCGCCTTCCTCGTAGCCGACATACCCCGGAGGAGCGCCGATGAGCCGGGACACGGAGAACTTCTCCATGTACTCGCTCATATCGATGCGCACCATAGCAGCCTCATCGTTGAACAGGAACTCCGCCAGTGCCCTCGCAAGCTCCGTCTTGCCGACGCCGGTACTACCCAGGAAGATGAATGACCCGATCGGGCGTTTCTCGTCCTGGAGGCCGGCACGGCTTCTCCGGATGGCGTCGGCAACAGCCCTTACGGCGTCCTCCTGGTTGATGAGTCGCTGGTGGATGCGATCTTCAAGATTCAGCAGCTTTACCCTGTCGCTTTCAAGCATTCGCTGGATAGGAATGCCGGTCCACTTCGCCACGATCTCTGCAATATCCTCTGCGTCGACCTCTTCCTTCAGCATTTTGCGGTCTTTCTGCACGCCTGCCAGCTTGGTTGATGCTTCCTTGAGCTTCTTCTCCAGTCCTGCAATCACACCATACCGCAGCTCAGCAACACGCCCCAGGTCACCCTGGCGCTCTTTCTGCTCGGCTTCCACCTTCGCCTGCTCAATCTGCTCTTTCATCTTTCTGATCGATTGGATCAGCTCCTTCTCCAGCTGCCAGTGTGCCCGGAGGCCGGACCTCTGCTGGTTGATCTCCGCGAGCTCCCGGCTGATGTTTTCCAACCGCGCCTTGGATTCCTCATCCTTTTCCCGTCTCACTGCTTCCCGCTCGATCTCGAGCTGCTTGATCCGTCGTTCGACTGTGTCGAGTTCCTCGGGCATGGAGTCAATTTCGATCCGCAGTTTCGACGCAGCCTCATCGACAAGGTCGATCGCTTTATCAGGCAAGAAACGGTCAGCGATGTAGCGATGGCTGAGCTGTGCGGCTGCCACGATGGATCCGTCGGTTACGCGGACGCCATGGTGAATCTCGTACCGCTCCTTAAGACCACGCAGGATCGAGATAGTATCTTCGACGCTCGGTTCATCGACCAGAACGGGCTGGAACCGCCGCTCCAGCGCCGGATCTTTCTCGACGTGTTTGCGATACTCATCGATCGTCGTTGCCCCGATGGCTCGCAAGTCGCCTCGCGCGAGTGCTGGCTTGAGCATGTTGGCTGCGTCAACGGCACCTTGTGCCGCACCGGCGCCGACAAGCGTGTGGAGCTCATCGATAAAGAGGATGATCTCGCCGTTCGATTCCGTCACTTCCTTGAGGACCGCTTTGAGCCGCTCCTCGAACTGGCCCCGAAAGCTCGTCCCCGCGACGAGCGTCCCCATATCGAGCGCAACGATCCGTTTCGTCTTGAGGTTCTCAGGGACGTCGCCCTGAATGATGCGGTGGGCAATTCCTTCGGCGATGGCAGTTTTCCCAACTCCGGGGTCACCGATGAGGACAGGATTGTTCTTGGTCCGCCGGGACAACACTTGCAGGACGCGGCGAATCTCATCCTCGCGCCCGATCACCGGGTCAAGCTTCCCCTTGCGCGCGAGGTCGTTGAGATCGCGGCCGAATCGCTCAAGGGACTGGTATTTGTCCTCAGGGTTCTGATCCGTGACACGTTGAGTTCCGCGTATCTCCTTCAATGCCTTGTACAGCGCATCCTTCGTCACACCTTGATCCCGCAGCAGCTTGGACGCGCTCGAGATCTTTCCGCCCTTCGAGGGATCAGTCAGGAGCCCGAGCAACAGATGCTCTGTGCTGACATAGTCGTCTTTGAGCTGCTGAGCCTCTTGTTGCGCCGACTCGAACACTTCAACGAGCGCCGGAGAGAGATGCTGACTTCCCAGCCCGGCGCCTTGAACCTTCGGGAGCTTCTCCACCGCCTCGTTGATCTTGATTTTGATGTAGTCGAGATTGGCGCCTGCCTTCTGCAAAAGCGGTGAAACAATCCCGTCGCTGTCCTGTACGAGAGCGGCGAGCAGATGCTCCGGCTCGATCGCCTGGTTGCTGTAGCTAGAGGCAATTTCCTGAGCGTTCTGGACCGCTTCTTGTGATTTGATTGTGAATTTGTTGAAGTTCATAACCGCACTCCGATCTAAGTCAAACACGAGATCAAAAAGGCGAGGAATCACCTCGCCTTCTCATCTTGCCCGTTGTTTTCTGCTTTCTGCCTACTGATTTCTCCTTCCTGCAATTCCCCGCCGACAGCCTGTGACTACTTATCATCCACAACTTCGTAGTCAGCGTCCTCAACCTTCTTGTCCTTATCACCCGCCTGCTGCTGTTGACCGGCAGCTTCTCCAGCCGTTGGGCCCTGCTGGGGACCAGGCCCGGCCTGTTGACCTCGGGACGCTTCGTACATTTTCGTCGATGCCTCGTTCCAGGCGTTGTTCAACGCTTCCATCTTCGCCTTGATGTCGGCGTGGCTTCCACCTTTGATGGATTCCTCTAGGGCATTCGCTGCGTTCTCAACCTTCGCCTTCACGTCCGACGGCATCTTCTCACCAAGCTCCTTCAATTGCTTCCGTGTCTGGAAGACAAGGTTGTCCGCCTGGTTCTTCGTCTCGATCTCCTCCTTCCGTTTCTTATCCTCAGCGGAGTGAGCCTGAGCGTCAGCCTTCATCTTTTCGATCTCTTCCTTCGTCAGACCGCTGGAGGAGGTAATTCGAATGCTTTGCTCCTTATTCGTGGCCTTGTCCTTCGCGGAGACGTGGAGGATACCGTTAGCGTCGATGTCAAATGTGACCTCGATCTGTGGGATACCTCGCGGCGCTGGAGGTATGCCATCGAGGTGGAACCGACCGAGCGTTCGGTTGTCGACAGCCATCGGGCGCTCGCCCTGCAGCACGTGGATTTCCACGGATGGCTGACTGTCGGAAGCCGTGGAGAAGATCTCGCTCTTTCTGGTCGGGATCGTCGTATTCGCGGTAATCATTTGCGTCATGACACCACCGAGGGTTTCGATTCCGAGCGTGAGAGGCGTGACGTCCAGCAGCAACACATCGGTCACCTCCCCCGCGAGCACACCACCCTGAATGGCTGCGCCGACGGCGACAACCTCGTCCGGATTCACGCCTTTGTGTCCCTCCTTGCCAAAGATCTCTTTGACGAGTTGCTGCACGCGGGGGACACGTGTCATACCTCCAACCAAGATCACCTCGTCGATCTGGTGGGGGTTTAATCCTGCATCCCGGAGAGCTTTCTCCACCGGCGGCAGGCACCGTTGAATCAGGTCCTCCACGAGCTGCTCGAACTTCGCCCGCGTCAGGTTCATGTTCAGGTGTTTTGGTCCCTCCGCAGTCGCCGTGATGAACGGCAGGTTGATCTCGGTCTGCATCAACTGCGACAGCTCCATCTTTGCTTTCTCTGCAGCCTCCCGCAGTCGCTGAAGGGCCATCGGATCTTTGCGGAGGTCGATGCCCTCTTGTTTCTTGAACTCGTCGGCGATGTAGTCGAGGACTCGTTGGTCAAAGTTATCTCCGCCAAGGTGGGTGTCGCCGTTGGTGGACTTCACCTCGAACACGCCTTCCCCCAGCTCTAAGATCGAGATATCAAACGTTCCACCACCAAGATCGAACACGGCAACCTTGACATCTTTGTGCTTCTTGTCAAGACCGTATGCAAGTGCGGCTGCGGTGGGCTCGTTGATGATGCGCCGGACATTCAATCCTGCAATTTCCCCCGCCTCTTTCGTCGCTTGCCGCTGTGCGTCATTGAAATACGCCGGCACGGTGATCACAGCCTCGGTGAGCTTCGTGCCAAGGTAATCTTCCGCCGTCTGCTTCATCTTCTGGAGGATCATGGCGGAAATCTCCGGAGGCGAATACACACGGTCGCCAATTTCCACGCGGGCGGTGTTGTTGTCCCCTCGAATGACCTTGTACGGAACCAGCTTCATTTCTTCATTCACTTCGTCATGAAAGCGCCCCATGAACCGTTTGATGGAAAAGACTGTGTTTTGCGAGTTTGTCACCGCCTGGCGCTTGGCAGCGGCACCGACAAGCCGCTCGCCGGATTTTGGAAACCCGACGACGGAAGGTGTGGTACGAGAGCCCTCGGCGTTCGCGATCACGACGGGATCATTTCCTTCCATGACCGCAACAACAGAGTTTGTCGTGCCGAGGTCGATACCGATGATCTTGTTCGATTTACTGGCCATGTCTCATTACTCCTCTCGTTTTGATATACCGTGCGTTGCCGCTACTTGTTGATTGGCATTTGTTGTCATACGGATGTGGGGTTCATTTCCGAAAATACGAAAGGCCGAGTCCGCCCCACCAGCGGACCCGACCGCACCCTGTTTGTTACTGCTGTATCGTCAAGACCGATCGAGACACGCTCTTACTTTACCTTCACCTCGATCTGCTTCGGCCTCGCTTCCTCCGCCTTGGGCAGAGTCACCGCTAGGACGCCGTCCTTGTAGACCGCATCGATTTTGTCGCTCTTGACTGTAGTCGGAAGCGTAAACGACCGCTGGAAGGCGCCGTACGACCGCTCCGCTCGATAGGTATTTTCCCCCTTTTCCTCCTTCTCGTGCTTTTTCTCCCCCTGAACGGTCAGGATATTGGTCTCAAGGGTTATCTTGACGTCCTCCTTGTTCACACCCGGGAGCTCCATCTTCACAACGAACTGGTCGTCTTCCTCAACGATATCTACAGCCGGCGTCCAGTATGACGGACCAAGCGTTGTATCGGACTGCATGCCTCCACGGAAGAAATCATCGAATAACCTGTTGATTTCTCTCTGGACCCCGAGGAAATCCGGGCTCCAGCGCTCGAGTTGACGAGCCGGATTCCAACGAATGAGTGACATAGCCCCATCCTCCTTTCGATTTCTTACTTTATCGGAATCTCTTTTGTTCTCATCTTTTCGGATTTCGGCAGTCGGATTGTGAGAACACCGTCCTCGAACTCGGCCTCGACATCCTTATGATCAATACCCTCAGTCAAATTGAACTCGCGGTAATAGCTCCTGCGGCCGATCTCACCGAGAAGGAGATCCGAGTTCTGCCCATGATATTCCCCGACGACACCCTTTGCCGTAAGATTTCCTGGTTCAACGCCAACGGAAATGGAGTCTTTTGTCGCACCGGGCATGTCGAGCTTCACCACGAAAGCATCTGCCGTCTCATAGATGTCTGCCACAGGAGTGATGAACCTCTCCATGGTCTCTGACCGTCTAGCGAGGGCGCTGTTGCCTCTACGGATGACTGATTCCTTACCGTTATTGCCCATGGCTACCTCCTGAAAATCACTTGATTTCGATGTTGCGAATCCGCGCGCTCTCAGCTTTTGGGAGCACGATGCGCAAGACACCATTCTCTAACTTTGCACTTATCTTCTCCACCTGAATGTCCGAAGGCATCCTGACCGACCGAGTGAACTCGCGTACCCGCACCTCGTTGAGCAGCACCCGAGCATCCTGCGGGATCTCGTACGGCTTCCGCTCACCGCTCAGCGTCAAGATCGAGTCCTCGAATGTGATCTTCAAATCTTCCTTCTTCACCCCTGGCATCTCTGCAACGAGCACAAACTCGCTCTCGTGCTCGGCGACATCAATTGCCGGGAACGACGGGGCAACCCGGGCAAAATCACGAACGACCACATCTTCGAGCAAGTCGTCGAACATTCTGGGGAAACCAAAACGAACAAACATAGCTGAATCTCCTTAGTTGTTGGTACACTGCATTTCTTGGATTTCTGCATCCAGATTTTCAATCATCGTGCCAAATCGAAGTCACGAAGCATCTGCCCGAATTTCTGGATTTCTAAAGGTTCCGCGACTCCTAGCTCGAATCATCGCTCAGGGCGTGAGACAATGTGTCAGGTCAATTTCGTCTCAATTGACAGGATCTTCGCCTGTTTGTCATAGAGACTGAAAAATTTTCATACTCAACTGACTTTCGTTTCCTTGATTATCGTCGGGTTTTTGTGTACCGTTAACAGCCTTTTCTGCACGGACCGTACCACAAACCATCACTTCCATACACAGAGGAAATCCATGCGGAGGATCGCTATTCTTCTGTTTCCACTTTCTGTACTTCTTGCGCAGAGCCATCGCATCTCGAAGGACGCACGTATCGGCTATGAATCCATCACTGCCAACGACCTCAGCGCTCACCTCCATTTCATCGCCTCGCCAGAACTCGAAGGGCGGGAAACCACGCTTCGAGGCCAGAGACTCGCTGCACTGTACATCGCATCCGTATTTCAAAAACTTGGCCTGAAGCCGGCAGGGGACAACGGCAGCTACCTGCAGAGGTTCGATGTTGAAATAACGAAAGTGAGCGAACAGTCGAACATCACGGTGCTGTCACACCAGACCTCAAAAAGCTTCCTCTTTCGGAAAGACTATGCCACCATCCTCGCCCAGGACACGGTGCTCTCAGGCCCGGTTCTCTTCATCGGCTTCATGGACACAGACGTCGACTCTGCATTGGCAAAGAACAGAATCATCGTGGCATTCGCCGGCAGGAGACAAGACTCGCGGGATACCTCGGTGCCTGCGATCCGGCGACTGACGTTCACGCGACAATTCGCCGGCAGTATTGCCACGTTCGTCATCGCTGACGACACCGGCGCTGCTTCTCTCCAGCAGTTGACTGTGCGCTTTGCCTCGATGCTTGACCGACAACAAATGCGGCTTCCCGGCGTGGGGGGACGCAGCCGGTTCGGGTTTTCAAGTCCATATGTTATCAGCGCGGATCTCGCCGCCGAGATTCTGAAGGCTAGTGGCCGAAGCGTTGCCGCACTCCGGCATACAGCGTACGGCGACACTTCATTCCGGCCAATCCAACTCAGCCAGACAACAGTCAGGATTGAATCCAAGCTCGCAAAAGAACTGAAACAGACGGAGAACGTACTCGCCCTTCTGGAGGGGAGCGATCCCAAGCTCAAGGAGGAAGTGGTCGTGTTCAGTGGGCACTATGACCACGTCGGTGTTGGGGGCGATGGTGTCGTCTTCCCCGGAGCGGACGATGACGGCTCGGGGACGGTCTCGGTGCTCGAGCTTGCAGAGGCGTTTGTCACAAATCCTGCCAAACCGAAACGAAGTCTGATATTCCTGGCCGTTACAGGCGAAGAAAAGGGCTTGCTCGGCTCGCAATACTATGTTACCCATCCCTTTGTTCCTCTCAGCAAGACCGCCGCGAATCTGAACATCGACATGATTGGACGCATTGACAAGAAGTACGAGCAACTGAAGGACTCAAACTACGTGTACGTCATTGGGTCAGACAAGATCAGCACCCAACTGGATAGCCTGCTCAAGCTCTCTAACAAGGAATCGGAAGGCTTCCTGCTCGACTACACCTACAATGATGATAAGGATCCTCAGCAATTCTACCAAAGAAGCGACCACTACCATTTCGCCCGAAATGGCGTTCCGATCGTGTTCTTTTTCACCGGCATTCACGATGACTATCATCGACCGAGTGACACCGTGGACAAGATCCTTTTCGATCGAATGGCTAGGATCGTGCGGTTAATCTACACCACGGGCTGGAAGGTGGCAAATCACAAGTCGCTCCTTGCCAAGGATGTCGAGACGTCGATCTACGCGAGGTGAGCAGGATGTTGGCAAAAGAAGAGATCGAGCGAGGTTTGAACACGCGCTTAATTGGCAGGAAGACGTTTGTCTTCGAGACAATCGACTCGACGAATGCGTGTACGAAAACGCTCGGAGATGCGGGCATGGAAGAAGGGGCGGTCGTGCTGGCGGAGTTCCAGACAACTGGACGCGGCCGGCATGGGCGGTCGTGGCTTGCGCAGCCGGGCCAGAACCTCCTCTTTTCGGTTCTCCTTCGGCCGGCGATACCGAAGGACCTGTCCGGCCTTCTGACTCTGTATGCATCCGTTGCTGTTGCACGTGCCGTCGAGTCGATGACCGGCTGCGCGATCGAATGCAAATGGCCAAATGACTTGCTCCTCAATGGGAAGAAGTTCTGCGGGATTCTACTCGAGAACGTTTTTCAGCAGGGCGAGTTGAGCTATTCGGTCATCGGCGTTGGCATAAACGTGAATCAGATGGAATTCCCGTCGGAACTCGAGCTTCGCGCGACCTCACTCGCGCGGGAGTGTAGATCGACCTACGATCGAGCGCACCTTCTGCAACTCATTCTTCACGAGATGGACTCACTGTATGATGATGTTCGACGTGGGAAGCTTGAGAGTGTGTCAAAAGAATGGTCAGCGCGCTGCACCATGTTTGGTCAGGAAGTATCTGTTGAGCAACATCACACCATAATCTCAGGAGTGGCCGTAAAGCTTCACTATGACGGCGGACTAGTTCTTGATACTCCTTCTGGAACAACCACCATCTATGCAGGCGACGTGACCATCGTGGGCTGAGCGGCGCTCTCCTTCCGCGAGTTAACGATCATGCTTCTTGCCATCGATATTGGAAACACGCACACTGTCTTTGGGGTGTATGAAAAGGATCGACTCATCACGGACTGGCGTGTAACAAGTATGCTGCAGCGAACGGAAGACGAGGTCGGCACTCAGGTGCAGCTTTTCCTGAAGGAGGCTGGGATCCCGCCGCGCAAGATCGACGGTGTGGGAATATCTTCGGTGGTCCCAAATCTAACCGATATCTTCTCAGCCATGGCTGAAAAGTACTTCCATGTGCAACCGTTGCTCGTGAGTCCCGCCTTGGATCTCGGATTTTCCATTCACTACGATGATCCAAATTCCGTAGGCGCTGATCGCCTCTGCAACGCCGTCGCAGGACATGCAAGATTCGGCGGACCACTCATCATCATAGATTTCGGGACTGCGACGACCTACGATGTTGTAGCAGCCAACGGCGACTACCTCGGCGGTGTAATTAGCCCTGGCATCGAGACGTCGGCGGTCGACCTTCACCGACGGGCTGCGAAGCTGCCGAAAGTCGAGCTCCGATTCCCGAAAGCCGTCATCGGCCGCGATACGGTCTCGAGCATGCAGGCCGGCATCCTTCTCGGCGCCGTCGATGCAATGGAAGGGATGGTCGGACGCATCCAAGCTGAGATTGTGAAGCAGGAGGGAAAGAAAGCACGGGTTGTTGCCACGGGGGGATTTGCCCGATTGATGGCACGGCACTCGACAGTCATCGCGGAATGTGTTCCATCGCTCGTGCTGGACGGCGTGCGCCTCGTTTACGAACGTACCGGCACCGCGAGGCGCAACCGCAAGAAGAACCGGCGGTGACCGAGGTCATCGGCACGAGGAGGCTGCCGTTGACTCCTTCGTTCGTTCTTCGAATTCGGTTCTGATACGCTCGATTTCCTTGGCTTCAGGATAGCGTGCATACGTGAGTTGATAGATCGCCAACAGACCGCGTATTCCCGCCTCAAGTCTTCCAAGTTGGTTCTGGATCGTGTTCAGCATCGCACGGAGCTCCCGACGATCCTCTGCTTGTAGTCTCTCCAAGAGACGGTCTCCCTTCGTTTCGATATCGGCAGAGATGCTCGCAAACGCCGAGTTCAGCGTGGGCGTGATCGCGTTGATGACGTCCCGAACCTTGTCGGTCGCCTCGTTGTTCAGGAGGATCTCTCTCGCTCGTTCCTCTTCTGCGGCTCGTGCGATACGGAACATCCGCCGCTCGTGCGTAGCCTTAATAACATTGGAGAGACGGTTGATGTCGGTGTCTTCCTTCCGGCAGTAGTCGTACGCGCCCAGTTTCATCGCTTCAACCGCGATTGTCTCTGATCCGGCAGCCGTCAACATGATCACCGGCGTCTCATTCCGTTCTTCATGCATCCACCGCAGCACGTCGAGTCCATTCACCACAGGCATTTTGTAGTCGAGCACAACCATATCGAATCCCTGCTTGCTGGAGCGGAGATACTCGATGGCTTCACGCCCGTCTGATGCCACGGTAACCATGTATCCTGCTTCCTCTCTCAACCCAAGTGCAACCACCGTTGCATACGACTCTTCGTCATCGACGAGCAAAACGCTTAATGGCACATTATCGGTCATGGGTGTCCCTTCAATATTCATATTACTTAGTCCATCCTTGCTTCAGATGTACGTGTGATCACGGGGAATACGCACCAGCATCACGTTGGTTGGTTGAAGGTAGATCACGAACTGTGGCTTTGTCCGGGTGTAATCGAAAAGCTTGTTACGGCAGTCCAAACATCGAGAGCGAGGCATTCGCGAGCTCAACAATGGGCGAATAGTACAAACCAAACACCAGCGTCGGAATGACCAAGATCACAAGAATGGCAAACTGCGGGAGTGAGAACGCAATTGGCGTCTTCGCCCCCTCCGGATCGCGCAGAAACATATTGCGCACCACTCGAACGTAGTAGTAGAGCGAAATGACGCTGTTGATTGCCCCGACGATGGCAAGCCAGATCCATTTTGCATCGAGCAAAGCTGCGAATAGGAAAAGCTTACCAATAAAACCTGCGGTGGGCGGTATGCCGGCAAGCGAAATGAAGAAGATCACCATGGCGACGCTGATGAAGGGAGATCGGTAGCCGAGCCCCTTGTAAGAATCGATATCTTCGCTGCCCGTCTTGGCCTCAATCAGCATGACGATGTAGAACGCGCCTAGATTCATCAAGAGATAGACAACGAAGTAGATGAGGACTGCCGCTATCCCTTTGTCACTGAGCACAACAACTCCCATAAGCATATACCCGGCGTGGGCGATGCTTGAATAGGCGAGCAGACGTTTCAGGTTGTTCTGCCATACAGCGACCAGGTTGCCGAGCGTCATGGTAAGAACCGAGAGGATCGCAACGATCTTGTTCCACTCGAAATCCTGGAGCGAGGCCCAGAAGCCGGCAGGGAGACCGACAACATTTGAGTCGATGAAAGACACCTTGAAAAAGCGAATCAGCATGGCAAATCCCGCTGCCTTCGATGCAACAGAAAGGAACGCCGTGATCGTCACAGGAGCTCCTTCGTAAACGTCGGGTGTCCAGAAATGGAAAGGAACGGCAGAGATCTTGTATCCTAATCCTGCTATGATGAGGAGGCTCGCGACCAGGAGAGCAAGAGGACTCACTGATCCACCGGCGAGTGCTTTGTTAATGTCCGAGAATTCCAACGCGCCACCGGTCAAGCCGAAGAGGATTGAAATGCCGTAGAGCATCAATCCGGTAGAGAGAGCTCCATAGATGATGTATTTCAGCGATGCTTCGCTTGAATCAGGTGCTTCCTTGGTGTATCCCGCGAGCACGTATGAGCTGAGGCCGGTCAATTCGATCGAGAGCACCATCATCAGGAGGTTCGCTGAACCTGCCATCAGGAACATCCCCAGCGTCATCGCGACCAGAAGGGAGGAGTATTCGACCAGCCTCTTGATCGTCGACTGAACCTCGGAGGAGTAGATGGAGAAGAGCAGAATGAGGATCGCTGTCGTCCCGATGACAATCTTGAAGAAGGCTGCGAATGGGTCGACGACGATCATCCCCGAGAAAACGGACTCGGAAGACCCCGTCTGTTGGATCGCAAACCAGACGGCAACGGTAATCCCAACCAGAGCGACAACCGGGACGATCTGGGGCCTTCTCCGGAAAATGATCCCGACGAGAATTGCCAGACAGAAGCAGACAGCAAGCGCCGTCTCCGGGAGGAACTGGGCGAGGCTGCGTAGAGCTTGGTCAACCATAGTCAGCAAACATTCAAGTTCGTATCGAAATCATTCTCAGAGGCGGCTCCCCCCTTGCTACGGCACCAACGTCATGGAGGCACCGGTCTCCTTCACGAAATCGACGAGATGGTTGACGGACGACGTCATCAGGTCGAGCATGAAGGAAGGATATATGCCGAGCACCAAAACAATGACAGCCAGAGGAACAAGGGTAAACATCTCCCTTCCGTTGATGTCGGGCAGGGATGCCCACCTCTGGTTCGGCTGGCCGAGGAATACGCGCTGGAGCGTCCAGAGCATGTAGCCTGCTGTCAGAACGATCCCGAGCGTCGAGATGATAGTAATCACCCGGAAGGTCTGAAAGGCGCCGAGGAACGAGAATGCCTCGGAAACGAATCCGCTCAGCCCCGGCAATCCTAGCGCTGCAAAGAATGCCACCGTCATGATACCGGTATATTTCGGCATCGTTATCGCCAGCCCTCCGAATGCATCAAGATCGCGAGTATGCGCCCGGTCGTAGATGACGCCGACAATCAAAAAGAGCATCGCAGTGATCGTGCCGTGATTGAACATCTGGAACACCGCACCCACCATACCCTGTGTATTCATCGCTGACATCCCGAGCAGTACGATACCCATATGGCTGATGCTGGAATATGCGATGAGCTTCTTGAAGTCCTGCTGCGCCATCGCGCACAGCGCTCCATATACAATGTTGATGAGAGCAACCAACGCTAGGGGCCACGCGTAGTAGTTGGCGAGCTCAGGAAACATCGGGTAGCTGATCCGCAGCAAGCCGTAGGTGCCCATTTTCAAGAGAATGCCGGCCAGAATGACGCTGATTGCTGTCGGCGCTTCAACGTGTGCATCGGGCAACCACGTGTGAAAGGGGAAAATCGGCACTTTGATCGCAAATCCGATGAAGAGCGCTATGTAGGCGAGGTGGCGCCAGTAGGTTCCCAGACCTGCCAGCAGTGAGCCTGCCTGGTAGTTCGCGGGATCCATCATCGCGAGCATGTTGAACGTGTAGATCCGCTCTCCCGTCGCAGGATCCGGGATCGTGACGCTGAAGTACAAGGCGATCATCGCTAGGAGCATCAGAACGCTCCCCAGCAGTGTGTAGAGGAAGAATTTGATCGCCGCATACTCGCGCCGGGGTCCGCCCCATATGCCGATCAGGAAGTACATCGGAAGCAGCATGACTTCCCAGAACACGTAGAAAAGGAAGAAGTCGAGAGCAACGAACACGCCCATCATGCCCGTGTCCAGCAGCAGGAGCATCGCCATATATCCCTTCATCGCCTTTTCGATATTCCACGATGCGAACACGGCGAGGAAGCAGATCAAAGCTGTCAGGAGCACCATGGGAGTGCTCAGGCCATCAACACCCATGAAGTATTCGATATGAATTCGACCAAACCACGGCACGCTCTTGATATCGATCCACGTCACCTTCTCGACGAACTGCATCCCTTCCAGCGTGTTGATGCCTGACAAACCGCGATTGAAGCTGAAGTAGATCATCACCGCAAGCACCACCTGTACAAACGTAGCGGCCGCAGCAGCCCACTTCATCGCGCTCTGGTTGTCTTTTGGAATCATCAAAACGGCAACCATGCCGACAATCGGCACAAACGTTATCCAGGTCAGAATACCGATTCCCAGAAAATCCATGCTCAATTGCTCCTTCGAGAATTCACAGCGTGCCCTCGACGTTCAGGGCCTGACACATTCTTAGCTCAACGGAACCACAGGAAGAAAATCATGACTCCCAGAATCACAAAGGCGAGATAGGTCTGTACTTTACCGGTTTGAACCCGTCTCGTCAACAATCCGAAAAATCCCGCCACGTATGCCGTCGCGTTGACCAGCCCGTCAACGACGCGGTTATCGAACCCGCCCACACCAGCGTAGAAAAGGAAAAACGTCAGGCCGGCGACAGCAAGGCCGAGAAAAACGTAGCCGAGGATCGTGCCAAAGGATGCAGCAGCAGGTATGAGACCTCCTCCAACAAGCCAACCGACGTAGAGCGAGACGGCGGCAGTGGCAACGATATACGCGATGGCGCCGATGCTGCCCTCTTCCCAGTTACGCTTCGCGCCGAGGGTGACTGCCTTCGTCCAACTCGCCGTCCCGTTGACAATTCCGTCGATCACCACATTGTCAAACCACCGATACAGCTTGGCGAGGCCGACAGTCCCGCGCACCACAGTCGCACCGTACAGCTCATCGAAATACCATTTGTTCAGCACGAAGCGGTAGACCGGCTTCACTCGCTCTGCGACAGCATCGGCATTGATCCGTTTCCAATGGTAGGTCGCAAAGGCAACTAGAATGCCGATTCCAGCCATACTCAAGGACAGAACCATTGCCAGTGAGTGAGAATGATCTAGCGCTTCCTCAAATGTCTCGGTGCCTGCGGCGGCCACGCCGACAGGTACAACAGTCTCAGGTCGCGGCATCGCAGCATAGAACCATCCGCTTGCCGCACCGAACGGATTCAAGCTGAAAAACGCAAAGAATGAGAGCACTGCAAAAGCAATCAGAGGAATAGTCATCGTCATCGGCGATTCGTGGATCGCCTCGAAATGACGGGTCCTATGCTGGCCGAGGAACGTCAGAATCACCAGCCGGAACATGTAGAAGGAAGTCAGACCGGCAACGAGGAATCCTACGATCGGTATGAGGACATGACCAGTGAGGTTTCCGAACGCCAGCGTACCGGCAAGAATCTCATCCTTGCTCAGGAAGCCCGATGTAAACGGAACCCCGGAGATCGCAAGCGTATACATCAGGAATGTCCAAAACGTTATTGGCATTTTCGCTTTCAGCCCACCGATGTTGCGAATGTCTTGCGCATCCGTGTGATGATCTCCCCCATGGTGCAGCGCGTGGTGCATCGCGTGAATCACGGAACCTGATCCGAGGAACAGACCGGCTTTGAACATCGCATGCGTCGTGAGATGAAAGAAACCTGCGGTGTAGGCGCCGACGCCCAGACCCATCACCATATAGCCGAGCTGGCTGACGGTGGAATACGCGAGGATCTTCTTGATATCATTCTGGGCAATGGCAATCGTCGCGGAGACAAACGCCGTGACGGCTCCGATGTAGGCAATGACCAGGAGGGCATCAGCCGTCATCATTGGGAACGTGCGGGCAACCAGATAGACGCCCGCCGCAACCATCGTCGCGGCGTGAATCAGCGCGCTCACCGGCGTTGGACCCTCCATCGCATCAGGCAACCAAACGTGCAGCGGGAATTGGGCAGACTTGCCGATCGCTCCACAGAACACAAGGATTCCCGCAGCCGTCAGCCACGCTTCGCTGCCGAACGGGACTTGCCCCGATCGTATGGACGAGAAGATTGCATCGAAACCGAAGGTCTGGAACGTCCCGAACAAAATGAGAATTCCGGTAAACATGCCGATGTCGCCCACCCGGTTCACAATGAACGCCTTCTTCGCGGCGTCGCTGGCGGATTTCCTCTCGAACCAGTGACCGATCAGCAGATACGAGCTCAGACCGACGAGTTCCCAGAACACGTACATCAAGAGGAAATTGTTCGTGATCACGATCCCGAGCATCGAGAAGGTGAAGAGACCAAGGTAGGCGAAGTATCGCCCGTACCGAACGTCGCCGCGCATGTAGCCGATAGAGAAGAGGTGGACGAATGCGCTTACGATGTAGACCGCAAGGAGCATGATCACTGCGAGATTGTCGAGCATAA
>Ga0194110_10005304_pt1 | contig 15344 bp, 14 predicted proteins | sample TA2Kig1200mmetaG_FD_146192 | JGI IMG/M metagenome (GOLD analysis project Ga0194110, IMG submission 146192) | Freshwater microbial communities from Lake Tanganyika, Tanzania - TA2015032 Kigoma Deep Cast 1200m | ecosystem: Environmental > Aquatic > Freshwater > Lake | place: Tanzania: Lake... | reverse complement strand
GACCGGCATCTCATAGTACATGCGTCCTTCGGAGAACTTTTCAAAGCCTCGGAACTGATCCACGTGCATATAGGCCTGTTCGACGTTGTCGTTGTCGTCCAGGTGAATGGTCACGCGGGCGTGGCCCTCGATGCGCGTCACGGGTTCGATGGTGAGCTTCTGAGCCATGTGTGATCTCCTATCTGGTAAGTGCTGTCGCTCGGACTATCAACGCCGCTTACTCGTAAGTGAGCTTGTCATCGCTGAGGACGGGGATCCGCCCGGCCAGGAGCTCGGTGATCGCATACCAGATCGCGTCCGCAGGAGGTGGGCAGCCTGGGATATGGAGATCCACCTTGACTACCTGGTCCACCGCCTTGACCTGCGGGAAGAGCTTGGCGATCTCGCACGAGCGTGGCACCTTGGACCCTGGCTCCGTGCTCTCGGTGGTCACGTACCCGCGCTCGAGCACTTGCTCGACATCGAAAAAGTTGCGCATGGTGCAGATGCCGCCAAAGACGGCGCAGTCGCCCAGGGAGATGAGGATCTTGCAGCGCTCGCGCATCTGCTTGGCCACTTCTTCCTGGTGGTCATTGCTCACCGAACCGGTGAGGATGCCCACGTCGCAGCCCTCCTCGGGCGGGTGCTTCAGGTCGGTAACCGGCGTGGAGAGAATCTGGACGTGCTTGATGAGCTCTACGATGCGTTCATCGATGTCGAGGATTGACATGTGGCAGCCAGAGCAGACATCCAACCAATCGGTGCACAGCGTTACCTTGTCAGCCATGAATACCCTCCTAGTTGTAAAACGCTCATCTGGCCGCCCCTCTGCCGTGAGAGGGACGGCCAGCACATCCGCACTGCACGCCTACAACAGCGCCCCGACCTTCTGGATGACCTCGACCTCGGAGGGGCGCTTGGTCTTGACCCCCGCGGTGACCTGCGCCGTCTTGCCCTCCACGTTGGTCATCGTGCCGCTCTTTTCCGCCATGGTGGGCGAGGGCAGCAGCACATCCGCGATCCCCTCCCACGGCTCCCGGTAGCTGGTCTGTACGACGACAAAGTCAGCGGCCTTGAGCTTGTTCAGAAGCGCGGCGTCCACGCTATAGGCTTCGCCAGCCACGACATAGTATGCAGAGGCCTTTTGACCGTCAAAAGCGGCCCCGATCCCCGCCGCCGCCAGGCCGAGCGCGTTGCCGCCCCTGGAGAAGATGAACATCTTGGCGCGGGCCAGCTTTTTCGCCAGCGCCTGGGCCACCTGCAGGCCGTCGGGCCCCGCCAGGATGACGGGCGCCTGGGCGTCCTTGGCCACCTGCAATACCTGATCCGCGGAGGCAGCCGGCCATTTGGCCGTGGCCCAGTTCGCCATGCCGTCCTCGCCATCCGTGAGCAGGACCAGGCGCGCGCCGCGGTTGCGCACCGCGCGCTTGATGGCAAAGCCGGCCACCTGGTAGCTCTTGCTCAGGTCCGTGTTGATGACCACAAAGAGATCGGCCTCGTCCAGATCAGCCAGGGAGGCGCCGTTCCCGTCGAGGGCCGCGCCCTCCAACTGCACTTTTTTGCCGGGCCAGCCCTTGAGAGCAGCCGCCGCCTCGCTCGTGGCAAAGCCAGAAACCACCGTGACCAGCCCATCGCCTGCGGCCTTGAGCTTGGCGGCCACCGTCTTGGCAGCCACGTCCCAATCGGCCTGCTCGTACACGGCGCCGTTCTTCACCAGAGGCGTGTACAAGCGGCGTCGCTGGTCGTACAGTGGAACGAAACGCCCGAGCTCGCACAGCAGTCCCCTGTTCGGCTCTGCGTCCCAGTCGCCCTCCACACGGATCACGCGGTTGTCGCGGACGATCAGCTCGACACCGCAGCCCACCGGGCAGGCCATGCAGCGCGACTTGGCCCGTGTGATCTCCGCCGCGTTGCCCATGTAGGCGCTGGCGCGGTCGCCGAGGGCGCCCGTCGGGCAGACCTGAAGACAACTTCCACAGGCGACACAGCTCGACTCCCCAAAGGGCACGTCAAAGTCAGCGATGACCATGGTCTGGGCGCCGCGGTTCTTGAGCCCGAGCGTGCCGTTGCCCACCAGCTCGTCACAGGCACGGATACAGCGCCGGCAGAGGATGCACCGGTTATGGTCCATGACAAAGTACTTGCGCGAGGCATCCACCCCGAGCTTGGGGAAGCCGCGGTCGTACTCCCAGTGGGTGAGCTGGTACTTGTAGGCCAGGTCCTGCAACTCGCAGCTTCCGCTCATCTGGCAGTACATGCAGAAATGGTTGCGCTCGGAGAAGAGCAACTGCAAGACGAACCGCCGCGCGTCCTTGACTCGGTCTGTGTCCGTATGCACGACCATCCCGTCGGAGACGGGGAAGGTGCACGCCGGCTGCAGGACACGCTGCTTTTCCACTTCCACGAGGCAGATGCGACAAGCGCCAATCGGCTTGAGCGCCGCGTGCGCACAGAGCTGATCGATCTCTACGCCAGCCACACTAGCTGCGTCTAGGATCGTGCTCCCTGCGGGCACCGAGACCTCTCTCCCATCAATGGTCACGCGTACATTGGGCATGATCTGGGTTCCTCCTGCGAGAAATGATCTACGCGAACAAGGGCCCGAGCAGCGCCTCCCACGGCGATGCCGGCGGGTACGATTACCCCTACATTATACTGCATATCATGACGAAAATCAAGGGTCTCTGGGCCGTATCGGTACGAAATTCGTACTTCGCCGCGACCTGGCCCTGTCCTCTGCGACATCACGCACACACCCCGCAGAGCCACTCGTGCAGCCGCGCCACCGCCTCGTCGGCCAGCCGCGATGTCTCGGGCGAGAGCTCCTCCCCAAAGTCAAAGTCATGACCGAGGATAGACAGGGCGTAGCCCTCCGGCTGGCGGTCGTAGAGCGACGCGCAGAGGGCCAGCACGACGCCGGGCTTTAGGTGGTGCGCCACGATGTTAGGGCGATACTCCGGCTCGATGCGCTGCCAGGACACCGGCGGCCAACCCGAGCTGCCCACATGCGCATCAATGAACACGACGCGATCATAGGCCACTAGCGTCTCGGCTAGTTCGGGCGCGAGCTGGTGCAACCAGAGCGTGGCAGGGTTGCCCGCCGCGTCGGACTCCTCGTCAACTTCCGGCTCGGCGCCAAGCCCCAGCTTGAGCCTCAACCGCCGGATCACGTGCAATGCCACGCCATCGTCGCGTCGGCTCACGTTCCCGTAGCCAACCAACAGAATTCGCGGCTCTTCTGCAGCGCCTTGCGCTCCGGTCTTCATCTCACCCCAAAGACAAGCTAACGCGGGGAGGCCGGGTGTCGGCCTCCCCGCAGCGAGTTAACGTCTCGTCAGGCGTCCCTCTAGGGCTGCCAACGTGTGCTAGAGCTCCAGGTCGCAGCGGAGGCAGCGCTTACACTCTTCGCGGCAGGCCGTCTCGGACAGACCGAGCTCGACCTCCTTCCAGTTGCTGCGCCGCACGGCGGGATCCTGGACTGGCATTTCGGCCCGGGTCGCCTCGGCATAGGCCTCCTGATCCCAGCTGAGCTCGACGCTGTCGTAGGCCAGCCAGTCATCCTTTGGCAATGACTCGCCATCGGAGAGGTACTCATCCACCGCCAGCGCGACCTTGTTGCCCTGGGCCACGGCCTCGATAACTGAGGCGGGCCCCAGCACCGCGTCGCCCGCGGCGAACACGCCCTTGCGTCCCGTGGCGAGCTCCCGGTCTACGACGACCGTTGTGCTACGCTCGAACTCGATGCCGCAGCCCTCGGCGCAGTCGGTCTGCACGCTCTGGCCAATGGCCGAGATGACAATGTCCACGGGGAGCACGAACTCGGAGCCCGGGATGGGCCTGGGGCGACGGCGGGCGCTGTCATCGAACTCGCCCAGTTCCTGCTGGATCAGCTCAAGGCCATCCACCTTGCCGTTCCCCACCACGCGCGTCGGGTTGACCAGGAAGTGCAGCCTGAGCCCCTCCTGCACGGCCTCTTCGATCTCAAGATCCTGCGCAGGCATCTCCTCCCGCGTGCGGCGGTACACAAGATGGACGTCGCTCGCCCCCAGACGCATGGCGGTGCGCGCGGCATCTATCGCCGAGTTCCCGCCGCCCACCACGGCCACGCGCTTGCCCGCAAAGTCGTGCGCCTTGCCCAGGCTGGTCTCTCGGAGAAACTCGACCGCGCCATAGACGCCGAGGAGATCCTCACCCTCAATGCGCATTGCCCGGCTCGACTGCGCGCCGATGGCCAGCACCACGGCCTCGGCGCCGTCGCGGTCAAAGAGCTGGTCAATGGTATAGTCGCGGCCCAACTTTGAGCTGAGCTTGATCTCGACACCTGCCCGAGCGATGTTGTCTATCTCAGCCTGGAGCACCTCGCGCGGCAGCCTGTACTCGGGGATGCCAACGGCCATCATGCCGCCGGCCACGGACTGGGCCTCGTGCACCGTCACGTCATAGCCCCACTGGGCGAGACGCAACGCAGCCGTAAGCCCGGCAGGCCCGGCGCCCACGACGGCGACCTTCTTGTTCTTCTTGGGCTCGAGCAGAGGCGGCGTCCACGGCTTGCTGAGCTCTTGATCGGCCATGAAGCGCTTGATCTGGCGGATGGCGATGGGCTGATCCAGATCGCCCCGGCGGCACCGCTGCTCGCAAAAGGCCGGGCACATGCGGCCACAGGCCAACGCAAAGGGGTTGCGCTTGCGATGGATCTCCAGCGCCTCCGCATACTTGCCCTCGGCAACCAGGCTGACGTAGCTGGGCACATCCACGCCCGCCGGGCAGGCGTTAGAGCACGGGGCGTGCACCAACGCCTTGCAGACCCCCGCAAGACAGCGCTTGTCCAGAATGTGGGCCTCGAACTCTTCTCGGAAGTAGCGCAGCGCGGCGAGCACCGGGCCCGGCGTGAGCTGACCGAGAGCGCAGAGCGAGTCGTTCTCCATCTCTTTGGAGATCTGGCCGATGAGGTCGAGGTCTTCCATCTTGCCCTGGCCCTCGGTGATCCGCGTGAGGATCTCCAGCAGGCGTCGGCCCCCTACTCGGCAGGGCACGCACTTGCCGCAGGATTCGGCCGTGGCGAAGGTCAAAAAGTACCTGCTGAACTCGACCATGCAGGTATCTTCGTCGACCACGATCATGCCGCCGGAGCCCATCACCGCGCCGGCCTGGCGCAGAGAGTCAAAGTCCACGTTGAGGTTCAGGCCGGAGGCGGGGATACAGCCGCCCAGGGGCCCGCCCGTCTGCACCGCCTTGAAGCTTTTGCCGTTGGGCACGCCGCCGCCGATATCGAAGATGATCTCGCCCAGCGGGATCCCCATGGGCACTTCCACGAGGCCGGTGTTCTTGACCTTGCCCGTCAGGGCAAAGATGGCCGTCCCAGGGCTGCGTTGGGCGCCGATGGCGGCGAACCACTCGGCGCCGTTGGCGATGATCTGGGGGATGTTGGCATAGCTCTTGACGTTGTTGTTGTTCGTCGGCTTGCCCCAAAGGCCCGACACGGCGGGGAAGGGCGGCCGAGGACGGGGTTCGCCGCGCCGGCCCTCGATGGAGGCGATCAGCGCCGTCTCTTCGCCGCAGACAAAGGCGCCCGCGCCCTCTTTGATATGCAGGTGGAAGCAAAAGTCGCTGCCGAGGATGCCATCCCCAAGCAGACCGTACTCCTCGGCTTGCCGGATGGCCAAGCGCAGCCTTTGGATAGCCAGCGGGTACTCGGCTCGGCAGTAGATGTAGCCGTTCTGAGCCCCAACGGCATAGGCGGCGATGGTCATCCCCTCGATCACCGAATGGGGGTCGCCCTCCAGCACAGAACGGTCCATAAAGGCGCCCGGGTCGCCCTCGTCCGCGTTGCAGACGACGTACTTGACAGCGCCTGGAGCGCGCGCGGTAAACTCCCACTTGAGGCCGGTCAGAAAGCCGGCCCCGCCGCGGCCCCGCAGGCCGGAGCGTTTGACCTCCTCGATCACGTCCTCTGGCTTCATCGTCGAAAGAGCCTTGCCCAGGGCCTCGTAGCCGCCGCGGGCAATGTACTCGTCGATGTTCTCCGGATCAATGAGCCCGCAGTTGCGCAACGTGATGCGCATCTGCTTCCCATAGAAGGGGATGTCCTGGTAGAAGGGGATCGCCTGATGGGTCAGGGGCTCCTTGTAGGTAAGCCGCTCCAACACGCGGCCCTTGACCAGCGTTTCCTCGACGAGATCCTCGACGTCCGAGGGCTGAACCTGGCAGTAGAAGATGCCCTCAGGGTAGACGATCATCACCGGGCCCATGGCGCAAAAGCCACGGCACCCCGTCTCAACGACACGCACCTCGCCCTCCAGACCGCGGCGCTTTACCTCAGCCTTGAAGGCATCAATAACCGAGGGCGACCCGGACGCCGTGCAGCCCGTCCCCGCACAGACCAGGACATTCGCCCGGAAGATGGCATCTGTCATCACATGTCCTCCAACATGATGGTCGGCAACCAGTCCACAATGTTACGGAATACGGTGCTTTCTGCGGTCAGAGCCGTGGCCGCTTTCAGGCGCTGGGCCGTCAGCTCTTCTGCAGCCGCCCGAAAACCCAGTCCCCCACCACCCTGCCGTTCTTCAGGTGTTCGGTGATCAGACGGTGCACTTTGTCTGCGGTGATGTTCTGATAGGTGATACGCGGCTGCCCCGCCTGCTCGATGTCCACCAACGGCTCAGCGGAGCACATGCCGATGCAGCCCACCGTGGCGACATGCGCCTCGATATCCTGGGCCCGCAACTCTCGCAGGACGGCCTGCATGGTCTCGCGTGCGCCCGCAGCGATGCCGCACGTCCCCATCCCGATCGTGATTGTCGTCCCGGTCTCTGTGCGGGTCGCGATCTCAGCCCGCACGCCGTCGCGCAGGGCGCGCAGCTCCTCCAACGACTTTAGCTTTGGCATCTTGCCTCTCCTAATGCTCTCAGGGCTCTACACTCGTTTTATCAGACCCGATTCGGTCGAGGGCAGCTCGGACCGCTGAGGGCAGAGCACGTGGCCGGCGGACGCGGGCCTTCCCACCTGCGCCGTCGCATGCAGCTCCGCCTCGCCCTCTTCGATGAATCGCTTCAGCCAATCACGCACCTGCGGGTGTGTCAGGGGGATATCCCCCAGCTCCCGGCGGATGTCCGCCGTGTCAAACTCAAAACAGAGATCGCCCACCTGGTGGCAATAGCGGAGATCACATACCCGCTGCGCCAGGATAATCGCCAGCAGCGTGCCCACGATGTCTCCCAGAGGCGCCCGATCAATATGATCCCGCTCGAACTCGGCCATCACTTGAGTCCCCTGGCTCGGCTGAGACGTGATCGTCAGCCTACCGTTACAGCGCTCTGCCGCCGCCTTGAACAGAGGAATGCCCAAGCCCACATGCCTCGTCTTACGCGTCGTGAAAAACGGATCGCTCAGACGGGCCACCGTCTCAGCATCCATACCTCGGCCGTTGTCACAGACCTGGATGGACAACAGGTTCTCTTGGGGAAGTTCCTTGACGTTTATGTCCACCCGGCTGGCGCCCGCCTCGAGCGAGTTCTCCACGATATCGAGGATATGGTGCGACAACTGGCGCACTAGGCCAGCTCTCGGACCAGCTCCACGGCCTTGGTCGGCACCAAGCGGCCCACCACATGGTCGTCGATCACGGCCACGGGCGACAGGCCACAGGACCCGAGGCAGTAGACCACTTCCAGAGTGACTCGATAGTCCGGCGTGGTCTCGCCCGCCTGGACGCCCAGCTCGCGCTCCAGCGCCGCGATGACCTTGGGCGCCCCACGGACGTGACAGGCCGTCCCATCACAACAACGCACGGTATGGCGCCCCCGGCGCTCGAGGTAGAACTGCGCGTAAAAGGTGGCCACGCCGTAGAGCTGGCTAAAGGGCATGCCCAATCTGCGGGAGATGCGCTCCAGCACTTCCTGCGGCAGATAACCGTAGATCTCCTGGGCCTTTTGCAGCACTGGGATCGCTGCACCGTCTTGGCCGCGGTATTGATCGAGCACCTCGTCCAGGGGGGCCATGTCCAGGGTCTCGTCCATGGTCATCTCCGTCGCTTCTACTACTATCACGATGCCTCCTTGTACATGGTCTATGTCACACTGCCTTTTCTTCAATCGCGCGGCCCCGAGCAAGCGCCACACCGCACAGCGCAGCAAGCCCGGCGCTGGGATGCCCCGGGCACCAAGTCCTACGCCAGAATCCTGGTCCTCCGGCCCTCCGCGCCTTGGAGAGCCAGCGCCAGCTCGCCCAGAGTGGGCTCTCGTACCTGGAACAGGGTGTTGGCCCGCATTTCGCTCAGGCGATGCGCATCGCCCGAGGTCACACAGGGCCAGTCCGCGAGCTCCGGGTGAGCCGCGCGAAACGCTTCAGGCGTGGTCCGCGCCGAAATCTCGAGCGCCGCCAGTTCGAGCCCCGGTGGTATGAACCCCAGGTTGCTCAGCAGACTGAACGAGGGCCGATCCACGTGCGCCGCGATGGCCAGCCCCCCCAACTCGCGCACGCGCCGTACGACCTCTTCCACCGACAGAGTCGTCGAGGCGATGAGAAGCCGCTCGTTCATCCGGATCAAGTCGCCCGTCTCATCCACAACGAATTGGGCGCCAAAGACCCCTTCGTCGTTCCGCAGGGGTGGCAGGCAAGCCGTAACCTGCTCTCCCCAGACCTCGGCCTGGTCCAGACGCTCAAAGAGACAGAGGATGTGCGCCTCCTCCCTGGTCTGCACTTCCATCCCCGGCAGAACCGTGATCCCTGTGTTATCGGCCGCACGCCGTACAGCGGCCACGTTGTCAACCGTATTGTGATCCGTGATGGCGACGAGTCCTAGCCCCAGCATCTGCGCCTGCTTGATGATGAAGGGCGGGATCATCTCCACCTCAGCGCAGGGCGAGACGACCGTGTGCACATGAAGGTCCGCCAGCACGACCCGGAACGCGCTCGACGGGCCGGCTGCCGGCCTGTGCTCCCTCGGGTGCGGTGCGTCGCTCACCGGATGCCCAGTTGCACAAGCCTGCTCACGGTGACGTAGGTATTGTCCTCGGTTCGCAAGAGGGGAAGCCCCCGCTCGTCAGCGCGCGCAAGCGTCTCCGGATCGGGTTGTGTACCCTCCGAGATGATCACACACGAGAGCTCCCGCAGGTCGGCCACGGCCACCACATTGGGGTGCGCCTGCAAAGTGACCCAGACGTTTCCCTCGCGCGCGCCCGCCAAGACGCAGCTCAACAGGTCGGAGGCATAGCCTCCCCTCACTTCACGACCCAGCCCGGAGGCGCCCGCTGCCACATGTAAACCAAGAGCCGATACAAGCTCCTGAACGGTCAACTCTCCTCCTGATGCCCCACACGATATGGGGCGTCATCCCATCGCACTGCTGAGCTCCTGCGCCGCCTCCGCGACCCTCTGTTCGATGGCCGCCTTCGCTGCCGCCCCCTGCTCTGGGCGCAATCTAAAGATCATCTCCAGCCGAGTGCCGACGCCCACTGTAGAATGGAGCGTCATCTCGTCGGCGCAGGCTCTAATGTTCGACAGGCCCATGCCCGCGCCAAAGCCCAGCTCGCGGATCCAGTCCGGAGCGGTAGAGAAGCCCGGCCGGAGCGCCTGCTCGACATCGGGAATACCGGGGCCGTTGTCGATGGCTGTGATGCGCATGCGCTCGGGACGCACCTCGGCAATGAGCTCGCCCCCGACACTATGGATCATGACGTTCATCTCCGCCTCGTACGCGGCCACCGCCACACGGCGAACGATAGCGGGCGGCGCCCCGAGACGTTGCAGCGCGCGTTTGATCTTGCTCGAAGCCTCGCCCCCGCGCACAAAGTCATGCGCGCGAACAGAGTAACGGAGGATCAACGCCGTCTGGTCCGATTCGATATCCTCAAAGATGTGGCTGGCCCTGTACCGGCGGATCTCCTCGGCCTGCCATTGCACCTCCATCTGGCGCAACAGGCCGCGCACGATGTCCCCCTGGGTGATGATGCCCACCAGCTTGCCCTCAGCGTCCACCACGGGAAAGCGCCCATAGCCGTACCGCGCAAAGAGGTTCACCGCGCTGACCACCGATTCGTCAGCGCGCACGGTCATGGCGTGTTTGGTCATGCGATCCCCTACGCGGGCGGAGAGCTCTCCCTTCTCCAGAGCCTGGATGAGGTTCTCCAGACTGATGACCCCCACCAACTCACCGCCCTGCACCACGGGCACCCCCGAGATGCGCTTGAGCCGCAGCACCTCTTTGAGCTCGAGCATCGAGCAGTCGGGCCCCACCGTGACGACATCCTTGGTCATCACCTGCTCGATCTTGAGCTCGTAGACCAGTTCCTGGGCCTTGGTGAGATCCAAGGGCATCTAGGCTGTCTTTCGCTCCCAGCGGTAGCGCAGCCCGGCGGACCGAGCGCGCGACGAACTCCCCAGACTAGCTCCCATCGCGACCAAAGGCCTCTCGCCAGGTCTTGCTGGCCAGATCGAACAACCCGCAACTGCCCAGGCCGGCCTCGTAGAGACGGCCACACGACTCGTACATCGTGTAGCGCGAGGCGAGCAAGGCGATGTTCTCCTGTTCGGCCAGGGCGATGGTCTCAGGGGGAGGGTACTTGCCGCGCACGAAAACGATGGCTTCGATCCCCGCCATCTCGGCCGTCCGGACGACTTGGGGATTGGTCAGACCCGTGAGCAAGAGCGTGCCTGCGTGGGTGAAGGCCAGCACATCGCTCATGAGATCGGCGCCACAGGCCATGTGCACCTCTCTGCGAAGGTCGAGGTTATGCGAGATGGCCTTACCGTCCAGAATTGACAGAACTTGTTCTAGGGTCATTGTCACCAGGACACGCGCACGCAGCCGGAAGCCGACTGCGCGCCCCCGTTTACAGATTGGCAGACACGTAGCCCAAACCCGTGGGATTATAGGGCCGCGCGCAGCGTCTGTCAAAACACCTTGACACATGGTTATACGAGAATCGTCGAATGAAGATGTCCAGAATACGCTTTTCGTCACATAATGGCCTCTTTGACCGGAGAAATCGTACAGCGCCAGGCGGTTTGGGCGCCGGGGCGACCCGCCCGTATCCGACTCGCCTCCTCCGCGTCTGGATGTCCAAGAAACGTGAGCGCTGGATCGTTGAAATCCATGTGCGCACCCGTAACCTGTGGCCCCTGGCCGCGTCCTCACTTTTGGAAATGTATACCAGTTCGTTGAACTGAGGCGAGCGCGCTGGTCGGGCTCGGCCCCGGCTCCAGGATCGCCTCCCGGTGTGATCCTTACGCTAAACGAGTCGTTCTGGGACCGCCCGCGGAGCATCCAGCCCAGAACGAGCAGGAGTGGATGCATGCTCAGTGGGTTGCTCACAGTGACTGCTTTGCTCTTGTGCTGGCTTGCGCTGGGCCTTCGCAAAGGGCCATTCTAAACGGGCGCCGGTTCTTGCTCAACCCCTGTCCTCCATAGCGCCGGCACCCACCTCTAGCCCTGCGACCCACCGCACAGCCATCAGACCGCATGCCCCCCGTTCGAGCGCACGCATGCAGCCCCCGCTGCCCTGCCCCTCATAGGCCAGCGGGGGCCTCCCCTTTTCAGGATAACTGCCCCGAGGGACCAAGGCGCGGGGTCAGGAGGCAACGTCCGGGTTTCTGGTGGTGGCTCTCGGTTGCCTGGGCAGGACAGGTTTTTGTGCGCCATACTGGACGCTTTGTCTCTGAGATAGGGCATACACGCCTATCTCCCCGCGCTCTGGGCGTCTTGACAGCACAACCTCCGCCAAGTATGCTCTATGCGCCTCGATAGGTGAACGCGAACCGCGATGTATCTGGGGATAGGGAGGGGAAACGATGATCAAGCGCTTCGCTCTCGTGGTGCTCTGTGGGTTGCTGCTGGTTGTGGCGGCAGCGTGCGGCGCAAAGGAGGAGCCAGCTCCCGTGATCGTGGAGGCGACCTTCGCCAAGGGCCTCAGCGATCAGATGCAGCCGGTGGAGCCAACGGACGAGTTCACGCCCGAGGAGACGGTGTACCTTTCCATCAAGCTCCAGGGCAATCCCTCGAAGGGCGTCGTCAGCGTCCGGTACACTTACAAGGACCAGGAGTTGACCACCGTCAGCCTGGACCTGGCCCAGGTGCGCAAAGAACAGGGCACCCTCTTTGTCATCGGGGGAAACACCTTGCTGGGCTATACGCTCACCCATGAGGAGCCTTTCCCGCCCGGCGATGAGTATGCGGCGGAAGTATCGGTCAACGGCACGCCCGTGGCTACCTACTCCTACAAGGTCGTGGGACCGCCTGTCGCCGAAGCCGTACCCGCAGAGGTGGTGGAGGCGACCTTTGCCAAGGGGCTCGGGCCGAACATGGAACCCGTGGATCCGACCAGCGCCTTCCCGCCCGAAGGCCCCATCCACCTCTCGGTCAAGCTCCGCGGTGTGCCCAACGAGGGGTTGATCAGCGCTCGCTTCGTCTACGGGGCTCAGGAGATCACAACGACGAGCCTCGACCTCGCCGAGTGGTACGAGCAAAAGGGCGCTGACCTCCCGCCTGGCAGCAATATGTACGTCGGGTTCACTCTGAGGCCGGATCGACCGTTCCCTGGAAGCGACGACTATCGGGCAGAGGTATCGCTGGATGGGAGCCTCGTGGGCAGCTATGCGTTCTCGATAGTAGCTCCCGAGGCAACGCCCACCACGGCAGCCGCCGCGCCGAGCGCTGAGGCCATCGCAGCCGAGGACTATACGGAGTACGTGGACGTGACCGACGACAGCGGCGTTCTGATCGTGGCGATACCCGTCGAGTGGGATGAAGTGGATGGCGGCCCCTGGGTTGTCGAGGACAAAGTCGTCGGCGTCGGGCTCGCGGCCTCGGCCGATCTCTATGCCTTTGACAACACGTGGTCCGAGCCCGGCCTCTTTCTCACGGCATCGCGCGTGATCGCCGAAGAGATGGACGACGCTGCGATCCTGGCGCAGTTCGATCTGTCCGAAGAGTGCGATAGCCGGCGCCACTTTGACGACTATGACGATGGCCTGTACACCGGGCAGTACGACATCTGGGAGGGGTGCGGCCTCGGCGGGGCGCGATACTATGTCATTGTGGCGGCGCCCGAAGGGCGCGAGTACGTCATCGTGCTGCGTATCCAGGCCGTCAGCGACGCAGACACGCGAGCAGTGGACAAGATCATCGAGAGTTTTGGGGTGATCGGCGAGCTTCCCGAGGACTGACGCGCACTCTCCTGCGTCACCGAGACGATCGAACGGGCCAGCATCAGATAGAAGGCTGGGCGGCCCGGACAAGGGCACGGCCGTCCGGGCCGCCTGGTGGTGCGGATCGGAGCGCGGCGCGCAGCGGGGCGTCGTTTCCTCAGTGTGCCGGTATTGGCGAGGGCTGCGGCTCCGTGCTATAGTTAGTGATGACGACGCCTTGAATGAGGTACGAGCTTTATGTCTCAGCGAGAGAACCTGGCGCGAGCGCAAGCCAGGCAAGAGTTCCTACAGGCGCGGCGCGCGGCAGCGCTGCGCCGCGCCTGGTCCGGCCTGACCGGCAAGAACAACGCCCTGATCCCCTTTGAGGACCTGCGCAAGCAGGCGGGCATGCTGGGCCAGGTCTACCGCGGCGTGCAGGTCGTGCCGTTGGACAAGATCATCGGCAGCATGGGCCGGAGCGACGATTTCGACCGCGCCTTTTTGCCGACGCAGCAGCATTCCCGGGGCAAGTGGGTGAGCGTGGATTCGGCCTACCTCTCGGGGGTGAGCCTGCCCCCTATCACCCTCTATAAAGTGGGCGACGCCTACTTTGTGGTGGATGGCCACCATCGCGTGTCGGTGGCTCGACAGGCGGGCCAGACCTTCATAGACGCCGAGGTCACCGAGGTGGAAAGCCGCGTCCCGGTGTCCGCCGATCTGACGATCGAGGATCTGGATGATCTGGCGGCGTACAAGGACTTTTTGGAGCAGACCAAGCTGGACAGGCTCCGTCCTGGCCAGGACGTGCGGATGACCATGCCCGGCGATTATGCCAAGCTGCTCGACCACATCCGCGTGCACAAGTACTTTGTGGACCAGGAGCGCTTCCAGAACATGACCTGGGAGGAGGCGGTCGCTCACTGGTATGACACGGTGTACATGCCCGTGGTGGAGACGATCCGCGAGAAAAAGCTCCTGGCGGATTTCCCCGGCCACACGGAAGGGGACCTGTACATCTGGCTGATCGAGCACGCCTACTACCTCTCCCAGGAGGTCGGCTATCGCCTCGAGCCCTGGGAGGTGGCCAAGGACTTTGTCACGCGGTTCGGACAGCAGCCGCAGCGGCTCGTTGACCGTATCAGAAAGCGCGTTCGCGACGTCATCATTCCTGAGGAGCTGGACACCGGGCCCCCGGCCGGTACATGGCGGACAGAGCGCGTGGAAGCGGGCGAGCACCCGCACATGTTTCGGGACATCCTCGTCACCGTCACCGGGGCGGAGACAGGCTGGCGGGCCTTGAGCCAGGCAGCCGAGATCGCCCGACTTGAGGACAGCGTGGTGCATGGGCTGCACGTTGCTTCGTCGGAAGATGAGGCGGCCAGGACGCGCGGTGAGCAGGTGCTGGCCGAGTTCACCGCGCGTTGCGAGGCACTTGGCCTGCGCTCCACCACCAGCCTGACGGTTGGCGACGTTGCCCAGCGCATCATCGAACGTGCGCGCTGGAGCGACCTGGTGTTCATCAACCAGCGTCGCGAGCACGGGCAGTGGTCCGAGAGGCCACTCGGCACCATTTTCCAGACCGTGCTGGCTCAGACGCCCCGGCCGATCATGGCCGTCCCAGGGACCAAGGTCGTCCCGCCACAGCATGTCTTGTTGGCCTACGACGGCAGTCCGAAAGCGCGAGAGGCGCTCTATGTCCTGCGGTATATCCTCACCTGCTGGCGCATACGAGGCACGATCGTGACTGCCGAGGGCAACGGATGCGACCAGGAGATGCTCGGCGCGGCCAGGCAGTACCTTGAGGAATCGGGCGCTGAAGGGGTAGCCATGCGCTGTGAGCGCGGACCGGCTCACGAGGTCATCCTCAAAGTGATGGGCGAAGAGAACGCGGACCTGCTCTTGATGGGCAGCTTTGGCTATCGGCCTCTGCTCAAGGCGGTGCTCGGGAGCACCGTGGACCGCGTTCTACGCGTCGCCTGGTTCCCAGTGTTGATCTGCCGCTAGAACGCTGGTCAAGTAATCGCGCTGTATCTGCCGCGCGGGCCAAGGCCACGCGCTACGGGCACGAAGCCGACCTTCGTCGGCTCAAGGTATGCGCTGCGAGCCCACGGCGGTGGGCTTGGTACCCGTTGCCCGAGCCTTCAGGCCGGGAACCGGAGCTACACCATCGGCACTCGCCTACTACCTGACCGATGCCCTAGCGTAAGACGAGCGTGGCCGAGCGCGTCTGCGACGTGGGT
>Ga0194110_10005301_pt1 | contig 15348 bp, 12 predicted proteins | sample TA2Kig1200mmetaG_FD_146192 | JGI IMG/M metagenome (GOLD analysis project Ga0194110, IMG submission 146192) | Freshwater microbial communities from Lake Tanganyika, Tanzania - TA2015032 Kigoma Deep Cast 1200m | ecosystem: Environmental > Aquatic > Freshwater > Lake | place: Tanzania: Lake... | reverse complement strand
CCACCATGAGAGAATTGAGGTCCGCCATGGTCACCACCGCGGCCCGGGCGTTCACCGCGGCCCCGAAGGGGGCCACCACTTCCCCCACTTCGGCGAACTTGGTGGTGACCACCCCGTCAAAGGGGCTGCGGATGTAAGAATATTCCAGGGACGCCTGGGCGTTGGCCAGGGCCGCCTGGGACACCTTAATGCGGGCTTGGGCCAGAGCTACCCCGGCCTTGGCCTTGTCATAGCGGGCCACTGCGGTGTCAAAGTCCTGGCGAGCCACCAAATCCCGGGCCACCAGATCCTTGTAGCGGCGGTATTGGAGGGTGGCGTCGTTGAGCTCCGCCTGGGCATTGAGCCGGCCGGCTTCGGATTCTTTGATCTGGGAGACGGCCTGGTCCCGGGCCGCCACCAGGTCTTCATTTTCCAGGGTGGCCAGAATCTGCCCCTTTTTCACCCGGCTGCCTTCCTCCACCCCCAGGAAGGCCAGGCGGCCGGTGCTCTTGGAAGAAACTGCGGCCTTGCGCTGGGCCACCACGTAGCCGCTGGCGTTAAGCTGAGTAAAAGCCTGGGCCGGATAAACCTTAGCCACGGTCCAGAGCTTCACTTCCTGGGTGGGCTGGAGCGGCCCCCAAAAATAGAGCGCGGCCCCGAGCATCAGCAGCCCGGCCAGAATTCCCAGAATAATCCGGGGGTTGCGGGAAGCGGTGGGGCGCTGCCCTTCTTGGCGGTCGATGCGCAATCGGTCAAGATCAGGAGGCAAACCGGATTTCCTTAAAAAAATTGGCCTACCACCTAGTTAGAGGCGGGCAGGCCCTTTAAAATTAACATACTCCTGCGGTTATGGCAATGTTGTCAGTGATCAGTGAGCAGGTTGGCGGTTTGGCGGGCAAGGCAATACCGGGAGGCATCTTAGAAAAAATCCCCCTATTTCGAGAGAGAAAACCAACCAGAAAAATATTAGTGGCACAGGCCTCTGGCCTGTGGGCGCTGTCTGTCCTGCCAAGAAACCTTCCCACAGGCTGGAAGCCTGTGCCACTCAGGTCAATGTATTTTGTTTTTCATTTTGGCAAGAGGCAGCCGATCTTCAGAGGCCCTTTCCGAAGCTAAGGCAACAATCGTTTTTAATTTTTATAGAAAACAGAAAACTAATTAACGCCCCGGCGCTTCAGGTACACCAGAAGCACCGCCAGGGCCGCGGGGGTCATCCCGGAGATGCGGGCCGCCTGGCCCAGGGACAGGGGCCGCACGGTTTTAAGCTTTTCCCGCACCTCGTGGGACAGCCCCGGCACCCCCTCGTAGTCAAAATCCTGGGGGATGCGCTTCCCTTCGCGCTGGGCCAGGTTCCGGGCCGCGTCCTCCTGGCGCTTAATATAGCCTTCGTACTTGTGGCGGATTTCAATCTGCTCCACCACTGCGGGGGGCGCTTGCGGGTCCTCCCCCGCCAGGCGGTAGAGGGAGGGCAGGTCCAGGCCGGGCCGCTTCACCAGGCGCAAAATCGGGGTGGGAGCCTTGAGGGGCGCGGTCCCCCGGGCCTCCAACTCCCGGTTCACCTCCGGGGTGGGAAAGATTTTCCGTCCCTGCAAGCGGGCTTCTTCTTCGGCCAGGAGGCGCTTCTTCTCCCGCAGACGCTCCGCGGCCTCCTTATTCACTAGCCCCAATTCGTGCCCCCACTCCGTCAAGCGCAGGTCGGCGTTGTCCTCCCGCAGCAGGAGGCGGTACTCCGCCCGGGAGGTGAACAGGCGGTAGGGTTCCCGGGTCCCTTTGGTCACCAGGTCGTCCACCATGACCGCCATGTAGGCCTGGGAGCGGTCCGGCAGAAAGGGCGGCCTCCCCAAAACCTGGCAGGCGGCGTTGATTCCGGCCCACAGCCCCTGGGCCGCGGCTTCCTCGTAGCCCGAAGTGCCGTTGATCTGCCCCGCCAGAAACAGCCCCTTCACCAGCTTGGTCTCCAGGGTGGGCTTAAGCTGCAGGGAATCCACGCAATCGTATTCGATGGCATAGGCCGGGCGCATCACCTCGGCCTCCTCCAGGCCGGGGACGCTACGGAAAAGCTGCAGCTGGAGTTCCACCGGCAGGCAGTTCCCCAAGCCCTTGGCGTAAATCTCCTGGGTGTCCCGGCCTTCCGGCTCCAGGGTCACCATATGGCTGGGTTTGTCCGGAAAGCGCATCACCTTGTCTTCCAGGGAGGGGCAGTACCGGGCGCTGACTCCTTTGATGACCCCGCTGTAGAGGGGGGAGCGGTGGATGTTCCGGCGGATGAGGCGGTGGGTCTCCGCGGTGGTGTGGGTGGTGAAGCAGGTGATCTGCTCCTGCGGGAACCCCGAAGATCGCCAGGAAAAAGGCCGGGGCCGGGGGTCACCTTCCAGGCGGCCCATGGCGGCAAAATCAATGGTCCCGGCCCTCAGGCGCGGCGGGGTCCCGGTCTTCATGCGCCCCATCCGAAACCCCAGTTCCAGGAGGTGGGCGGCCAGGCCCACGGAGGCGAACTCCCCAGCCCGGCCCGCGGAAAGGCGCACGTCCCCGATATGGATGAGGCCGTTCAGGAACGTGCCCGTGGTGATGAGCACCGCCCGGGCCTTATAGACCAGCCCCAGGGTCTCCACCACCCCTCTGACGCGGCCGTCTTCCACCAGCAGCCTTTCCACCATGGCTTCCCGGAGATCGATACGGTTTTCCTTTTCCAGGAAGCTCTTCATCCCCAGGCGGTAGGCCTGCTTGTCACACTGGATGCGGGTGCCTCTCACCGCCGGGCCTTTGGAGAGGTTGAGGGTTCGGCACTGGAGCCCGGTCAAATCTGCCAGGTAGCCCATGACGCCCCCCAGGGCGTCGATCTCTTTGACCAGGTGGCCCTTGGCCAGGCCGCCGATGGCCGGGTTGCAGGCCATGGCCGCCATGGTGTCCAGGTTGAGGTTGAACAGGAGCACCTTGAGGCCCATACGGGCCGCAGCCAGGGCCCCTTCGCAGCCGGCGTGCCCGGCCCCCACCACGATGAGGTCGTATTCTTTGGGGTAAAGATTCATGTTAAAAGCTCACCACGAAGAGCACTAAGATCACACCAAAGTCCGCTAAAGTCTTCGTGCGGTCTTCGTGTCCTTCGTGGTTAATCTCTTAAAGAAATCCATCTCCCGCCAATTTCAGGGTTGAATTGCCGCCCGTAAAGGATTATCTTAACGGGCAACTCTAGGGAGGAGGATATTATGGTTCATCCAGTGCAAAGCGCCGACCCCGACAAGATGGCTCACCGGACTTATAAAACTCTCAAGCCGGAGACAGGGGAGATCGCGGTGGTCCAGCGCCCCGAAGGCGTGCTCAAGATCGTGATTTACACCGGTTCCGGGGTAAAACAGAAGGAACATGCGGAGGTTCTTCTGGACCGCAAGACCGCGTTTGACTTCGCCATGGAACTGCTGCAGCACGCCTACCGTTTAGGAGAGGCGGAGAAATAGTTGCCAGTGATCAGTGGTCAGTGATCAGTGATCAGAGAAAAATTTGATTTATTTTACTGATAACTGGCCACTGGCAACTGACCACTGCCTCACCGGTCCCATTCCACTTCCCGCACCAGATCAATGAACTCCGGCGACTCGCCGTATTCCTTCAAAGCCGCCTGATAGTCCAGCCACCTCTGCCAGAGGGCCTCCCATTCCCGGTTATGCCAGTAATAGGGGCTTTCTTCCCCCGTTTCTTTCATCCGCACAAACTCTTCGTATTCTTCCTGGCAGGGAGGGCAGAAGCGAAAAGGGCCTTTGTGGCGCTTGTACATCTCCTGGGTGTCGAATTGGCAGCCGCACTTGGCGCAGCGGGCCAGGCAGCGGGTGCACTGGATGATTTTGCGCACCGCTTCCATCTTCTTGGCCTTGTCCACCTGGAGCTTTTTCTTTTTCTCCAGGCGGAGCCGGTCTTCGATGTCGATGACCTTGGTCATAGCCCGACCTCGGATTTAAGGCAGTTTTGGGTTTTCGGCCTTCGGTTTTCGGTTAAAAAACCATGATAATAAAACTTCTGTCTGAATTTACTTTTCCCAGGGCAAAAGCCATTAAATGAAAATTTCCCAAGGATAACTACTATAAAGAATATCAACGGGAAATACGCGGGTCAATAGGGTAGAGGCAATCTTCCCCGACCCCCAGGGGGTCAGGATTTATCTGAAGGCTTCCGAGGCTCCTTATCCTCCAGAACCGCGGCGTCCTCGGCCCGGTCCGGGTCCAGGTTGAAGAGCCGGCGCACCAGATCCAGCTCTTTTTGGATTTTTTTGGGGTGGTGGTTGCGCTTGAGGAAGATGATGGGGTCATGAAGCAGTTTCTGGGCGATGGAGTGGGTGAGCACCTCCAGGGCCTGGCGTTGCTCTTCGGTAAGGGGGCCCAATTGCTTTAAGGTTTTGTCTATCTCCGCCTCACAGATGCGGTCGGCCTTTTCCTTCAGGTCGATGATGGTGGGAAAGACCTCCAGGGTTTCCAGCCATTCCAGGAATTTCAGGGTCTCCGCGGCCACCAGCCGTTCGGCCTTGCCCGCTTCCTTATGGCGGTGTTCCCAGCCCTGGGCCACCACCTCCTGGAGGTCGTCAATGTTATAGAGATAGACGTTGTCCAGGTCGTTGATGCCGGGGTCCAGGTCCCGGGGCACGGCAATATCAATGAGAAACAGGGGCCGCTGCTTGCGCCGGCGCATGGCCGCTTTCACCTGGTCCCGGGTGAGGAGGTATTCCGGGGCGCCGGTGGAGCTGATGAGGATGTCCACCGCCAAAAGCTGGGTATCCAGCTCCTCCAACGACACGGCTTCCCCCCGGAAGCGCTCCGCCAGGCGCACGCCCCGGTCCAGAGTGCGGTTGGCGATGACGATCTGAGCCACTCCCTGGCCCCGGAGGTGCTCCAAGGCCAGTTCCGCCATCTCCCCGGCCCCTAACAGCAGCACGTTTTTCCCCGCCAGGCTGCCGAAGATTTTCTTTCCCAGGCTTACCGCGGCGTAGCTGACGCTCACCGCGGCGTCGCCGATGCCCGTTTCCCGGCGCACCCGCTTGGCCACGGAAAAGGACTTGTGCAGCAACCGGTTCATAATAGGCCCGGTGGCGTTTTGGGAAGTGGCCTGGCGATAGGCTTCTTTAATCTGCCCTAAAACCTGGGGTTCCCCCACCACCATGGAATCGAGGCTGGCGGCCACCCTGAATAGGTGCTGCACCGCGTCCTGGTCCCGGCGAACATACAGCGACTCTTCCAGGGCGCTGGCGATCTCCGGGTCCCGGGCGAAGAAGGCCTTGAGCCGGGATTCCGCCTCCGGAACGGCCTCGGTGACGCACAGCATTTCCACCCGGTTGCAGGTGGTGTAGAGGATGAGTTCGGACAGCTCCGGATATGCCTTGAGAACGCGGTAGGCTTCCTCCGGGTCGGGGATGAAAGCAGCCAGCTTTTCCCGCAGGGCCACGGGCGCGGTTTTATGATTGACGCCCATCAGTAGAAGGTTCATGGCTGCCGGATGAAGCTTTCAAAGCTGTGGTAACTACTGAACCACAGGTTGGCGCCCACAAAAGCGACCACCAGGACGAGGAAGCCGCAGATGGACAGGAGCGCGGCCCGGCGGCCCCGCCATCCCGCCACCAGGCGCTCATGGAGGAGCACCGCGTAGAACAACCAGGCGATGAGGGTGAGGACTTCCTTGGGATCCCAACTCCAGAGCCGTCCCAGGGCGTGCTGGGCATACAGGGACCCGGCGATGATCCCCAGGGTGAATAAGGGGAAACCGATGGTGAGGCACCAGTAGTTGAGGGCGTCCAACTGCTCCAGGGACGGCAGGCGGCGATAAAAGAAGGAGCCGAACTTTTTCCCTTTGAGCTGGCGCTCCTGCACCAGATAAAAGATGCCTCCCAGGAAGGCCAGGGTGAGGGCGGCGTAGCCCAGCAGGGCCAGGACAATGTGGACCGCCAGCCAGACGCTGTTGAGGAGGGGCGACGCCGGCCCTTGGCCCGCCGGCAGAATCAAGGCCCCGCATACCATGAGGGCGGCCAACGGCGCGGCCAAAGCCCCCAGGACCTTGATGGGATGGCGCCAGTTGAGGAAGAGAAATGCGGCCACCAGGGCCCAGTCCAGCACCAGGAGGGTGTCCCCCAGGGTGGCCGCGGGGAAGTGCCCGTAAGCGCCGGCGCGCAGGATCAGCGCCAAGCTGTGGGGCGCCAGTCCCAGCCCCATGGCCCATGCCCCCCAGCGGCATAAACTCTCCCGCTGGGCCACAAAGAAGCCCAGCCATAGGGCCGTGGCCCCGAAATACGCGATGAGGCTCAGGTAAAGAAGGGGGTCCGCCATGAATGATGGGGCATCAACTTTTAACTGAATTTAAACACAAGATAATTGTCCCTTACCTGAAGGCCAGGGTCAAGAGATTAGGTTGTGGGGTGGGTTGTTGGGATTAGAGCCCAGGGGTTAATTATTAATCTGGGTTTATCGGCGTGGATCGCTTGAAAAAAAAGAATGCCATTTAAAAACTGCCAGGATGTTGGAGAAGTCGTCGGTCCACAAGACGTTGGCGGAGTTGTCCAGGGGCCGCCAGCGGCTGTCCGCGGCCAGGAGCGCCAGGTCCGCCGGCTGGCGGGCCAGCACCGCCCATAAGGAAGGGGACTTTCGGGGACTATTCTCGATGAGAGGAAAATCCTGCCGGACAATACCGGCCAGGCCCGCGTCTCGGGCCAGGCTGCCGAATACCGGGATGAGGTCCAGATACCGGTTGGTAATATGGCACGCCAGAATACCCCCGTCTTGGAGCTTGGAAAGATAGACCCTCAGGGCCTCCCGGGTGATTAGGTGCACCGGGATGGCGTCGGAACTGAAGGCGTCCAGGATGATCAGGTCATAGGAAGCGTCCGAATGCTGCAGGGCCAGGCGGCCGTCTCCCAATATGACTTCCACTTCGGCGGGGCAGTCCTCTAAAAAAGTGAAGTAGCGGGAATCCCGGGCAATCTTTACCACCCCCGGGTCGATTTCGTAGAAAGTGAAATGCTGCCCCGGCCTGCCGTAGCCGGCGATGGAGCCGGTGCCCAGGCCGATGACGGCAATGCGCCCCTGGGCCAGCTTGGGGGAGAAAGCCGCGAACACCTGCCCCAAAGGCCCGGTGGGATGATAGTAGGTGAGGGGTTCCCGGTAGAGGGCCGGGTCCAAACTCTGGGCCCCGTGGAGAGTGGTGCCGTGGGTGAGCAAATAGTAGGAGCCGTTCTCGTCCAGCTTGACCTGAAGAACCCCGAAGAAGTTGCGGCTGGCGTACAGGATGGAACCCGAGTTCAGGCTCATGGCGCTGGCCAGCAGCAAAGCTCCCATGCCCAGGCCGAAACCCAGGGGGCGGTCCCGAAAGCGGTGGCTGAACCAGGCAATCAGGCCGGCGAGCAGGGCGATTATCCCGGCTCGCAGGAGGGAGGAATCCATGACCACAGGCGCCCTGAGGGCCCCCGCGACCAGGGCCCCCTGGGCCAAAACCAGAAGGAAATCCAACAGCCTGACAGGTTGCTTCCCACCCCAGGATCCGGGCCGCAGAAAGCAAGCCGCCGCGACCATCAGGGGATACTCCGCCAGGGACCGGAAGAGTAGGGGCGCGGCCAAAGCGTTGAACATCCCGCCCAGAACCCCGCCTACGGAGATCCAGAGGTAGAATTCGGTGAGATGCGAAGCCGCCGGGCGCAGCTGCATCAATTCCCCGTGGCAGACCATGGCGATGAGAAAGAAGGCCATCAGGTGGAGAAAGATGAGGGGCCAGGTCCCGGTTTCCATCTGGAGGAGAAAGAGCAGGACCAGGGTCGCAAGCCCCAGGGGTTCCAGGCGCACCATGAAATCATGGGACAGCGGCGGCTTCCGGGCGCACACCAGAACAAAAGTCAGGAGATACAGGGCCAGGGGAATGACCCAGAGCAGCGGCGCCGCGGCGATATCCGTGCTGATATAGGTGGTCACCCCCAGCAGCAGGCTGGAAGGCACCAGACTTAACAGCACCCACCGGGCTTTTCGGCCCCAGGTAAGGGGGCCGGAGCCGGCATCCCCATGCGGGTTCAAGTTCACCCTCGCGGCGGCCGGGGGAATTTCCGTCGGAAACCGCCACAACATCACCGCACATCCCCCGATGAATACTGTCAGCGCCAAGTACCCCCCGCCCCAGGCCCAGGCCTGCTGGCGCAGGGATAGAAACGGCTCCACCACCAGGGGGTAGCATAAGAGGGCCAGCATGCTGCCCAAGTTGGAGGCGCCATACAGGAAATAGGGGTCCGGGGCCGCCGCGTGGCTGGTGTGGGCGAACCATTTTTGGAGCAGGGGCGCGGTAGCGGAGACTACGAAAAAGGGGAAGCCCACTGACACCAGCAATAGCAGCAAGAGCCAGGGTACGGGGTTCGCCCCGGTCGGCGGGGTCCACCCCGGAGCTACCCCGACGGGTAGGGCCAGGGCCGCGGCCAGGGACAGCAGGCCCAGGTGGAGTACGGCCTGGCGGCGCACTCCCAGTCGGCTGGGTGCTCCGTGGGCATAGGCATACCCGGCCAGCAGCGCCCCCTGGTAAAATACCATGCAGGTGTTCCATACCGCGGGAGTTCCCCCCAACAGAGGGAGCACCATCTTGGCAAACATGGGCTGCACCAGGAACAGCAGGAAGGCGCTGACCAGTAGGGTAAGGGCGTAGGTTACCAGCAAGGCGATTTCACTTAAGAAATTTTCTAACCGGGCTTTCTGAGAGATGTATTATTTATCGGCAGATTACAGGAGAGATTGAAGGATTTCAAAAGTTCTTCCACCTCAAATTACCCCAATGCTCATTGCTCACTGCTCACTGCCTTATCCGCCAATTCCGCCAAAACCGCATAAGGCAGAACTTCCTCTAAAATCTCCACCAGGATGCGGCTCACTTCTTCCCGGTCATGGCGGGCCAGGGCTTCCTGCAAGGGGCTGTCCACCAGGCGGAGAAACAGGGCGGCATTGTCCGGATGGCCCCGGCGGGCGGCCAGGACCCGCTCCCGCACCTCCTTCAGCAGGGCCAGGTAGGGGCCGTATTCCGGGCCGAAGCGCCGCTCCAGGTCTTCCCGCAGCCGCCGGGCCAACGCCGGGGACGCCCCGCCGGTGCTGATGGCCACGGTGAGGTCCCCCCGGCGCACCTGGGCGGGGACGATAAAGGTGCACAACTCCGGGGCGTCCGCAATGTTGACCCAGATGCCCCGGGCCTGGGCTTCGGCGCTAACCCGGGCGTTGACCCGGGGGTCGTCGGTGGCCCCGATGACCAGAACCATGCCTTCCAGATGTTTCGGGGTGAAGCCGCCTTCCAGGTAGCGGATTTGACCCTGGCTGGCCAGCTTCGCCAAGGTGGGCGTGAGGGCTTGGCTCACCACCGTTACCTTAGCCCCGGCGGTCAGCAAGTCCTGGACTTTTCTTTCCCCCACGGCGCCGCCCCCCACCACCAGGCAGGGCTTGCCGTCAATGAGGACGAAGATGGGGTAGGTTTTCATTATACGGTTTTCTGTCCTGAAAATTTGTTGTTGGGGGAGGGCAGGGAGCGTTGCTCCCTGGTCCTCCCCCCAAAAATATCCTTCGGCTCATGAGCGACTGCTCCGAAATGTTCTAGATGCACAGGCCGGAAGCCGGCGCCACCAGAAAGCCGGTGCTACTTCACCCGCCTGATGGGCAGCGGGTTCCAGGCGCCCTCCAGGACTTCTTTTTTGGGCCAGTATAGGCGCAGGGTGACATTGAACTCATCCGCCGGCGCGGGGAGCCAGTTGGCTTCCTTATCCGGCCCCGGGGACTGATTTTGCAGGTAAAGGTCCAAAGACCCATCGGGGTTGTATTTGAGGGAGTCGCGATCTCCCAAGGCATACCGCCCGAGGGGGTTGGGGGCCAGAAAACTGTTCTCCCCGTACATGGTCAGGGACCAGAAGGCATTGACCGGCGGCAGCTTGTCCTTGTCGAAGTGCAGCACGTAGCGCTGCTTACCGGTGAGGGTTTGGCCTTCCTGGTCCTTAAAAGAGCTAGGATAAACGGCGTCTTCCATCAGGTTAGCCCCCAGCCCGAAATAGGCGATAGCCGCCCTAATGTCATAGTTAGCGCCGTAAGTTCCGATAGGGGAGCGCATTATTTGCCACCCGTTTTTAACCTCGCCGATTTTCTCGGCCTGGCCTAATATGCGCATCTGGCCGAGCTGCACCCCGGCTTCCAACGCCTGGGCCGTAGCCGGAGGGAGTTTTTTCAGATTAAAATCCTTGCCGGGGATAATCCCCAGGGCGGCAAATTTTTTTAGGGCCGGGGCGTCGGCCGAGGCCGGAGGATTAGCCTTCATGGCCGCGGCCAGGTTTTGGAAAAATACCCCAGCCTTCATATCAGCCACCTGATGCATGGGGGGCGCTTTCATATCAACCTGGGGATCCACCGGGGGGGCAGGCCGGGAGGGCGATTTTTTCTCCCAAACGCTCAAGGGCGTCAAGGTGCATTGATCCTGGATGGCGTGCACCGCCTTATAGTCAGCTTTACCCCGGGTCAGGATACGCCCGATAATCCACACGGTGTTGGTGGGCGCCTGGATTTTCTTAAGCCCCGCCGGCAGCTTTCCTTGCCACTTGGGCCCCACGATGGCGAAATTGCCTCCCTTTTCTCCCAGGGTGCGGGTGCCCGCCCCGGAGGTGACGGTGTAGCGGGCGGTGTCTCCCCAATTGTAAACAAAGGTGGGCTTGCCGTTCTGGACGAAGAGGGCGTAGCCCCCGAACTTGCCGCCATAGGTCACCAGCACCCCTTGGGCCTTGCCGTCGGCTCCTTCTTTCCGGAAAGGACCCTTTCGAGTGGGGTCAATATATCATTTAAGGGTAGGGGAGATAGAAAAAATAATGCAAATCGATTATTGCTTTTACTCCGGAAAGGCAATCCCAGGAGACATCTTTGAAAAAAATCCCTATTTCGAGAGAGACCACCAACCAGAAAAAATATTAGTGGCACATCGCGGCCTAAGGCCGCAACCAAACTCAAAAATTGAACTGATTACTTAATCAGATCAATGGGATACATGCAAAATCTTTGTCAAAAAACAAGAAATTGAAGATTAGTAGCACAGGCCTCTGGCCTGTGGGCGCCGTCTGTTCTGCCAAGAAACCCCCGCCCTTTGCCATTGACAGGCGCGGCGAATCCTGGTTATATGAACCAGGTTAAAGGAATTCTGGCCCCGGCTAATCCGGGGGATTCATGATGCGCCTTCGCCGTCTGCTTCTGACATTCTGCTTGCTCCTGGGAACCGGGGTCTTATTCATCCCCCTTGCCCTGCTGGCCGGGGAGGTACCAAAAGCCATGAGGTATAGCGACTCTGATAAGAAAATGCTGCTCGGGCTGGCCCGGACCGGCATTGAGGCCCGTCTGAAAGGGGAAACGCCCCAGGTTCCCAAAGACCTGCCGCCTTATATGTGCGAGCCTCGGGGGGTATTCGTCTCTCTCCACCGCGGGGGGCGTCTTCGGGGCTGCATCGGCTATCTGGAGGCGGTGAAGCCCTTGACGGAGGCCATACTGGAGATGGCCGCGGCGGCCGCGTTCCAGGACCCCCGGTTCCGTCCCTTGCAGGCTCAGGAACTGGCGGACCTGGAAGTGGAGATCTCCATCCTCACCCCCATGCGCCCCATTAATAACCTGGAGGAAATTCAGGTGGGAACCCACGGTCTTTATCTGGAGCGGGGTTTTTCCCGGGGCCTGCTGCTGCCCCAGGTGGCGGTGCAGTGCGGCTGGAACCGCACCACTTTCCTGGAGCAGACCTGCTGTAAGGCCGGGCTGCCCCCGGACGCCTGGAAAGAAAAGGATACCAAGATTTATACCTTCACCGCGGAAATCTTTGGCGAACATTCCAAGCCTGCCGCTTGCGCCCCGCAGGAGTCCAAATAGCTATGACCCCAAGACGTCTCCCTGTGCCCGTAGCCCCCGAGCCGAAGCCCCCGGAGAGTACCCTGAAGCGCTTGCTGCGCCAGCGGTTCATCCTGGTGGCCCTGGTGATCATCGCGTTTTTCGCCATGCTCTTTGTCTGGGATACCTGGCAGAAGATTCATACTCCCGAATTGACCCCCCCTCCCAAAGCCAAGGCGCTGGAAGCTAAAAAGCCTCCGGAAGCCCATAAAGAGGCGGCGCTCCCTCAAGAACCGGCTCCGGCCAAAGAAACCCCAAGCCCGGCCCCTCTGCCGGCCGCACCTGCGGTCAAGGCGCCACCTCCTCCGCCTCCCCGGCAACCGGTGAAAGGTGAGGTGTTCACCCGGGCCTTGATCAAAATCATGGATGACCAGGTGAACAAGACCTGGTTCGGCTGGCGCCCCAATACCATCCTCTTTGGCAAAATGGGGTTGACGGACAACGTCAACCACGTCCAGATGGGGGTCCTGGAAGTGGCCCGGCGCACCATTATCGTCCTCAATGAGCACCTCACCCGGTTTGCCATCACCGAGGCTTACAACCCTAACATCAATGAGGCTATGAATTTTTTCATGGTCAGCGCCGATAAATACTGGTTCCCCTCGGCCTCGGGCAAGTACCGGGAGGCCATCCGGGACCTGGAAAGCTACGTGGAGGCCCTGTCCCGGGGACGAAGCAGGTTCTACTCCCGGGTGGACAACCTCATGGTCCTGATGAGCAATTACAAAGACCTGCTGGGCAGCAGTTTCCACAACCTGACCAAGGACAAAGAGGCCGACGGCTCGGCCATTTCCTGGTTTGTGGTGGATGATTACTTCTACTTTTCTCAAGGCATCGCCCTGGGCATGGCCCAGATGCTCCAGGCCGTGGAAGTGGACTTCCACGCCGAAATCCAGAAAAAAAACCTGCACAAGCTGCTGGAGGACGCCATTCATGCCCTCCGCGAGGCCTCCCATCTCCGGCCCTGGGTGGTGACCAATGGCTCCAAGGATGGCATCCTGGCTAATCACCGGGCCAACATGTCCACCTACGTAGGGGAAGCGGAGCACGTCATCTCCACCCTGCAGATGGCCCTGGGGACGAATTAGGGGAGCATAATTACCCGAGTATCATTTGGCAATGGAGAGTGCCGTGTTTATTAATTTCACCGCCAAATATTTGGGCCAGTTGGTGGAATGGCCTGAAGTGGTGACCGAAGGGAAAGACTTGGAGGATTGCCGGGTCAAAACCATCCGGTAAAACGACACAAAATATTTGATCGAATGACCGCTAACGAAATCTGTAAGCAAGCTGGGCTCAACCCTAAAATTTTAGCCCAGAATTAGTCTTCCTCCCAAGCCTTCAAGCCGTTTCCCAGGAATTCCCTTGAAATTTCCGGCCCTTTATTTTATGGTGGTCCCCAAGGTAGGCAAATTCACACCAGGAGAAGGCCCATGCGGGTCAGTCAGATCATGAGCCGGGACATCGTCGTCATCTCCCCCGACAAGCGGGTGGGACAGGCCCTGAACCTGATGCAGAAGCACAACATCCGCCACCTCCCGGTGATGCAGAACGACCGCATGGTGGGCTGGATTACCTCCCGGGACCTGCGGGAAGTCCTGCTGGCCTCCATGCTGGAGAAGATCACCGTGGGGGACATGATGATCAAAAATCCCATCAGCGTCAACCCGGATACCCACATCGAAGTAGCGGCCCGCTTGCTCCTGGAACACAAAATCGGGGGCATGCCGGTGATGGAAGGCGAGCGCCTGGCCGGGATCATCACCATGCTGGATTTGCTCTCCGCGTTTCTCACCATGCTGGAACTGCTGCGCAGCAGCTCAAGGATAGATTTGCTCTTGGAGGATAAGACCGAGGCCCTGGAAGCGGCCACGGGAATCATCAAGGCAGTGGGGGGGAAGATTATCAACGTGGCCCTGGGGCCCCTAAAGGACGGCAAACGGGCCTATTATTTCCGCCTGGACCGGTGCAATCTGGCACCCATCATTGACGCCCTGAACAAAGAGGGGTGTGAGGTGGTGGATTTTATTCCTTAAAAAGGGGCGCGGTACGCACCATTCTTTATCTGCGGATTAATACCAAGTTCAGTTTCAGATGCAACAAATTATATGGCTAACTTATTGATAATCCAATCTATTTTAACTGAAAACCGAAAACCGAAAACGGTATAAATCAATCCGCTCCGCACACCCGGTTCTTCCCCGTCTCTTTGGCCTGGTAGAGGGCTTTGTCCGCGGCCCTCACCAGGCCTTCGCTGTTCATGCCCGGCTTCAGTCCCGCCACTCCGATGCTCACGGTGAAGTGCATCTCGCCCTGGGGCAGGGGCACCGCAAGTTGGGAAATCCCCTGGTGCAACCGTTCCGCCAGGGCCAGGGCCTGGTTTTGGGGAGTCTGGGGCAACAGCGTCACGAACTCCTCCCCGCCATAGCGGCAAACAACGTCGGCCTGTCGCACCGCGCCCTCCAGGTAAGCCGCCAGGGTTTTGAGCACCATGTCCCCCATGGGGTGGCCCAGGGTGTCGTTGATGGTCTTGAAGTCGTCGATGTCCATGAAAAGCAGGGACAGCGGAGTGCCGTAGCGCCGGCTCAGGCGGATTTCATGGGGTAAGACGTCCCAGAAGTAGCGGTAGTTGAAGAGCCCGGTGAGGTGGTCCCGGATGGCCAGGTTGCGCACTTGCTCATAGAGCACCAAATTGCGCAGGGCCGATTCCCCCTGGAGGGTGAAAATCCGGAAGAGTTCGGTCTCTTCCGGGGTAAAGGGGGTCTCCCGGGCGGCCCCGATGAGCCCCAGGGTTTCTCCGGCCTTAACCATGGCCCATAGCACCCCGGGCAGGACTGCCTGGCATTGGGCCGCCCGGGCCGCATCCGGATAGACCCGGCCCTGTCCCAGGCTCTCCTGCAGAAAGGATTTAAAGGTCTGGATGGCCTCTTCGGCCACCCCCGGCTGGCACCGGTAGGCCTGGAGGGGCAGGTTTTCCCCTTCGCCGCGGAGTTCCAGACCCAGGAAGGCCAGGGGAATGCTCTCCCAAATGAGGTTGAGCAGTCCTTCGATGATCTGCTCCCAGGAAAGGGGGCAGGAAAGGGACTCGCCGATGCGCCGGATCTGCACCAGCTCCGCGGCTCGCCGCCGGGCCAGTTCATCTCTGGCTTCTTCAATCTCCACTAAAAGTTCCCGGTTGCGCAACGCCAGGTGGCGATGTTCCAGACCTCGGGCCACCACGGCCTGAAGATCGGGCAGGCGCAGGTTCTGCTTTACCAGGTAATCATAGGCCCCCCGGTGCATGGCCTGGAGGACCGTATCCAGGTCGGCGTAGCCGGTGCAGAGAATGACCTCGGTATCCGGGGATTTGGCCTTAATGTGGGACAGTAGGTCCAGCCCCGAAACCTCCGGAAGCCTCAGGTCAACGAGCGCCAGGTGGAATCCTTCCCGGCCCACGGCGTCCAGGGCTTGACGGCTGTCCGGAGCAGTGACCACCGCATACCCC
>Ga0194110_10005300_pt1 | contig 15350 bp, 18 predicted proteins | sample TA2Kig1200mmetaG_FD_146192 | JGI IMG/M metagenome (GOLD analysis project Ga0194110, IMG submission 146192) | Freshwater microbial communities from Lake Tanganyika, Tanzania - TA2015032 Kigoma Deep Cast 1200m | ecosystem: Environmental > Aquatic > Freshwater > Lake | place: Tanzania: Lake... | reverse complement strand
CAAAAAGATCATTATCCATCTTGTCAACTTCCCAGTACATTCCCTGAGGACATGTTACACAAACTATATTCTTGTTTTTAATAGTTTCAGCTATTTTAACTGCACTTTCGCCTGTAACAGAAGCCACAACAATGTGATCATAATCATTTGATGATCCCATCAATATGTCAATAACATCGGTTGTATTTACAGGCCCTGGTCTTTCAAAAACTTTCATAAATCAAACCTCTAAATCATTAAATTCATAAATATCCTTTAATATATTTTTTGATTTTGGATTTTAAATACTTTTTATAATAATTTAATTTTAATTAATTATTTGATACTAATTGGACTTAAAAAAAATGACCACATTAATATATACGACTCATTTTTTGACTATCTTTTCCATATACAGAATGTACAAATTATCTGTAAATTTTTCCTTTTTATAAGTTCTATACCCTCTCTTCTGATACATAGAAATATTTATTTTGCTTCTATGACCAGCTATAAGTTCAAATCGGCTAAAATCAGAGAAAATTGCTTCAATTTTATCCATTAATTTTGTTCCAATACCCAGGTTTTGATAATCAGGATGCACAATAAGCCGTCCGATATAAACTGTTTCTTGATCCAGGACATTTGCTCTAACTGAACCAACAATCCTCCCCTTTTCTACAGCTTTAAGAAAAATATGGTCTTTGAACTTTTTCTGAACTTCTTTAAGAGTCTGGGTAAGCGGAGGTATTGTAAAATCATTATAAATCTCTGCTTCGCTCTTGTAAGCCAGTTTTTGAAGTTTGAGTATCTCAGGTGCATCTGAAATATCAGCTTTTTGTATAATCATGACATTAGGTAAAAATTATCTATTAATTATCTATAATTATTTATTCATTTAATTATCTATTCATTGTTTTTCTTCCTTTTTTAAATCGGAAATCACATTTATCATTGCCTTCTGCAAGTGTTTTAGTCCTTACGAGGCCTAAGTCAAACTTTTCACCCATTGGAATGTCTAGAGGGCAAAGAAAAGGTGTGAACTCCTCTGCTTTTTGCTCTTGGAAAAATTTGCATATTCCACATTCAGTGTAATCCACCCCAAAATCAAAATCTTTTTTATCACCATCTACAACCTCAAATACCCAGTCCCCTGGATATTCACGTTTCTGCGATTTTAAGGCGCGTTTTTTAAGTTTTTTTAGATAAAATGGTGTGAATTTCCATCTTCCAAGAAGTCGAAGTAAAAATTGAGGGTGTGCACCCAGAGATGCTTCAGTCATCTGATAACTTATCTCCCCTGCTTCCGGAGCAGTTTTACCATGTCTCTTGAAAACCCTGTACAAAGCTAAAAACCAGGCAGATTTAACCAGATTTTCAGTTAAAGGGTTATTTTTACCACCAATATATGGAATTTCAGGAATTAAATTTTCATATTCATCCCTAGTTTCCTGTATAATAGTATCTGCCATCTCCTCACCATAATGAGATACTAAAACATTTTTAACCTGCTTTGACATCTTATCAAAGTCTTTTAGGAGTTTTGGTTTCTGTTTGATGTAATAATCATCCATTTTATCCTCCCTCTTTTTATCATCCTTTAATAATAAAATCATGGATAAGTTTTTTTCCTCATAAATATTCTAATAATATTGAAATATGACTTATCTGTACTTTATTCAATATTATGGTTATTATCTTGTAAATTTTACCCTGCCAGTACATTATCAGTCAGTAAATGTAAGGAACAAGTTTTTTGCTTTGCTTCATATATTCACGATATTCATCCCCAAATTCTTCCAATAACATTCTCTCCTCGATTTTGATTCTGTAAATAAAAAAAGGAATCATTACCAGCATCAGGATAAACCCATATAAACTTGAAAAGAATAAGGGGATGCCTAAGCTATATAAGATAGCTGCAAGAGTAATTGGATGTCTTAAATGTTTATAAATGCCTCTTCTCACGAGTTCATGATCAGGCAAGGTTCTTAAACCATAAGAATAATATTTTCCCAGTGTTATTTTTCCTATTAAACGGATAGATACTCCAATGATAAAGAGAACCAATCCAAGAATATTTACAACATTAAAAATGAATTTCATATTTTGAATTAGAATAAAATCCCATAGGGTGACAAATAGGGCTGTAAAGAAGATAAAGGAAGTTGGAATAATAAAATACAGATCTTCCCTTTTTGTCTCAAACATTTTATCACACGATTGTTAAACAACATTTCTAATTTTTATCATCAATTAAATTATAACTTTTGAATTAATATAGAAAACATTATTTATGTTTAATCAAATAATTCTCAATAGAATGCTCTTTTTAAGGCATGAACTAAATGATAAAGACGGTATTGGTAGAAAATCAAATTTTTTTGGATAAAAACCATATTTTTCATTTTATTATGAAGATCTTCAGGAGAAATGATCAAAAAGTCGTGTAAAAGTTAATCCTCACTTTTTATAGTCTATTATGGCTATTTTACCATTGATTTTGTAACTAGTTTCAAAATAGCCACAAAAGTAGTATTCCATAAGGTTACTTAATACCAGGTTAAAAAAAGCTAAAGCTATGGCTATTATTGAGGCGATTGGGATAGCTAAATTTCTGTAAGTAATAATTGTAACAGTTCGGGAGGGTATATCCTCTCTGAGAAGAAATTTATGTTTTTTCACATATAACCAGTTAAAATATAATATAAAACCTGAAATAAGCATATTAAAATGGAAAAACAAAACTCCGATTATGGTGTCTCCATATTCAGTCCAAATTGATGTTGCAAATGGTACAAGGACTATAAATGCTAAAAACGATAAGTTAATCCACCAAAGTCTCTGGTCAGCATATTCTATATATTTGAACTGTGTTTGGTGATTATTTAGGAAAATGCCTAAAAGAAAAAAAGCTAGGAAATATCCGAAAAATTTAGGCCAGGAACTACCTAGGAAATTCAGAATAATAGTATTTGAATGTGTTAATAATGGAACTGTGAATCCCAAACCCAAAAGAGTAATTGCAATAGCAAAAACACCATCTACAAAGGTTTCCAAACGATTTTTATCCTTAATTCCAAGTTCATCACGAGATTTAAGATTAATATCATCTTTAGATGATTTTCAGACATGATATTCTATGATAGTGTTCATATAAATAAATACGCTCATCCCCTTTTTAAGTGCACGTGCAAATTATATGAAGTGCTTTGTCTATCCAATTAACTCCGTTGATGAAGGTGAATTGGAAGAATTTAACGTATCTGTTGAGGTATTTCTTAGAAACACCCCTAAAAATCCTTAAATATTGTCTTAACAGTGAATGTCTGTTTTCACAAGTGTTAACATGTGTTTCACCGTCTGAGTACTCTTTTTGGGAGTGGTTGATTATGTGATGTTCTATGACATCTGGATGTTCTTCTAGGCCAGTATAAATGGTATAATCGTCAGTAAAAGCTTTTATTGGTCCTTCACAATGTGTTTCTATTTTCTGACGTATTAATTCTTTGGAAAGGTTCTTTTCAACGACTAAAATGGTGTCTCTTGTTCCTCTTTCCACTATGGTGATTATTGGTGGTTTGTCTTTGTCCCAGGTTCCTCTTCCCCTTAGCTTAAGCCCTCTTGTCCTTGGATGTTTTTTTAAAACCTTTATCGCCCGCTGATTGATACATTTCATCTATTTCAATATCTCCAGATATGACCGGATCTTTGGTATTATTAGCCAAACATTCCTTAAAGTCCTTTGATATCCTGTCAATACTTTCCCATTTATGGCCCAATTCTTCTGATAAGCGGTTGATGCTTTTTTTATCTTGATTTAAGATTATATAGAACATTTCACCCAAAGGCAGATGTTTGTTGGCAAATATAGTTCCAGTGAAATCTGTGAAGTTTTTATTGCAGTTATTGCAGGAATATCGCCTCACTTTTTTATTTACAACATAACCACGTTTATATACATCGAAAGATTTGCATTCAGGACAATAAACACCATCAACCCATCTTATACATCTTAAAATATTTAAAGATTTCTCTTCATCTGGAATAAACAATTCCAATACTATATCGCTTGTCATATCTAAATATAATGGTTTTTCTACTACTTAAATTTTTGCACATAAATTAGGACATGAGCGAATAAATATTACGATTAATTCAAGTTCAGTTATATGAATATTGGTAGATATAGACTTTTTAATAGTTTAGAAGATTATAATTTTAAATACTTAAAAACTCCTGAGAAACAGCAAAAATTAATCTTAAAGTGATGTCTATATTGCCCGTTTTCTTCTCCTAAAAGAAATTATAAGGTTAAAGACTCTGAAAACCGTTTTAATGGATTCAGTGCGAACTTTTATTTTGATTATTAAACCAAATTTTAATGGGTGCTAACCACTCATCGGACAAATATCATTGCTAATGGTATATAGATGCCGCCCTTAATTAGTAATCCTAACAAAAGAGCCCATCGGAGGTCCAGTGTTCTCATTTTGCTCAAACCTATCCCAAAAAGCGTAATCTCCCATATTGAGATTAGCGCGTGGATTACAGGAGTCAGCATGCCTCCGTATATATTAAGGGCGATAGTTGACCAATCAAGGATCCACAGCACAGGCATGGGGATTAAGAGGCCGAATCCTATTACATTCAGAATCCAATCAAAATTACTATCTTTCCCTGTTAAGCGCAGAATAAGATGTGTGACAGCACCTCCTAAAAGCCATGCAGTAACCCCAAAAGCTGGCAGAAAAAAGATTTCAGCACGATAATAATCACCCGCTGATAAAAATGTCAAATATGAAGGCTCAAAAGGCGTTTGGGCAAGCATATAAAGGGCTAGGATGCTGGTGAGCGAAGTAACTACGAAACGGATAAGTACAGCGTAAAGACCCCAGTGTGGAGCTGGTTTCTCCGTCAACTCTGCAAATGCGCGTTTCGGCCTTGTAATGCCCTTAATCCAGATCTTTAAAAAGCTTATCATGTCTCTCCTTTATGCAGATACTGAACCTCAATCCTAAAAGGCTTAATTTTTACATTTTAGAACTCAAGATGAATTCTGTTTCATTATTATATACATAATTATAATCTGATATAAATGGAGTAACCTATTACTTTTATACATAATCCAACAAAATTTAAATCCTAATTAGCCCACTTAAACCTTTTTGGCATAGGTATTTTTATTAGAATGAATAAATTCACATTTTTCTTGTAGTGTAGATGTCACGGGCCATGAACACTAATTGTTTGAAGGATTTCAGGGTTTAATTTTTATTTTGATAGATTATAAGTTTTTTTATTCTGCTTTTTTTAAATGCTGAAAGAACTTATTCAGGTTTGTGAAGATTTATTTGATTTATTCAAGTCGTCCTTTTGCTTATGAGGTAGAGTTTTAATCCAGTCGCCCCAATCCAAATCCACGGCACGGCGAGAAATAATCTCTGAGCAACGCCCTGATATTCACCAGTAAATATTGCCACCCGAAGCACTAAAAGGAAAATAATTGACAACAACCCACTTATAAGTGAATATGTTCGATATCTGCTCCAGATTGCATCATCTGCACCTTTTAATCCTCGCCAGATTAGAAACTGGGCTGCTATAATTGTAAGGAATGCTGTGGCACTTACCATGTTATGGGGGACCTGAAAGAGATAATCTTCTGGAAATACTCCAGCAAACAACACTCCTATACCAAATATTGCAACAAGCCATACACCAGCTTTTAAAGACCTTCTCTGTGGAGATGGAAGCCCAAATTTAAGTCCAAAGGCTAAACCAATTGATAGAAGGCCAAAGATAACGAAATTGATGTTTTGGATTATTGCATAAGGGCCGACACCAAGATCACTGACAAAATTGTGGGTCTGGCTATATCCAGGCCTTAGAAGACTTTCCATGATTACGAGAATTGTAAATAGAATCGGTGCAACTATGCCACAAAGAGCGAAGAACCGTTGCCTGTTTTGCTTTTGAGTAAATGTTCCGTTTTTCTTATTCATATTTTATTTTCCTTCTAAGCAAATTCAATTCAACTTTGTAAGTATCTCTTCCCTACGGAAGGTAGACCTACTTACGAAGAATAAGAGTATATCGACAAAAATGAGAACTGCAGAAACCATGAGCATGGTTTTGGCATCTAGTGAAATGACACCGATTTCACCAAAGACATAGAGAACCAAAAACGGAGCTATCAGGAATCCTCCAAATTGCTGTGCCGTTCGCACGTCACTGACTCTTACTGAGGCAATGATATTCAGTTCGATGCTTAAAAGACATGCAAGCGGTGCAGCCAGAAGTAAGAATACTCCAGCAGTCCAATTCGGATAAAAATAGTAGCCTAACTGTTGATGACTGATAACGTTAATGACGATCATAAATATCACAGCACCAAAATAAGTTGAGGCGATGGACGGGATGAAGGCAGCGATGCTTTTCCCCAGCAAAATTTCACCATCTGTTACAGGCGTTGCCAAGAGAGGTTCTAATGTTTTCTCAACTTTCTCACCTATCATACTATAAGAAGCTATACCTATTGGAATTCCACTTGCTAACATAATAAAAAAGAAAGTAAACGCATTAAACAACGGAATAAGTTGAGTATATGAAATATGATGCCTCATAACAAGGAAGAATAAGATTGCAGGGAAACCAAGCGCACTAGCAAGAGGCAAAGCAATCCACGTAAAGATGATACCCCTTTTCTTTCTAAACACGCTAAAATCCTTTCTTGTAACTGTCCAGGTGTTCTCTAAATCCATTATTTCATGCTCCTAACAAATTTTATGTATGCATCCTCCAAAGTTGGGCTGACCTCGCTGACTAACTGGACACGGCCTCCCGCAGCAATAACCGCGTTTAAAATATCAGGATTCTCCTTTATGGGATCATTCACTTCAATAACAAGTTTATTGCGGGCAACTTCAACTTTTCTTGATTCAAGTTTTCGAACTGCCTGCACAATTGCATCATTAACCATTTCAAGCTGAATAACAGTTTTTTTACTTCCTAACGATTGAATTAATTTTTCAGGTGTATCCACTGCTAACAGTTTGGTTTTTATTATCCCTATTTTGTCACAGATTTTTTCTGCTTCACTTAAAAGATGAGTGTTGAGAAAAATGGTTCTGTCCTCCTTCTTAAGTTCAAGAATGAAATCCCTCACCATTTTAGAAGCCTCTGGATCTAGGTTTGCAGTCGGCTCATCTAAAAAGAGAATTTGAGGATCATGGATTAGAGCGCGAGCTATAGCAAGTTTCTGCTTCATACCTTTAGAAAAAGTTCCTGCCAAAAGGTCTCTTTTGTCCCAAAGCCCTAGCATCTTTAGGAAATACTCGATTCTTTCCTGCCTCTGCTCTTCGCTACACTTATATAACCGCCCGTAAAAATCGAGATTTTGATAGGCGCTTAAGTCTTCATAGAGGCCAACATTCTCAGGAAGCAATCCAATAATTCTTCTGATCTTCTGTCGATCTTTGCGGTTTCCAATGTCATAATCACCTATCTTGGCTTCGCCACTGGTTTTTGATATAAGACCAGCAAGCATTCTCACGGTGGTTGTTTTCCCTGCTCCGTTGGGACCTAGAAAACCGAAAACCTCCCCTTCTTCAACATGTAAGGTAAGTCCATCTACTGCAGTTAACTCGCCAAACTTCTTTGTAAGATTTTCTGCATCGATCAATGCATAACCTCCTACTCTTATGATCGCCTTAAAAATCACCATTTGATCCGATTCCATCAAACCAGATCCATGGCACTGCAAGTAATCTCTCGAATAATTTTTATTTTCCAATTTATTACTTTGTTAAGTGAAACTTCCTAGTGTTCATTGCTATTAAATAGTTTGATGATAGTAGTTCACAAATGTTGACACTGCGGACAGATATATGAGGATGTACTGCCTGTTTTTATCTTTTCAATGGTAGTATTGCAAACAGGGCAGGGTTCTCCTTCTTTATAAGCCACTATGAAATCTTCACGGGTGTATCCATCTTTAATTCCATAAAAATCCATTTCATAGGCCAGACCACCTTGATTCAAGGCTGTTTTTAAATTTTCTTTCATTATTTCATAAATACCATCTATTTCTTCCATTACCAAACTATTCACTGGACGTTGAGGATGTATTTTTGCTTTAAAAAGGATATCATGGATATAAACGTTTCCAATGCCTCCAATTTTCTTCTGGTTTAAAATAAGGTTTTTGATCTGAGAACGTCCTTTAATTAGCCCTAAAAAATATTCCTTCGTGAAATTTTTATCTAAAGGATCTATTGCTATATCCTTGGTGGATTTGTGTTCCTTTAATTTTTTATCTGGAACAAATTCCACGTGACCAAACCACCAGAACCTGCAAGTAAACCCTGATTGATCTTTAAAGTGAAAACGGCACTGATAATTCTCAGGCCAATCTTCCCCTCCATTATAATACAGAATATCTGCACCCATTCCCGGATTCAGCAAAAGATTAGAATTTCCAGATAACTTTAAAAATATCCATTTTCCCTTATTATAAGCACCTGTAACTTCTTTACCGATGATATTCTTTATAAAATCATTTCTTTCCATGTTCAAACATTTTTCCTGGATTATTTCTACTGATTCAAATTCCTTTGCTTTGAGTTTGAGATCCATCTGTTCAGTTAATATCATAATTTCTGGTAATTCTGCCATAAAATCCCTCTATTTTCCGAAATAAAAATGGATATGATATTTTCAGCCATCAATTCTTTCAATCTTAAAAACAACTGGTCGGATGGCATCAGTGCAACACGCTATCATGGTTTTATCATCCTTCATCCATCCTTCAAAGATATAACGTGAAAAGTTACCTCCAGTAAGCAGGACTGTAACAATTTTGTGAATATCAGTCCATGCCCAGTCACAGAAACCCTCTGGTTTCTCAAATCCAGCTATAAATTCCTGTCCTTCCTCAAAAAGTGGGCAACTAGTTACTTCATTCTGGCAGTATTCCACGGCTAATTCCCTATCAAGATTTTTCTCTAGGATTGTTATCTTACATTTTTGTGGCATAATATAAGCTCTAATTCCGTTTTAATTGTTATAATACAATTTAGACTATCTACCACTCTGTAGGAACAATATTTTTTTTATTTTATTTATGTTCTTTAGTATACTAGATTTTTTTGAAATAGAGATTTTTACTCTATTCAAATAAAGATTGCTCAAAAATAAACTGTTCCGCCCATTTAACTCCTTCATTAATAGATTCTTGAATATTGCTTTCATCTTCATATTCAAATTTTTCGAAATTATCATTGCGTTTTTCAATACCATCTACTATCCATGAGGAGCCTTTATTTCGTTCCTGAAGAATAACTGTAATAAAATTATCAAGTTCAAGATGTGCAATTTCATATAACTGACCACCAGGTTCTGTATTTTCTATTATAACAAATTTTGAATCTCTAGCTAGCCTTAAAGCCTTTTTAATGAATGTTTCTCCCTGTTTATCAGGTTCTTCAATAACACACTTAGCATTATAACCCAACTCATTTAATTTATTCTTAATTAAAGATAATTTACTATATTCATCATCTTTTGTATGTTTACCAAGTATCAATACATTGCCTAGTAGATATTTCGGTGGTTCAGGTTTTATGTAATCCGTATATACATGTGATTTTTTTTCCTTGAAATCTTCCTTAATTTTAGACCACAGCCTTTTATCATTATCTCTACAAAATTTCAGGAACATCTGAATATTTCTAAACCTAGTTCCACCGATCTGAGATCTTGCAAGAATAGCGAGATTCAAATAATAATCATGTCTTTCATCATTATATCGATGAATGTAAGTATTTGGCATAACATTTGCATACCATATACGTCGGCAAAATTCCCGAATAGATCTCAGTAGTACTGTCTCCCAAAAAACTCTTTTTTCTTCATCGCAAACTAAACCTGTCCAACGTCCAATCATCTTAATAACCTTTTCTCCAGTATCATTCAAATATTGATTATTCAAATTATTATTTAATTCTAATTCATTAGAATCTAAAGATATTAACCCAACATTCTCAAATAGCAATATATGAATAATATCATCCCATCTAGTTACATTATAATGAGCTGATTCAAAATCAATGTCATATATTCTTTGCGAAGTCTCTTCATGGAATTCATGGAATTGATAATGGCCTAAGTTATTATCATTCTTTTTTTCTTTGAATAACCGATTTTTCATCTGTGCATCTCTAAATGAGACGTAAGATTTACTTTCAAGGTTTTTACCAAGCTTATTGGAGTCTTTAACTAAATTATCCCAGTTCAAGTTCGATAATGCGCCTAAAAAAGGGCGTATTTCGTTTAAAGCGGAAACTAATTTCTCAGAATAAGGATAAATCTGAAATTCCACTATTACATCTTTACTTTTGACTCGAAATTCCTCAAGAGCCTTAAGCGAATGAAAAACAAAGTGTCCCATTGTCACACCAGTATTCCCATTACAACAATTTTCTTCATCTTTGTTCATTAAGCAAAAAATTTCATAAATTGAAGGTCCATTAATTTTCTCCATTTCTAATGCTTCACCTCGCCAATCATATTCCCCAGTTATCCTTGCTGACATATCAGGTACCCTGAAATATCGTCCATTTTCCGTATTCAGTATTCTACACTCAGAATCTCCTGCTTTTCTCATAATACATCTTTTTGCTACATATTTTATTTGTTCATTTTTATTTTCATTTTTATCTAAATCTCTTTTACTTGATCTAACTGCATTTCCCTTAAAAAGAGTGGGCCATGAATTTTCACTTTCAAATTTCTTCAATTCTTTTTTTGAAGATATCCATACCGTATTAGGCTGAGATCTAATCGATTCATAGTAATTTATAAAAGATTCAGCCAAATAAGATGGTTGCCCACTTTCAATTATAAGTTCTTGAACAGATTCTTTTCCATGTCCTATTTTTTCTCCTTTACCATATGATCTGAGAATAATTTTTTTATCATCAAGAATTGCAAGATTCCAAATCAAATCATTATTATGAAAACCTATAGAAATATTGCACCTTTTTAATATCTCTGATACTGAGAGAATACCTTTAGCAAATTTTAATATTTGATTTTTTATTCGCCAAATTTGCCAGTTAGTTTTTTTTTCTTTGTCAAGTTTTTTTAATAGAGGCTCTCCAAATGGATTAGCAAGAAGAAATTCAATTTCAGATATATTTTTATCAATTAAAAAATCTACAAAACGTTCAAAATGCTCAATTAGGTCTATACGAAAATTATATGGGGTTGCAACTCTCAAAAAACGTATACTATTGTTTATTTTATCAAATAACCCATATAAATCTTCATTAACATGATATTTCTCATCCAATTTTCCTAATTGTGACATAATACACCTTTTATTTTTTATTTTCTAAAAGTACTAAAATAAGGCTCTAATTTCTTTTCAATCTCATCATCGAAATTATCCATAACAAAATGATATTCCATTTGTTCTTTTTGTAAACGTTTGTTAGAATTTACACGTGGAATATAATAATCATCCGCGTCGATTAAAGTTATAAAAACAAATATTGGAGTATTTACTCTTAAATATTTCAAAATTTCTATATATTTTCCTGTTGAATGTGTTATCCTTTCTTCAAAAAAAGTAATAGGTATTAATTTTCCGTCAACGGGTTCTAGTAGGGTTGTATCAATAGCTTCTATAATCCCCTTTTTACATAGTTCTGTGTAACATTCATTTCTGCCATTACGGCGGTTTCCAACTGCTAAAACACTTCTAGAGACCTCAATAATATTATTTAAAAGACCTAAAGGTTTAAATTCTAAGGAATGCGCTAAGATCTTATTAAATTCATATTGTATTTTAGAATCTAAAGAACCGCATGGTATAATATTGATTACTGTTTTAGGACCATCCAGAAGTGCTAATTTAGTTTTATTTTTAGATATTTTCAGTATCCTCTGTTTGTTGTATTCTTTAGCTTTTAAAAAATCATCATGTGATGACATTTATGCACCTAAAAAATAAAAAAATATGATTATGCTTCATTTAAAGCTTTTATTATAGCCTTTTCACTGAATTCATAAGCCCACGCAGCACCACTATCTAAAATAGCATCAGGAGATTCGTAAAGTCTGTTAATTTTCACCCCAACAAGCTTATTGCGTTCCTCTTTACTTTTATTAATCTCCCAGTTTATCCAGTTTATATCTCCAATTAAATCTGAATCTTCATGTTCTTCATTTGCATATTTACCAATGATTGCAAGAGTATAAGTAGCACTTTTAATTTTAGATGTTAATGCAGCTTTAACTCTGTCAACATTGTCACTATTTATTTCTCTAGATGTTCTATCATCAAAAACTAATTCAAAATTTGGATTTTCATCCCATGCTTCAAGCAAATACTTATAATGCCGATCATTTTCGTAGTCAAAACTAACAAATACTTTTTTTTTAGCCATTTAGTACACCTTATTCTATTGTTATTCCATTATTAAATATATCTGATATATTAATCACATTATTTATATTTTCGTATTTATTTTTTAAAAATTCTTTATTATCCTTTTCATTAGAATACTCATATTTTATCCGCAGTTCTGATTCATTTATAACTAAAACAAAATTAATAGGAGTATTCTGTTTAATATTCATCCTACCATAACCTTTTCTATTCCATTCTTGTAATTCATCACATAAAATAAGTAAATAAGCAATTGGATGTTGATTTGCATTCATTGAATTCAAATTAAAAGGTTTTTTCATTAATCTATGTCTATAATAATTATGTAAAAGAATTGAGCTCGATGAATCCAATACAGGAAAATAAAAATATGCGGGATGCCATTCAGTTTTTTTAATTAAATGATAATACCATCTTAACATTATTATTGCGCTAAAATATCCATGATCAATAAATCCTTTTTTATCCATATAATTAATAAATTCATTTAAATTATTCTTTAAATCCCTAACTCTAATATTAAAATTTTCAGATAAAACGTATGACAATAATGATATAGAATCTCCTAAAAATCTTTGTTTAAATTTACTATAATCAAGATTAAATTTAGTTTTGAATTCTTTTTTTGGTTTTATTATAGGTAAATTCGTGAATTCATTAGAAGTTGATAATTTTACTTCAATTCCCATTATTTCCTCAACTGGATCGCAATATCCACAAACAAACTTTATGTATTCATTTGCTTGTTTAATAATAATTTCTATAGGATATGCAATGTCATGTGATAATGATGCTAAACCCCATCGATAAAAAAATTCTTCATGTTTAGTATCATAAGAATCCGGATAAGTTTCTTTATTTAATGCATATTCGTTGAAAATTTTTCTAAAATTATTATTCTGAATATAGACAGATAAGCCTAAAAGAAATACAAAAACGGTATGAATATAATGATCCCTATGTTTTTCTAACAATTTCCCACTATATTCTTCAAAATTCTTCATTATTAGAGTTAATTCTAGAAAAGGATTAACTTCATTCTGTATTCCAATCCAATAAGCCTCAAAAAAAGATTTATATACCTTAAAAGCTGGTCCTTCAGTTTTATTATCTAAAAAATTATTTATTGATTTATAAATTATTTCCTTATAATTTTTCCCATTCTCTTTATCCTCATAAATTTCTAATTCTTTAAAAAATTGGTTAATATATTTATTAATTGACATGATGTCCATCCACTATTAATTTTTATCAAATTCAAATACGCTTATAAATGCCTTTCCAGTTTCAGCAGCTCTCCTAGCTTTTAGATCTATTGCTTCAATTAATGATATTTTTCCATCAAGAATAAAAAATAGGTCTTGTCCATCCATACAAATTATATTTGTAGCACCTACTTTAGAAAATGCTTCTAATCCATCTTTAGAAAATCCATTATAACTAATAAATAGACCGCGAGACCAAGAAGCCTTTCCTTCAACTTTTCCTCGCAAAATTAAAAGATCAGCGTTTCCAACTTGTTTATTTTGCCATCTAGCTTCAATTAAATATGTACGTCCATCTAATTGCAAACTACCATCGATTTGCTCTCCTACAAGTCTAAAAGAGCTTCTAGGCTTCAATCCAAATACATCAAATAATTCTTTAAGAAATTTTTCAAATGCAAAACCACGTTTTTGTCCATTTATTTGAACAAGATCCATTAACGATTTTTTAAGATTTTCTAATTTCTGTTGATCAATATCTTGATTTTCATCTTCTTCAAGTTTTAATTTATCTGAAGGAAGAGAATCAAGAAAATCCGTATTCCAAAGCTCTGGAATTTTAAATTCTACCTTTTTGATTAATTCATTTAGTTCTTGAATCTCTTCACGAGTAATAGGTTCTCCTTTATTATTTCTATACTTTAATCCTCTTTGAACGATTTTTAAGATTAAATCACAAAATAAATCCCTTCGGTGATCTAAAATGTTTTCTAAAAGTGTTTTTATAGCAGGTAACTTACTACCTCCTTGCCAATACATTATTAAATCCATATCTTCAGCTATACCTTGAAACGATATCTTTTCATCAGCAAATGGATGTGGAGTTCCTGGTAAAAAATCATATAAACAACGTGCTATCTCATTAATTGCTTGAGATTCCGAAAGTGATAAAGACATTTTGACACCTTAAAACTTGATAATAATATATTTTATTAATATAAATATTTCATAAATATATCATTGAATAATTATTTTCATAGATTGAGCTAATCATATTAATTTTTAAAAATAACGGAAATACTACGATGATCGAACTCTTAATAGCTGGAATAACCCTCGGCTTGTATGCTGGCCTATCACCAGGCCCCCTCCTAATCCTGGTTATCTCCCAATCACTCAAGCACGGCTACAAAGAGGGTGTGAAAGTGGCATTTGCTCCTCTGCTTACAGATCTGCCAATTATATTAATATCTGTACTCTTTTTATCATATATTTCAGGGTACAGTTCTGTTCTGGGGATCATATCTATTATTGGGGCTATTTATCTCGGTTATCTTGCTTATGAAAGCTTCAAGATAACGGGTTTGGAAGAGGGGGAATTTGATACTCGTGAACCAAAATCATTGCTAAAAGGGGTAACTGTTAATTTCCTAAATCCCAATCCATATCTCTTCTGGATAACTGTTGGAGGTCCTATAATAATCACAGCCTACATGAAGAATGTTTATTCTCCATGGTGGTTTATTGTAGGGTTTTATGTGTTTTTAGTGGGTTCTAAGATTGTTTTAGCTGTTGTTTCTGGAAAATCCCGCAAATTTCTTACTGGAAGACCTTATATTTATATAATGCGGGTTTTGGGAATAATGCTCGTGATATTTGCACTATATTTTGCTTATCAGGGCATTCAATTGCTAATATCCCGATAATATAAT
>Ga0194110_10005297_pt1 | contig 15356 bp, 7 predicted proteins | sample TA2Kig1200mmetaG_FD_146192 | JGI IMG/M metagenome (GOLD analysis project Ga0194110, IMG submission 146192) | Freshwater microbial communities from Lake Tanganyika, Tanzania - TA2015032 Kigoma Deep Cast 1200m | ecosystem: Environmental > Aquatic > Freshwater > Lake | place: Tanzania: Lake... | reverse complement strand
AGCACTTGTGCGATCAATGACCACACGCCTGAATGATAGCCCCCACACCGGAGGCATGGGTTATGTTGACACGATTCCTGAAGTTCCGGGCGCTGCTGTCAGCACGCTGGGTGCAGAGCGCCTCAGCGAGGTGCTTGCAGAGGGTAAGCCTGTGCGACTGCACATGAGGTTCTCCACCCAAACCCTGCCTGATGTTAAATCCGCGAATGTGCTCGGAGAGCTGCGCGGGACAGAGAAGCCCGGAGAGGTTATTGTCATCGGCGGCCATCTCGATAGCTGGGACAAAGGTCAGGGCGCGCACGACGACGGGTCCGGGTGCGTTCAAGCCATCGAAGCGTTGCGGTTGCTGAAGAAGTTCGGGCTCAAGCCGAAGCGGACCATCCGCGCGGTGATGTTTATGAATGAGGAAAACGGTCTCCGGGGTGGCATCGCTTACGCAGAGAAAGAGCGACCCGGCGAGAGACATATTGCCGCGATTGAGTCAGACATGGGCGGGTTCACTCCCCACGGCTTCGGGATCGGCGATTCCACCGCCCATGCAAAGCTTCTCCGTTGGGCGCCCGTATTCAGTTTCTTTGCCGCCGATCGCTTTCAGCTTGGTGGCGGTGGTGCCGACATTAGTCCTCTCGCGCGCCAAGGTGTGCCGCTCATGAACCTCCTTGTCGACACCCACCGGTATTTTGACTACCACCACACTGACAATGACAGGATCGAGGCGGTAAATGAGCGGGAGCTTGCACTGGGCGCGGCAGCGATGGCTATCTTTTCGTACATCATTGCTGAAGAGGGGTTGTAAACCGGTGGAACTGTTACCTCTGTCCGTGACCTAGCTATGATGAGCCACGCGTTGGGGGCACTGCTATTCAATTGATCAACTCCACGGTTGCACCGCGGAGGGTTTCCCACATTGCAGACTCCTCAAGCATCTTGTTGCTGATGCTGGAGAACAGGTTGCGTGAGGTGATGAGTAATGATATTTGGAACGATCAAAGAGTTTCATTTCCGGGAGATTTCGAGTATATTATTGGGGTATCGCTTACATCAATCATTCGACGCGCACACTGAAAGTGAAAGACTCGGAGATCGTTGTTAAGAATCAGGATCAAGTTCTGCAAGCTCTCTCCAGCGAGATATACCCTATCATCTTCCCTTCTCGCCTCGAACTAGTTCCTCAGCTAAATGAGCTCTATGAGCTTGAATTGGCATTTTATGAGAGTCAAATCCTAGCTGACGAGGAGATCATACTAAACGGCGGATACTTCGCCCGAGTGGGCGAGACTCTGACGCGCCACTTCTTGATATGTGAAGGCGAACCTGTGAGACTCCCGCAGCATTCTTCCTCGAGATTGCGCTCTTTTTTTCAAAAGAATCAGTTCAGGACTGGATATGCCACACATGGTTTGTTCCCCTATCGAGGTAAATTTCATCCGCAAATGATCAAAGGCTTGATGAATGCCATGGGATTAAAACCTGGCGATACGGTGCTTGACCCGATGATGGGCTCGGGCACAGTCTCAATTGAAGCCACGATCATGGGCATTCATTCAATCGGTGTTGATATCAGTCCGTTTTGTCGTTTTATGACACAGGCCAAGCTCGATGGATTGTCACTACCATTGAAGCCGATCCGCACCGCCTTGGACAACTGTAGTTTAACATTTGAGTATTTTACCGCCCTCGTTGGCCAACCTGAACAGGGAAAGAAGATAAAGAGAGCAGAGAAAACCGCGAGCCTCTTTTCTGTGAGGGAAGGGGGCGCCAGAATTGATCTTGCGCCAAGGCCGGGCACAAGGTTACCGTCTGGGTGTGAAGTCCCAGAGGTCCACAACTTCTTGCTTCTAGCCTATCTCGACAGCGCAGGCTACGCTGAAAGAAGTAACCGAAAATCCCCCTTTGAGCAATTTCGCGCCATTTTGGAACGATATCTCTTCGTTGCCGAAAAGATCCAGCGAGTTTTGGCCGGCGTTGAGTCTAATTTGGGGACCGCAAAAGTACTAGAAGGCGATGCCAGAAAGATTCCTCTGGAAGATTCTGCAGTTGATGGTGTAATATTTTCACCCCCTTACAGCTTCGCCGTCGATTACCTGGAAAACGACTCTTTTCACCTTGACTTCATGGGCGTTGACACTGAAACACTTCGCGAAAAGATGATCGGGCTAAGAGGAAACGCTCTAGATGAGAAATTTGAACTATATAAAGCTGATATGGATAGAGTTCTCTCTGAGTGCGCGCGGGTGCTCCGTCCAAAACGAATATGCACTATCGTGGTCGGGACAAACAATAATCAACTAAGCAAAATCTTGAATGTACAGCCGGAGGAGGTGCAAGGAATCCATGAGATCTTGTGCGACCTCGCTTCATCGCACGGGTTGCGATTGGTTCGAAAAATGAACCGTCAGATCTCGGGGATAGCAAACACGATGCGGACTGAGTTCATTCTTATGCTCGAACGCTTATAGTCAGTCAAACGATTGCCCTTCCGTCTGTGCCCTTAGGGATGCGACGTACGTTACGACTGACCTTGTCATGCTCTATCGCTATGACCGCAAGCAACCCGTTCTGAACTCTCAGAGATCTCCACAGAGGAAAATAGGGCTCCAGTTCCTGAATATTGCCCACTCGGTCAGTAAGATACTTATACATCTCCCGAGTCGGTAGGATCAAAGCACCACCGATCAATAGTCCTTTGAGCATGCCCAGGGACATCTTGTTCAGGGCACGATGACTGGACGAGATATTGCCTGTTTCCCACTCCACACAAAACAGTTTATCTCCAACAGTGCGCGACGCGTCGATTGGTCCCGGAGTTCTCAGGGTGGCAATGTCAACAGCTCTCTCCAGATCCCAGCCTAGTAACTTCAGACGCCTCATACACAAATCCTTTATCGGTTTCACTCCATTACCTTTACCACGGCCTTTTCCCGGCTCATCGAAGAGAGTAAACGAACCCGAGCCAATCGGCCATTCAACAGAGTGAATAGCCTCTGTTATCTCTCGCTCAATGGTCTTCCAATCGTTGCTAGACGAGAAATCCCCAGCATCAATCAACCGCTCTGTGTGGATGATTTTCATCTATTCGATTTCCTCCCCCTCGTGGGTTTCCAATTCGAGCCTAAGCGGCTTTCGACCTCCCGCAACAATGAAGACGGTTTAACGTTCAACACGCTAGCCAACTGAAAGATGGTTATCAGCGAGGGGCTCTTTCTACCCCTCTCCAAGATGCTGATGTATGTTCTATGATATCCGCTCTCGAATCCGAGCTCCTCCTGTGATAAGCGTTTCCCTTGACGCAGTTCCTGCAACACCTCACCGAAGATCTTTGCTGGCGTGTTCAATTTTTACCCTTCATGAGTGTTCCATGTCATTTACAGTTTGCAGATTTGCAGACTATATATCTACAGACTATAGTATTCAACCGCTCTCATCCAAGTGTGGTTTTCTAAGTCAAAATGTTACTCAACTTGCGGCTTGCAAGTAATCTATTTAGATTGTCGCTCAGCCGGAAATACAACGACTGGTTCTTACACACTAGGAGACACCCCCATGTGCATTCGAATCGTCATTTTTGCACTACTCCTCTGCGTAACAGCATCCTTTCTGGCCCGAACGGAGGAGTCGCGCCTGCTGCGGCAGCCAACTGTCAGCTCGACGCAGATCGCATTCGTCTATGCCAATGACATCTGGATCGTCGACCGATCAGGTGGCGTCGCTCGACGGCTCACAACATCGGAGGGAGCCGAAACGGAGCCCATGTTTTCGCCTGATGGCAAATGGATCGCGTTCACCGGTCAGTACGACGGCAACACCGATGTGTACGTTGTTCCCTCCAGTGGGGGTGATCCAAAACGACTGACATATCACCCGGTTTCAGACATTGTGCGCGGGTGGACCAACGATGGAAAGGCCGTCCTCTTTGCGTCCGGTCGAACCAGCGCTCCTGTCGGGTATGCCAGGCTCTGGTTTGCTCCCGTCGAAGGAGGTCTCCCACAACCCCTACCGATGGCGATGTCACACAAGGGCTCGTACTCACCGGATGGCAAACGAATGGCGTACCTTCCGTTCTCCGAGGCATTCAATGTCTGGAGACAATACCGGGGCGGGCGGACATCGCGTGTCTGGATCGTCGACCTCGCGACACTCGAGGTCGAGAAGATATCCCGCGATAATAGCAACGAGACCGATCCCATGTGGATAGGGGATGCGGTCTACTTTCTTTCAGACCGGAATGGAACGATGAACCTCTTCTCATGGAACACGCAGTCAAAACAGGTTCGCCAGTTGACGCAGCACAGGGATTTTGACGTGAAGTGTGCAACGGCTGGTGATGGCATCATCGTATATGAGCAGGCGGGCTGGATTTACCTCTTTGATCCAAAGGTGGGGAGCTCAAAGAAGATCCCCATTACGGTCAACGCTGATCTTCCCTGGGCACGACCCCATTTCGCCAAGGTTGCCTCGATGGTGCGCAGCATCGAAATCTCACCGACCGGAAGCCGCGCCGTCTTTGAGGCCCGCGGTGACATTTTCACCATACCGGCCGAGAAGGGTGACATACGCAACCTGACAAACAGCACCGGGATTCACGATCGCGACCCGGCCTGGTCCCCGGATGGCAAGCGGATCGCATGGTTCTCTGACCGGGGTGGCGAGTACCAGCTTATGATAGGAGAGCAGACGGGACTTGAGCCGGTGAAGGTCATCGCGTTCGACAAGCCTAGCTTCTACTACAACCCCGCGTGGTCACCGGATTCGAAGAAGCTGGCATTCGCCGACAAACACCTGACGCTTTGGTATCTCGACGTCGACGAGGGGAAGCCCATCAAGGTCGACACCGACACATATGACCATCCGCAGCGGACGCTCGTTCCGGTTTGGTCGCCCGATTCCAAGTGGATAGCGTACACCAAGCGGCTCGACAACCACATGCATGCCATTTTCCTCTACTCTCTTAACGAGAAGAAGAGCCGACAGGTAACAGACGGCCTGTCCGATGGAATTTCCCCGGCCTTCGATAAGAGTGGGAAGTACCTCTTTTTCCTTGCCAGCACAAACTTTGGCTTGAACGCTGGATGGCTTGACATGACATCGTACGATCGGCCGGTGACGCGAAGCGTGTATCTTGCCGTGCTTCCTAAAGACGTGCCTTCGCCGCTGGCGCCAGAGAGCGACGAAGAAAAGGATACAACAGCAGCTACTGGAAAAACCCCGGACAAGAACAAGAAAGAGGTGACAGAGAAGAAGGATGCGTCGGCAACGAAAGACGTGAGGATCGATTTCGATGGAATTGATCAACGGATCATCGCCGTAGAGAAAATCACAGCCCGGAACTACGTCAGCCTTGCCGCCGGCGCAGAGGGAACGTTCTTTTATCTTGAAAACGTGCCGAATCAGACCGGCTTTACGCTGCACAGCTTCGACCTCAAGAAGCGGGAATCGACCCAGATTCTTTCCGGAATCACGGGCTACATAATTTCCGCGAACGGCAAGAAGCTTCTCTACGCTGCGCCCAACAACGTATGGGGCATTATCGACGCGTCGAAAGCCGGAAAGGTAGGCGACGGCAAGCTCAAAACCGATGGACTTGAAATGAAGATCGACCCGCGGGAAGAATGGGCCCAGATGTACGATGAGGCATGGCGCATCAATCGTGACTACTTCTATGATCCAAACATGCATGGGACGGATTGGAAGGTCATCAAGGAGAAGTACCGCTCCTGGCTGCGCCACGTCGGTCACCGCTCCGATCTTTCGTACGTCCTCTCCCACATGCTAGGCGAACTGGTTGTCGGACACAGCTACATCTTCGGCGGGGATGCCCCAACGCCTCCGCAGGTGAGAGTTGGCCTGCTGGGCGCGGATTACGTTATCGATGGAGCATACTATAAGATCGCAAAGATCTATACCGGCGAGAATTGGAACCCAGATCTGCGCGCGCCGTTGACCGAACCGGGGAGCAACGTTGCCGTTGGTGAGTACATCCTCGCGGTGAATGGACACCCACTGCGCGCACCTACGAATATCTACAGCCTGTTCGAGGGGACAGCCGACAAGCAGACCGTTCTGCTCGTGAACAGCAAGCCGAGTGAGCAGGGCGCGAGGAAAGTCACCGTCGTCCCGGTTCAAAGCGAGAGTGGACTTCGACAGCGCGACTGGATCGAGAGTAACCGGCGAAGAGTAGACGAACTCTCAAAGGGTCGCCTCGCTTACGTGTATCTCCCCAATACCGCAGGTGCCGGCTACACGAACTTCAACCGCTACTATTATATGCAGATGCAAAAGCAGGGAGCAGTCATTGACGAGCGATTCAACGGTGGCGGCTCCGCAGCAGACTACATGGTAGATATGATGAACCGGCCGCTGCTCAACTTCTGGGCCACCCGGGACGGCAAGGACTTCCAGACTCCAACGGCCGCTATCAACGGCCCGAAGGTCATGATCATCAACGAACATGCTGGCTCGGGCGGCGACGCGCTGCCGTACTACTTCCGCGATAGGAAGATCGGTCCGCTGGTTGGTACTCGGACCTGGGGTGGGCTTGTAGGGGTCTACGATTACCCCGTTTTGATTGATGGTGGAAGAGTAACCGCACCACGTGTGGCTTTCTACAACAAGCAGGGCAACTGGGAAGTCGAGAACGAGGGCGTCGCCCCCGATATCGAAGTCGAACAACTTCCAAAGTTCACCGTAAAAGGTGGAGATCCACAACTTGAGCGCGCAGTAACAGAGGCGCTCACGCTACTTGAAAAGAATCCTCCGAAGAAAGTGGGGCGCGCACCCTATCCAAAACGGGCGAAGTGAGCCAACAAGAAAGAAGTCCGACTTCTGGCAAAAACCTTCCGAAGGTCTCAAAGCTGCTCGGTGAACCTTCGGAAGGTATCGTGGCCAGACGTCGGACTTCCACCAGGTACATCATCCCATGACATTGAGATTCGTTGCTACCATCTGTGCTGTTGCACTCCTCTCCTGCGCGCCTACAGCGAGGATTGAGAAACTTCCTCCCACCATCGACGGGCTGTTCAAGGATTATGCCGGGCCGGACACTCCCGGCGCGAGCGTTTCTGTGATCCGGAACGGGAAGGTTCTCTACAGCAGCGTGTATGGCTTCGCTAATCTTGAGGAACAGATCCCGGTGACAACGGCTACGAACTTCCGGCTCGCCTCGGTGACCAAACAGTTCACTGCGATGGCCGTGATGATTCTTGCCGACCGGGGCAAGCTGTCGCTCGACAGTCACTTGTCGGACGTGTTGCCTGGAACCCCGGGATATTTGCGCGATATCAGGCTCTGCCACCTGCTGAACCATACCTCCGGCATCGTCGACTATGAATCACTCATCCCTGACAGTCAAACGGTACAAGTGCTCGATCGGGATGTGCTCTCCCTGCTGCAGAGAATCGACTCCACCTACTTCTCCGCAGGGTCACAGTACCGGTACAGCAATTCCGGCTATGCTCTTCTGGCCCTCGTCGTTGAAACTGTATCGAAGCAGTCTTTTGCCCAGTTCCTCAGAGCGAACATCTTCAGCCCGCTCGGCATGAACAACACCGTTGCATACGAAAAGGGAATCTCATCGGTGGCAAATCGTGCTTACGGCTATTCCCGTTCAGATACCGGATTTCTCTGCACCGATCAGAGCGTGACGAGCGCCGTGTTGGGAGATGGTGGCATCTATTCCTCGGTCGAAGATCTCTACAAGTGGGATCAAGCACTTTATACCGACAAGCTCATTCAGGCCTCGATGTTGGAACAGGCGCTTGCTCCGGGTGTTCTCAACGACGGCACAAGAACGAGCTATGGCTTTGGCTGGAATATCGTTGAGGATCAGGGGGTTCGTTCGTACTTTCACAGTGGATCAACGCGCGGGTTCCGCAACGCCATCCTTCGCCATCCGCAACAGGGATTGACCGTCATCATTCTCACCAACCGTAACGAGGGAAACCCCATTGAGATCGCGAGAAAGATCGCAGACCTGGTTTTGCATGAACAGGTTCTCTAGAACCTATCTCGAAAACACCTTGTGATGCCCCCTCGGATAATTAAGAGTGCATCGAGACAGGGCCTAGCTCTGGATTCCGTCTTAAAATCCGACGGAATGACTTTCTATTTCAGAGGTGACTTCTAGCATGATCCGCAGATGTGGTGATCTGAGTATGACGAAGTTCTGCGTTGTCATCGTCAACACATTTCCTTCATCTACTATGTTCGGAGTGTAACAATGCGCAGTCGTTTCGTCTCGACCGCCGGGCAAGTCTTCACTTCACTGATCATTGGCTTCCTCGTCGCGGGAATGACGTACAGCAGCGTTCTCGCTCAAAAAACCGCAGAGTTCAGTGCTGTCTCAACGCTCTCCATTGTTGCCCGCGATTCAGTGACGGGAGAGCTTGGTATTGCAGTCGCCTCCCGCTTTTTCGCAGTGGGGAGCGTCGTCCCTTGGGCAAGGGCAGACATCGGTGCAGTTGCCACTCAGTCGTTCGCAAACACCTCCTTCGGCTGGCGGGGACTTGAGCTGCTGGAAAAAGGCGCGAGTCCGGACGAGGCTATCCGAATCCTTCTGCGGAACGATGATGATCCAGACCGTCGGCAAGTCGGAATCGTTGCTGCAGATGGGAAATCAAGCACATACACGGGCAAGAACTGCATCGCCTGGGCTGGCGGCCGTAGCGGTCCGAACTATGCGATCCAGGGGAACATCCTTGCCGGTGAGGCTGTGGTTGTGGCAATGGAGCAGGCATTTCTGGAAACCGGAGGAACACTTTCAGGCAGACTCTACGCCGCCCTTGTGGCAGGTGACAGCAGGGGTGGAGACTCGCGTGGAAAACAGTCCGCCGCGATGCTCATGGTCAAGAAAGGAGCCGGCTACGGTGGCTATACAGACCGCGCCATTGACGTTCGGGTAGATGATCACGCCGAGCCGTTCCAGGAGCTTGGCCGCCTGCTGGACTTCGCCCAGATGAACTACGCGTGGAATGAAGGATGGACGCTGTTCACACAGAAGAAGGCAAAGGAGGCGGTCCCTCACATCGAACGCGCTGCAAAGATTGGCCCGGACAATCCGGAAGTACTCTACGACCTCGCTGTCATCTACCTTGCCGCCGGAAGGGAAACCGACGCACTCAATGCCCTGGAGAAGGCTGTAACTCTCAATCCGAAGCTGCGGTCTCAAGCGATAGGAGATACGGATCTCGCGAGGCTCAAGGGCAATCCAAAGTTTGAGGCAATTATCGGAGTACAGGAGAAGTAGGAGATAACCTTATGCCTTGTAGGTCGGGAGTGGGAACTCCCCCCCAACCTATTCTTGAGACCTTCCGAAGGATTCGTTTGTTTTACCCTGATCCTTCGGAAGAAGCCACCGTAGGAGACCTATGAATCGACGCGACGCGCTTAGACTCTTCAGCTTGGCTGCAGGAACCGCAACCGTTCCTTTTCTTCGACCCTCATTCGAATATCTTGACCTGCAGATCGACGACGAGGGTATTCTCAATCAGATCGAACGGCTTCGATCGGAGCCACCGGCAACTTCAGCGGTCCGCATCGAGCGTGGCGGACCGCGCTTCTTCGTGAACGGAAAAGAAGAGTATCCGCTTTTCGCCGGAAGCTCAGGGCTCACCGACGCCATCAAAGGCTTCAGGGAGTCCGGCATCAGGTTCTTCCACCCGTTGCTCAGCCTGGAGAACGGATGGATAAGCCCGGGCACATACGATTGGAATCCCGTTGATCGATACTTTGCCAAGCTTCTCTCCATCGTACCGGACGCTTTCTTCCTCCCCCGACTTCATCTGTATGCCCCCACCTGGTGGAAAGACGCACATCCCGACGAGCTCGTTCAGTACGGTCTCCCCGTCGACAAGACCCAATACAAGATGGGACCGATGAAGATCGACAGCGGGTTTGACTGGAACTGTGTGTTCGACGCATACCACCCATCGCTCGCATCGGACGTGTGGAAGAAGGAAATGGGGGAGGTGCTCAGAGACTTCCTTCGGCACATGGAGCAGTCTCCGTTGAGAAGCAGGATGATCGGCTACCACATTGTCGGCGCGATGACCGCCGAGTGGCACTACATCGGCTCGCGCTATTTGCCTGACTACAGCGCTCCGATGCAGCGCGTGGTCGGTCCTGTTCCGACCGCTGAAGCGAGAATGCGGACGACCGGCGGCTTACTCCGGGACCCCGAGAAAGAGCGCAATGTTATGGAATTCTACCGGAAGTACCATGAGAATACGGCAAATACCGTCGTCCAGTTCGCGCGCGTCGTCAAGGAGGAAACAAAGCGGCGAATCGTTTGTGGAACATTCTTCGCTTATGTCATGGAAAACGTCTGCATTCAGGAAGCAGGCTATCTGATGCCGGAGAGGGTGCTAGCCTGTAAGGATCTCGACTATCTTGCTTCTCCGTACACGTACCAGCACAGCAACGTGCCGGGCAATCCTCGGTGGGAAAGTGATGTCATCGACGACGCGGGGAATTGGCTCGGGCGCGCACGCGGTGTGGGCGGCGACGGCGGATACCGTGTCCTGCTTGAGTCTCTCCGACGACACAACAAGCTTTTCATCTCCGAGATCGATCCGACCACATACCTCGAACCGGAGAAAACGACCGAAGGAGGATCAGGATTCAGTACGGTGGAAGGCACGCTTCGCATTCTCGGACGAGACCTTGCTCAGGTTTTCGCCAACGGCGGCGGCGGCTGGCTTTTTGAATTCGGCCATCTTCCCACCTTCAGAGCAAACAAAGGGTGGTATGACGACCCACCGATGATCAAGGAAATCCGCAGGTGGGCAGAGCTTGGCCAGCAAAGTCGATCGAAGCTTGACATCCAGTCGGTAGCAGAGATTGCCGCCGTGTACGACGTGAAATCTTTCATCGCCACACAGCACTGGAAGGCGGAAGAGCCATGGAGGGGCTATGGCATCTCCATCACAGATTTTTTCAACCACTGGCTCGTGAATTCACAGGCACGCACTTTCCACCGCATCGGTGCACCGATGGATTTTCTGTACCGGTCCGATTTAACTCGACAAGATCTCTTGCGCTACAAGCTCCTGTTCATGCCCAATCTCTTTCACCTCACCGCAGACGAAGCGCAGGCGCTCAGAGGGCTTCTGAGGGGAAGCGGCGCGACGGTCGTTTGGTACTATGCGCCCGGATATGTTACACCGGAGCGGCTCAGTCAGACGCAAATGGAGGAACTCACGGGCTTCGCGTTTCGGCGGATGGACGAACCCGGGCCTATGATGATTGAGTGTAAGATTGCGGAGCCGGAGCTTAAGTTCTTCAAGTCATACGGGGTTAAGAAGGAGCATTTCCCGCGATTCGCGGTAATCAGCGGTGATGCATCTGTTCATGCGCTGGGTCGTTGGAGCGACAGGAACGAGACTGCGTTCGCATGGAAGCAACATGATGGATACACGTCGTTCTATGCAGGAACGGGACCCCTCCCCGTTGAAATACTCCGGTGGCTTGCCGTGAAAGCCGGGGCTCGCCTCTGGAGCTCCAGGCCCGACAACATTCGCGCAACCCGTGGTGCAGTAATGATTGTGGCATCTGACCGCGGTGAACGCGTCCTCAGACTTCCAGAGCCGATGGCTCCTGCAGATGGTGGCGCGGCTTCCAGAGAACATCGGCTTGAAATGGATTTTGGAGATGTGAAGGTCTTTGTTTCACGCCACTAGCTCACCGCAGAGGTCAAGCCGCCATCCGGCGGAGCGGACCCGACCTAGCCGCTTGCCAGTCCGTCTCACGTCTCCCATCTTCGTTTTACAGACTCTTTGCTGCAAAGTTGGCTTTTCGGCAAAAATTGAATAAACTTTCGTACGCTTTTCGTCAAATCGTATGGAGGTTCAACTACCATGAAACGCCTTACGCTTCTTTCGTGCGCAGCCATTGTGCTCCTTAACCTCTCCCTTGCTGATGAGGGAATGTATCCCATCAGCGAGATCCGAAAGCTTAACCTTCGCGCCAAAGGTCTCAAGATCGATCCAAATGAGGTTTACAATCCCAACGGGATTAGTCTCATCGATGGGATTGTTCAGCTGGGCGGCTGCACGGGTTCATTCGTATCGAAGGACGGACTGATTCTCACCAATCATCACTGTGCGTTTGGTTTCGTCCAGGCCGTGAGCACACCGGAAAAGGACTATCTCACAAACGGTTTCATCGCCTGGAATAGATCGGAGGAGATTCCGGCAAAAGGTCAAACAGCCCGAATCACAGAGTCGTACCGCGATGTGTCGAAAGAGGTACTCAGCGCGGTGCATGACAGGATGGAATTAGCCGAGCGCTCGAAGGCGATCGACCGGAAGATGCGTGAGATTATCGACGAGACGGAGAAGCAGAATCCTGGCAAGCGCGCTGTGGTCGCGGAGATGTTTGCCGGCAAGACGTACGTCCTGTTCGTGTACACATATCTGAGAGATGTACGGCTCGTCTACGTGCCGCCTCGGTCCATCGGAGAATTCGGTGGGGAGAACGACAACTGGGTTTGGCCCCGGCACACTGGTGACTTCTCGTTCTTCCGTGCGTATGTTGCACCGGACGGATCACCGGCTGACTATTCACCGGACAACGTACCCTATCACCCAAGGGAATTCCTCAAGGTGAATCCAGCCGGAGTTGACGAAGGGGACTTCGTGTTCATTCTCGGCTACCCCGGCCGTACCTATCGCCACCGCACCTCCCATTATCTTGCCTATGAAGAACAGTACAGGATGCCATTTGTTGTAGACCTGTACGATTGGCAGATTGCCACGATGGAAGAAATGGGGAAGAATGATCGGGCGATCGCCCTGAAGCATGATGCACGCATCAAGGGCCTCGCCAATACCATGAAGAACTACCGCGGGAAGCTCCTTGGTATGAAACGATTGCGCCTTGTCGATAGGAGAGCAGAAGAAGAAAATGGTCTGCAGAGATTCATCGATGCTGATCCAAGCCGAAAGGCACTATATAGAACCGTGCTGGAGGAAATCGGCGCAATCTATCAGGAAATGTCATCACAGGCTGCCTCAGAAATGGTGCTCGACTACCTCCGCGGGAGTTCGATGATGTTGAGTTACGGGTTCACTGTCTATGAGTCGGCGCTGGAACTCCAGAAACCCGACCTTGAACGCCTCTCGAGCTACACCGAGAGGAACCTCGAAAACACGAAGCGCGGCTTGCAGCGTTCGCTCCAGAGCTACTATGAGCCCACGGACAAGGCGTTTCTGAAAAACCTGCTGATGCAAGCGATAAAGCTTCCCCCGAGTCAGCGCATCGCTGCTCTTGATGACATCCTGAAAGGAGGAGATGCGGAGCTGGCAATCGACCGGTTCATTCAGACTGCATACGCCCAGTCAAAGCTCAATGACGAGAAATTCCTATTGGATGCATTTGGCGGGAAGCCGGAGCAGGTTGAACAGATGAGTGATCCCTTCGTTCAACTCGCCAAGGCTTTGTATCCGGTGTACCTTAAGCTCCGCGAGACTCGCCAGCGGCGAGATGGAGCGCTATCGAAACTGTCGGCATTACTCGTAGATGTAAAGCAGCAGTTCGAGAAGACAAGTTTCATTCCTGATGCCAACAGCACGCTTCGCTTGACGTTTGGCTACATCAGGGGGTACTCACCGGCCGACGCAACCTACTACAAACCCATCACCACTCTGACCGGCGTCATTGAGAAGACCACGGATGAATATCCGTACGCCACTCCTCAGAAGGCTCGAGATCTTTACAAACAGAAGGACTTTGGCCGCTACAGAAATGCCAAATTGAATGATGTCCCTGTGGCGATCCTGTACAACATGGACACCACCGGTGGAAATTCTGGCAGTCCGGTGCTTGACGCGCGCGGGCAGTTAGTCGGCGTGAATTTTGACCGCGCGTTCGAAGCGACGATCAACGACTACGCGTGGAGCGAGTCCTACAGCCGCTCGATCGCGGTGGATATCCGGTACGTGCTGTGGGTGACGGAGAAAGTCGGTGAAGCCCATCACCTGCTCAAGGAGATGAACGTTTTCTAGTGGCGGGATGACTAGAGTGGGTCCTCTGTGGGGATCCGAAGCAGCCTGCTTAATATCCTTCCGGTTATCGTTGCTGCAGTCTCCCTCTCACGACCGCTTGGTAACTGGCTGCGTGATGGAAAGCGATTCCGGCGAAGGCAGAACACTCGCCGAATTCCTGTAACACGCGGTCTACTGATTCGGAGAGGATTGAACTGCCAAGCGGCGCGAAGGTCTGATGCTTCGACGGGATATCTACGGAATGCCCCACCCTCCACCAGACGAAATCGACCTTCTCACCTCTTTGGCGTTCGAGTGCGTGAATGTGTCGACCAAGCTCCCACGGGGGAACAAGGACAAGTTCTGCTGAGTCCCGCTCTGCCAGGGCCACGACGAAGTGTGAATCGCCTGTTTCCTGAGGTAGCTCGCGATGTGACCTTCCCCGAAACCAGAAGATCCGCTCATCGGCAAGCTCGCCGGTCTCCACAGATACGAATACCTTACAACCCAACCGCTGCGCAAGCCCCATCTCTCCCCGCACGATTTCGAGGATCCCGTTTTGGCCTGTTGCATTTGTCCGGTAACTCATAACACAGACCTCACGTACGAGAGGAAGAAGGTGCTCAAGCACGGGTCTGCGAAGACCATCAAGAGTGACACTATCGATCTCTCCCGTGAACTCATCGGGCGCGTCAAGCCAGCACGGCACATCGATGCCAATTGACAGACCTTCCGCAAGAGCTTGTTGGGAGAGGTTCTTGATGAGCAGGAGGAACTGTTCGAGGATCCACGGCCGTCTTGTTCCCCCGAAGCCGGGTACGAGATGGGGCTCGATGTCAAAGTGCAGGCCAGAGAACCGCTCGGCGCATCGAGCGTTCCCGTTGTACCGCTTTACAAGCTCAATGGCTCTTGCCGCATGGGAGTGATTCTGAGGAAGAACCCAGTGAGGATCTCCGTCAAGCGCATCCACAGAAATGCCGCGACTAGAGAATGCCGCGATCAGCGCGCGTAAGCTTGGGGAGTCAATTGAAAAAGTGCCACCTCGTGTTTCCTTGGGTATCGGGAGTTGAAGGAACACCCGGTCGAATCCCTCCGCCGCCAGAAATTCAACCATTCGTGCCCGCTCGGAGGTATCGGCAAGAAGCTGGGTGGTGTTCCAAATCCATGTTGCCTTCTGAACGGCCCTGTTACCCCCCTCCTCTTCGTTGTTTTCCTGAGATGTGCAAGTGTCGGCGCGGAACACGTAGTTCCTGCGGACCGGTATTTCCGTCTTCAGAAACTGCACGATGAGGCGGGATCTCCCCTTCTCGGTGCTCACGTTCAACTGTCCGAACTGAACCTCAGAGAGAGACTTGAGTCCCCAATCAGAAAGGCGTATCT
>Ga0194110_10005286_pt1 | contig 15372 bp, 10 predicted proteins | sample TA2Kig1200mmetaG_FD_146192 | JGI IMG/M metagenome (GOLD analysis project Ga0194110, IMG submission 146192) | Freshwater microbial communities from Lake Tanganyika, Tanzania - TA2015032 Kigoma Deep Cast 1200m | ecosystem: Environmental > Aquatic > Freshwater > Lake | place: Tanzania: Lake... | reverse complement strand
GAGCCGGAGAGACTGCTCGTCGCGGTCGTCAAGATCGTCTACACCATCCTGATCGTGCTCGCGGCGATGGCGGGGCTCCGATGGCACACCGCGGCCGGAATCGGGCTCGTCGCGGCGGCGCTCCTGGCGGTGGCGTGGGTGCTGCTGCGGGCGCCCTACTACCCGCCGCTCGGCGCGCTCAGGACGCTCCTACTTCTCGCCGTGCCCGTGGGACTTTCGGGCGTCTTCCTCGTCCTGGCGGGCGGCATCAAGGCCGGCACGTGGCCTCCGGACCGCGCGGGGCGCCGCGCCGCCGGCTGACCGCGGCGTCGAGCAGGAGTCCCTCGAGGTCCTCCGCCATCCTCTCGTACGTGAAGAGCGAGCGGGCCCTGGCCAGGGCCGAGCCGCCCAGCCTGCGCGCAAGCGCGGGGTCTCTCAGCAGCTCCTCGATCGCGCGGGCGAGCGCCCGCTCGTCTCCCGGCGGGACGACGAGCCCGTCCTCCCGGTCGCGGACGGCCTCTCTGGTCCCCGACACGTCCGTCGCGACGATCGGCGCGCCGACGGACATCGCCTCGAGCAGCGTATTCGCCATCCCCTCGTTGAACGACGAGAGCGCGAAGACGTCGGCCGCTCCGAGCAGGTCTCGCACATCGTCACGGAAGCCCGCGAACACGACCGCCTCGGCGACGCCCGCGCGCCGCGCCTCCTCTTCGAGGTCCTTCCGCCGGCCGCCCTCGCCGACGATCACCAGCCGCGCCCCCGGCACCTGCGACCGCACCTCCGCGAAGGCCCTGATCAGCGCGTCAAAGCCCGTCATCCGCGCGAGTCGCCCGACCGCCACGACCACGGGCGCGCCCGGCTCGACGCCCAGCGACTCCACGGCGCGCCGAGCGGCCGGCCGGCGAGACGCGCGGTCAGCCCGCCGACCCAGTGCTCGCGCTGCTTCGTGAGCACGAGCGCGTCCGGGCGCTCGGCGCGAAGCGCGCCGGCGAGCGACGCGAAGGAGATCGGGTTGACATCGCCCGGGAGCCACACGCGGCGAGCCGGCAGGCCGCGCGCCTCGACCTGGCGGAGGACGCGCTCGTGCGACCAGAGCGCCACGGCGCGGTGCCCGCGCCCGGACAGCGAGCGCGCGGCCTCGAGCGCCCACTTCTCGGTGCCGCCCCAGTCGCGAGAGGTCACGCAGAAGAGCACGGTGAGCACGCGGGCCATGTCACGCTCCTGGGCTGCCGTCGGGCCCGGCACCATCCCGTGCGAGGAGAACCCTGAGAGCCCGGACCGCCTCATCGCGCACGGCGTCCCGGGTCGCCTCGGTGACCCGGAGCAGCACGATGTCGTCGCGCGCGCGGATCGCGTCGAGGAACGCGTTCGACCGGTCCTGGACGGTCGCAAGGACGGCGACCGGCGAGTCGAGCGCGGTGAGCACAGCGCGCTGGAACCGCTCCGAGCAGAGCTCCATGCGCCCGATCTCGTCCATCACGACGAGGCGCGCGCCGGCGACGGCGCGCTCGACGGCCGGCACGCCCACGCGCTCGAGATCGTCCCGGTTCACACCGTATCGCCCGACGCGGTAGGGGCTCTCGAGGTCCACGCGTGCGAGCACGCCCGAGGCGGACCCGTCGAGGTCCTCGATCAGGAACCCCACGCGCTCGCCGCCCTCGCGGATCTCCCTCGTGACGAACCCCATCGCGCGCACGCCCAGACGGGACGCGACCGCGCGGATGAGCGTGGTCTTCCCGACCCCGGGGCGCCCGGTCACGAGGACGTTCTTGCGACGCGTCGCCACGCCCGCTCCCCCACCCCTCTCTCCGAGGACGGACCGCAGCCACGCCCTCGCCCGCGCGACGTGCGTCGCCGCCCAGTAGACGCGCCCGCACGACGGGCACCTGGCGAAGCGCGACTGCGTCGCGAGGACGTACGGCGGCACGAGCCCGCCCATCTCATCGGCGTGGGCCTCGGTAACGGGCACGTTGCAGCGCAGGCACCGGGAGAAGAACCCCGCGGGGTCGGGCGACAGGCCAAGCTCGCGCGCCACGAACCTGAGCTGGTCCGCCACGCGGTCGCCCTCGACGAGCACGACGCGGACGGGCAGGCGCGTCGCGGCGATCTCACGGTCGCGGGTGAGGATCACGCGCCCGTCGCGCAGGGCCGCGAGCCGGATCTCCTCGTCGGGGGCGTGGGCGGCATACGCGGCGTCGTACCCCAGCATCCGGAGCGTCTTCGCAAGTCGCCCGAGCATCGCGTCGGCGACGAAGGTCGGTCCGCCCTGCCGCGACTCGGAGTTCATCGTCCCGGCCGCCCTGACACGATGCTCGTGTAGACGCGCTCGTTCCCCTCGACCATTCTCTCGAACGTGAACCGGTCCCTGACCAGGCGCACCGCGTTCGCGCACAGCCGCGCCGCGAGTTCTCTGTCGGACACGAGCCGCACGACCGCGTCCGCGAGAGCCCTCGGGTCCTCGGGCGCGACCAGAAGTCCGGTCTCACCGTCGAGCACGATCTCGGGGATCCCACCGACCCGTGTCGCGACGACCGGTCGCCCGGCGGCGAGCGCCTCGAGGATCGCGACAGACAGACCCTCGCGGGAGCGAGGGGAGTTCGCAAGGACGTCCATCGCCGCGAGGACTTCCGGTATGTCCTCACGATATCCCGCCATGACGACGCGATGGCCCAGCCCGGCTGCGGCGACGGCGGTCCGCATCGCCTCCGAGTCGGTGCTCTTCCCTACCAGAAGGAACCAGGCATCCGGTACGGCCTCAAGCACCAGACGCGCCGCCCGAAGGAACACGTCGTGTCCCTTCCAGCCGGGATAGAAGTTGGCGACCTTGGCGATGAGTGGCGCCCGGTCCGGCACCCCGAGCTCACGCCGCACGCGCCCGCCATCGAGCCCGGGACGGTACCGCGTGGTGTCCGTCCCGCTGTACACGACGCTGATTCGCTCTGGGTCAACGCCGTAGTCCACGAGCACGTCCTTCACTGCCTGGGAGATCGCAACGATCCTCGTGACCACCCCCGACGTGTACTTGATGCGACTGCCCAGGTTGTCCTTCGGCCTGTGAGCGACGCGGCGCGAGACAACGAACGGGCGGCGCGTCAGCGCGGCCGCGATGAGCCCCAGCGTGTGCGCGTGCGCGCGGTGCGCGTGGACCACGTCAACCGAGCGTGCAGCGATGAGACGCGCCAGGCGCCCAATGACGAGCGGGTGGAGCTCCGAGATCAGGTCCATCGGGACGACGTCGATCCCCGCCGCGCGCGCCCGCCCATCGAGGATGCTCCCCCCCGTCGTCACGAGCGTCACGCGGTGCCCCCGCTTCGCCAGCCCCTCGCAGAGGGCCAGCGTCTGGGCCATCGCCCCGGTCCACGACGGGGACTCGATGATGTGGAGAACGCTCAGGCGGTCGTCGCTCATGGATGCCTCCACGCCGGACTGAACCAATGGCGACGCGATGCTACCCGCCGGCCGCCGCCCCGGCAACCGGAGAGAGCGGAAGGCCCGCGGACCCTGCTGCCGAATCCCGGTCGCCGCTCACACGGACACCGGCGCGCAGACGCAGACCTGGCAAGGGCCACTCCCGTGGTTGACTGGGCCGCGGACATCGAGTAGAAGTACATCGTTTGCCCACTCCTGCCAGTCAGGCAAGGCGCCCCCTCGGCGGCCCCCGTGTTCCTTCCGGCGAAGGCCCGGAGCGAGGTGCAGAGTGTCAGACCAGGCTCACTCCAGTCTGGACGACCTCCGGACGAAGCACCCGGAGAAGTTCGCGCCGGAGGAAGAGGCGTTCAGGCGCATCCACCGGGGCAGCCACATCTTCGTCGGCACCGGCTGCGGCGAGCCCCAGTATCTCGTGAAGGCCCTCGTCGACTACGTCGCCGCCCATCCGGTCGCGTTCTTCGACGCGGAGATCTTCCACGTCTGGACGCTCGGCGTCGCGCCATACACCGATGCGAAGTTCCGCCAGAACTTCCGGCACAACTCGTTCTTCATCGCCAACAACACGCGCGACGCCGTGAACGAGGGGCTGGCTGACTACAGCCCCGTGTCGCTCTCGCAGGTCCCGGACCTCTTCCGCCGCGGCCTCGTCCCGATCGACGTCGCGCTTATCCAGACGTCGCTCCCCGACTCACACGGCTACATGAGCCTCGGCGTGAGCGTGGATATCGTGAAGGCGGCCGTCGAGCGCGCCACGCTCGTCATCGCGCAGGTCAACGCCTTCATGCCGAGGACCCACGGCCAGGGGTTCGTGCACGTCAGCGACGTGACGTTCCTGGTCCCGCACGACGAGCCGCTCCTCGAGTACGCGAACGTGCCCGAAAGCGACATCGCGCAGGAGCTCGGCCGGTACGTCGCCCGCCTCGTCCAGGACGGCGACACCATCCAGGTCGGCTACGGGAGCCTGCCCAACGCCATTCTCGCCAACCTGAAGGACAAGAAGCACCTCGGGGTGCACACGGAGCTCTTCTCCGACGGCCTCGTGGACCTCATGAAGCTCGGCGTCATCGACAACTCCCGGAAGACGATCCACCGGAGCAAGTCCGTCGCGACGTTCTGCATGGGAACCCGGCGCACCTACGAGTACATCCACGACAACCCCGCCGTCGAGTTCCGCGCGATCGACTACACCAACAGCCCGAAGACCATAGCGCAGAACGCGAACATGGTCGCCATCAACAGCGCGCTCGAGATCGACCTCACCGGGCAGGCCACCGCGGACTCGCTCGGGAGGAAGTTCTTCAGCGGCGTCGGCGGGCAGGCCGACTTCATGCGCGGGGCCGTCCTCGCCGAGGGCGGGAGGACGATCCTCGCGATGAGCTCGACGGCCGAGCGGGGAACGGTCTCGCGCATCGTCCCGTCCCTGAGCGAGGGCGCGGGGGTGACGCTGAACAGGTGCGACACGCAGTACGTGATCACGGAGTACGGGATCGCCTACCTGCACGGCAAGAACATCCGCGAGCGGGCCATGGAGCTCATCGCCATCGCCCACCCGAAGTTCAGGCCGTGGCTCATCGGAGAGGCGCGCAAGCGGAACATCATCTACAGGGACCAGGCGTTCATCCCCGGCAAGCGAGGCGAGTACCCCGTCGAGCTCGAGACCTACCGCACCACGAAGGTGGGCGTCGAGGTGTTCCTCAGGCCCGTGAAGATCAGCGACGAACCGCTCCTCAAGGACTTCTTCTACTCGCTCTCGGACGACAGCATGTACAGGCGGTTCATGTCGCATCGCAAGGACATGCCGCACGAACGGCTGCAGGAGTTCACGCCCATCGACTACACGAGGCAGATGGTGATCCTCGCGATCGTGCAGGAGAACGAGAAGGAGGACGTGGTCGGCCTCGGGCAGTACGGGATCGCCGAGAGCACGTACACGGCCGAGGTCGCCTTCGTCGTGAGGGACGACCACCAGAACATGGGCATCGGCCACGAGCTTCTGTCGTACCTCACGCAGCTCGCCAAGAGAGCGGGTCTCCTGGGGTTCACCGCGGAGGTCCTGGCGGACAACCTCCCGATGCTCCCGCTCTTCGAGAGCATGGGGTTCGACACCAAGAAGCGGCACGAGGCCGGCGTCTACGAACTCAGGATGGCCTTCAGGGGATAGCATGGCGGCCCTTCCCGACATCAAGCACCTGTTCGAGCCGCGCGGCGTCGCGATCATCGGCGCCTCGCACGACCCGTCGAAGATCGGCTACAAGATCCTCTCCAACATCGTGGCGAGCGGATACCGGGGCGCGCTCCATCCGGTCAACCCGAAGGGCGGCGAGATCCTCGGGCTTCCGGTGTCCCGGAGCGTGGCCGAGATCCCCGGCGACGAGCTCGACCTCGCGTGCGTCGTCGTCCCGGCCAAGTTCGTGTTCGAGGCCGTGAAGGGCTGCGCCGACCGAGGCGTGAAGTTCTGCATGGCCATCTCCTCGGGCTTCTCGGACGTCGGGAACCGCGAGGAGGAGCGCAAGATCGTCGCCTACGCGCGCGAGCGCGGCATGCGCGTCCTCGGCCCGAACATCTTCGGCGTGTACTCGCGGCCGGCCGCGATGAACGCGACCTTCGGACCGAGCAAGATCGCCCCGGGCAAGGTCGCCATCGTGACGCAGAGCGGCGCGATCGGGCTTTCGATGATCGGGAAGACCGCCGTCGAGAGCATCGGCCTGTCGGCGATCGTCTCCGTCGGCAACAAGGCCGACATCGACGAGGCGGACCTCCTCGACTACCTCGTCGCCGACGAGGGCACGAGCGTCGTCCTCATGTACGTCGAGGGCGTCCAGAAGGGCGAGCGGTTCGTCTCGGCGCTCCGGAGCGCCACGCGGAAGAAGCCCGTGGTCATCATCAAGTCCGGCCGTTCGGAGCGCGGCGCCATCGCGGCGGCCTCGCACACCGGGTCCGTGGCCGGATCGGACGAGGTCTTCGACGACGTCGTGCGGCAGTGCGGGGTCCTTCGCGCGGAGAGCATCGGCGAGGCGTTCGAGTGGTGCAAGTTCCTGTCCGACACGCCCATGCCGAAGGGCGAGCGGACGCTCATCGTGACCAACGGCGGCGGCATCGGCGTCATGGCGGCCGACGCCTGCGAGAAGTACGGCGTGCGCCTGTTCGACGACCCGAAGCTCCTCAAGGAGCTCTTCTCGAGTGTCACGCCAGAGTTCGGCTCGCTCAAGAACCCGGTGGACCTCACGGGCCAGGCGACCTCGACGCACTACGACAAGGCTCTCGACGCCGCCCTCGCGTGCGAGAGCGTGGACTCCGTGCTGGCCCTCTACTGCGAGACGGCGGTCTTCGACGCGGAGAACCTCGAGGCGATGATCCAGGAGAACTGCCGGCGCTACCGCGAGGGCGGCAAGCCCATCGCGTTCTCGATCATCGGCGGCGAGATGACGGAGAAGGCGCTCCTCAGCCTCCGCGGCAAGGCGGTCCCGGTGTTCGCCGACGTCTACACCGCCGTGTCGTGCTTCGGCTCGATGTACGCCTACCACCGGCGCCGCAACGAGCGCCCCGAGGCCGTCCTCGAGGCGGACATCGACGTGGGCGCCATCGAGGAGCTGTGCGTTCGGGCGCACCGGGAGCGGCGCTCGTCGTTCCTCGCGGACGAGGGACAGCGCCTCCTCGAGCTCATGGGCATTCCGATGCCCAAGACCGGACTGGCGCGCAACCTCGACGAGGCCGTGAAGGTCGCCGAGTCCATCGGGTACCCGGTGGTCATGAAGGTCGTCTCCCGCGACATCATCCACAAGACGGACATGGGCGGCGTCGCCCTCGACATCGACAACCGCGACGAGGTGATCGACGCCTATCGAGGCATCCTGCACAACTGCCGCACGAGGATGCCGAACGCGGTGATCCAGGGGGTCCAGATCTCCGAGATGCTCAAGGGCAACTCCGAGTTCATCGTCGGCGGCCGCCGCGACAGCGCGTTCGGTCCGGTCGTGATGTTCGGCTTCGGCGGCATCTACGTGGAGGTGCTCAAGGACGTGGCGTTCCGCGCGTTCCCGATGACGAGGAAGGAGGTCATGGAGATGCTGAAGGACGTGCGCTCCTACCCCCTCCTTCTCGGAGTGCGCGGCCAGGAGAAGAAGGACATCGGCGCCGTCGTCGACACGATCGTCAAGGTCGGGACGGTGATCCACCGGTGTCCGAGCATCTCCGACATGGAGATCAACCCCGTGTTCGTGTGCGAGCACGGCTCCGGCGTCAAGGCGGTCGACGTCCGGATCATCCTGTCCGATGTGACGCGAGGTGGCGCAGATGCGTGAGATCGTGATGGCGTCCGTGAGCAAGGGCGCCGGCAAGACGAGCATGATCGTGGGGATCGGCAGGGCGCTCGGCGGCAAGGTCGGCTACATGAAGCCGTTCGGCGACCGGTTGCTCTACCGGAAGAAGCGCCTGTGGGACTACGACTCGGCGCTCGTGTCCAGCATCTTCGGGATCGAGGCCAACCCCGAGGACGTGAGCCTCGGCTTCGACCACGCGAAGCTCTCCTTCACGGCCGACGCCGAGGACACGAGGCGCAGGGTGTCCGAGGCGGCGGAGCGGGTGGGCAAGGGACGGGACGTCGTCTTCATCGAGGGCGGGCGCGACATGTCCTACGGCGCCTCGGTCCACATGGACCCGATCTCGATTGCCCGCGCCACCGGCGCGAGGCTCTTCGCCGTCGTGCAGGGGGAAGGGACCACCGTGCTCGACGACATCTCGTTCCTGAAGAGCACCGTCTGCGCCCCCGACGTGCCGTTCGGCGGCGTGATCGTCAACAAGGTGCGCGACCTCGTCGAGTTCGGAGACCTCACGCTCCCGCGGATCGCGGAGCTCGGGGTTCCCGTCGCGGGCGTCGTCCCGTTCGAGCAGGAGCTCACGTATCTCTCCGTGAGCTACATCGCCGAGGGCCTCTTCGCGAAGGTCATCACGGGCGAGCAGCAGATGAACCGCAGCGTGCGGACGCTCATGATCGGCGCGATGTCCCAGAACGCCGCGCTCGAGAGCCCCCTGCTCAAGAAGCGCGACATCATGGTCATCACGAGCGGCGACCGCAGCGAGATCATCCTCATCGCGCTCGAGAACAACGCCGCCTGCGTCCTCCTCACGAACGACATCCTCCCGCCCCCGAACATCATCGCGCTGGCCGAGGAGAAGAACGTGCCCCTCCTGCTCGTGCCGTTCGACACGTACGAGACGGCGCGTCAGGTGGACAGCATGATGCCGCTTCTGGGGAAGGACGAGATGGGGAAGATCGAGCTTCTGACCGAGCTTGCGAGGAAGCACATCAAGCTCGACGCGTTCTCCGGCTAGCCGCGTTCCTCGGCCGCGGGCGGCGCGACGATGGCGCCTTCGGCCGGCCCGCCCCGGGCGCGGCCGAGGAGCCCCTCCAGCGCGTCGCGCACGCGCGCGACCGTCACCGCTTCCATGCACAGCAGGCGACCCACCCTGCACGTCGGCGAGTCGCAGGGGCGGCACGGCACGCCCTCGCCCGCCGCCGCGACCCACGCGTCGCCCGGCGGGTGCCAGCGCGCCACGGGCGTCGGCCCGTGGATGAACACGCCGGGCGCGCCGACCGCGGCGGCCACGTGCATCGGCCCGGTGTTGTTCGCGACGACCGCGACCGCGCGCTCGAAGAGCGCGGCGAGGACGCGCGCGGTCCGGGGCCGCGCGACCCTCGGGGCCGGAAGGCCCCGCGAGCGCCACCACGACAGCACGGCGTCCGCCAGCGCGCCCTCCTTCGGACCGGCGACGTACAGCGGCTCGATGCCGTCTGCCCGCAACCCCGCCCCCAGCTCGGCGAACCGCTCGACCGGCCAGCGGCGGATCTCGCGGCTCGCCCCGGGGTGAAGCGCCACCAGGCGCCCGCGCGCGTCGCCGACGAGCCCAGCCGCTTCCTCGCGCTCCTCGGGAAGAAGGTGAAGCTCGAGCGCGCGCCCGTCGGGCGGCACGCCGAGGAGCGAGAGCGCCCTGAGGTGCTCGTCCACCTCGTAGGCGGAGCGGTCCCGCGGGGCGCTGTGCGTGAGGAGGAAGGCGCGCCCCTCGCAGGCGAGCCCCGCGCGGACGGGCACGCGCGCGAGCGCCGCGAGCAGGGCGCTTCTGAACGACGTGTGGCAGACGAGCGCGGCGTCGAACCGCTGAGCCCTGATCCACGCCGCGAGGGCAAGGAGGCGGACGGCGCCCGAGCGCTGCTCCTTCGGCACGGGCAGCAGCCTGTCGAGCGCCGGGTTGCCGACGAGGAGCGGCGCGGAGCCCGGCGAGACGAGCGCGGTCACCTTGGAGTTCGGATACGCCTTGCGGAAAGCTCTCAGCGCGGGCGTGACGACGAGAAGCTCCCCCAGAAGCCCCGTCTCGATGACGAGGACCTTTGGGACGTCGGGGAGCGTCGGAGGCTTCTTCCTTCGGCCCACCGGCAGGCCCCCGTGACTAGTCCACCTTCGGAGCGAGCTCGGCCTCGACGAGGACGCCGGGCACCGGCGTCTCCACGAACGACGCCGTGGCCTCGGCCGCGCGCTCCACGCCGGCGGCGTTCGCCACGTCGCGGAGCTCGGGAAGGAGCGGTTCGATCCTCGCCCACGCGGCGTCGTCGCAGGCGATGCGGAGCGCCTTCAGGGGCGCGGCGACCGACACCTTGAGCGTGGACTTCACCTTCCTCATGCCCTCCACCACCGCGAGCGCGGCCTGCCCGGCCTCGAGCGCCTCGGCGTCGCGCCACCCCGCGGGAGCCTCCGGCCACCCGCCGGTATGGATGGACTCCGTTCCCTCCCGCTCGGCGAAGAAGAGGGAGTGGATCTCCTCGGTGATGTGCGGCATGACGGGCGCGAGCATCTTGAGCGCGCCGAGCAGCGCCTGGTAGAGGGCGAACTGCGCGCCGCGCCGCCCCTCGGCGTCGTGCCCCTCGCCTCCGTACAGCCTTCGCTTCGCGATCTCGATGTAGTTGTCGCAGAGGTCGCGCCAGAAGAACGCCTCGACCGCCTCCACCGCGGCGTGGTACTCGCAGTCCGCGTAGCTCTTCGTCGCGCGCTCGATGGTCTCGGCCAGGCGCGCGAGCAGCCAGCGGTCGATGAGCTCGAGCCGCCGGGGCGCCGCCGGGTCGAGGTCCGCGATGCGCCCGATGGCGAACCGGGACGCGTTCCACAGCTTCACGACGAGCCTGTGACCGGCGTCGAGCGGCTCCTCCGCGAGGACCGTATCCACCCCGAGCTTCGTGGAGCACGCCCAGTAGCGGGTGCAGTCGGCCGACCGCTCCTCGATGACCTGCTTCGGCGTCCGCGCCGCGCCGCCTTTCGACTTGCTGATCTTCGCACGGTCGGGATGGAGCGCGTGCCCCGAGATCATCGCCGTGCGCCAAGGGACCTTCCCCTCGTTGAGCACGCTCTTCACGATCGTGTAGAACGCCCACGTCCGGATGATGTCGTGCGCCTGAGGACGCAGGTCCATGAGGTACTCCGCGCCGTCCTCGGACTTCGCGAATCGGGCGGCGCGCGAGTCCGTCTCGCCCCACTTGACGTTCAGGAAGGGCGTGCACGACGACGTCATCCACGTGTCCATGATGTCGCGCTCGGGCGCGAGGTCCGACGAGCCGCACGCCGGACAGGCATCGACCGGCGGCCGGGACACGGTGGGGTCCACGGGAAGCTGGTCCTCCCGCGCGAGGACCACCTCGCCGCACGCCGCGCAGATCCACACGGGGAACGGAACGCCGTAGTACCTCTGGCGCGAGACGCACCAGTCCCACTTGAGGTTCTCCACCCAGTTCCGGAGGCGCGTGTGCATGAACTCGGGGCACCACCGGACGGCGGCGCCCGCGTCGATGATCTCCTGCTTGATGTCCAGCACGCGGATGAACCACTGCGTGGCGACGGAGAACTCGACCCCGGTCCCGCAGCGCTCGTGCACGTTCACGACGTGGCTGATCGGCCGCTCGCCGCGGAGCGCCCGGGCGCGCGCGAGGTCCTCGACGATCCGCGCCCTCGCGTCCTTGATCGAGAGGTCGCGGTAGGCGCCGGCGAGATCGTTGAGCCGGCCCTGCCCGTCGAACACGATGCGCGTCGGAAGCCCGTGCTCCTGCCACCACGCGATGTCCGTCGTGTCCCCGAAGGTGCAGCACATCACGACGCCCGTGCCCTTCTCCGGGTCGGCCCGCTCGTCGGCCAGGATGGGGACGCCGTGGCCGAAGAGCGGCACCAGGGCCTCCTTCCCCACGAGCCCGCGGTACCGCTCGTCGTCGGGGTGCACGAACATCCCCACGCACGCCGGCAGGAGCTCGGGCCGGGTGGTCGACACGACCAGGTCCTTGCCCTCGCACGTGAACGCGACATCGAAGAACGTCGAGGAGCGCTCGGCGTCCTCGATCTCAGCCTGCGCGATGGCGGTGTGGCACTCGGGGCACCAGAGCGTCGGCGCCTCCTTCCGGTACACCCGCCCCTTCCGATAGAGGTCGATGAACGACCGCTGGGAGATGCGCTGCGACAGCGGGTCAATGGTCGAGTAGTTCTGCGTCCAGTCCACCGACAGGCCGAGGCTCCTCCAGAACACCTTGAACTCGTCCTCGTAGCGCTTCGTGAGCTCGAGGCACATCTGGACGAAGCGCTCGCGCCCGACGTCGGTCGCCTTGACGCCGGCCTCCTTCTCGACGAGCCGCTCGCTCGGAAGACCGTTGTCGTCGAACCCGAACGGGTAGTAGACGTTGTAGCCCCTCATCCGCCAGAACCGCGCGACGACCTCGGCCTGGACGTAGCTGAACACGTGGCCGATGTGGATGCTCCCCGACACCGTCGGGGGCGGCGTGTCGATGCTGTAGATGGGGCGGTCGGGGTGCCTGTCGAAGCGGTAGAGGCCGCGCTCCTCCCACTCGCGCTGCCACTTCGCCTCGGCGGTCTTCGGGTCGTAGCGCTTCGGCAGTTCCATGGTCTCCCTCGCCGGCCGTCGAAACAGCGGGGCCCTCTCATTCCGCGCCGGGAACGAGAGGGCCCGTCATGGCGTCCTTCCGCGGGCCGATCCGTCACCCGCGCGCCGGCGCCCGTAGGAACGCGCTGCCGGCGCGGGCGGCGCCTAGTACATCCCGCCGCCGGGCGGGGTCGGAAGCGCGGGCTCGTCCTTGTCGGGCTTCTCCGTCACGAGCGACTCCGTCGTGAGCAGGAGCGAGGCGATGCTCGACGCGTTCTGGAGCGCGATCCGGACGACCTTTGTCGGGTCGATCACGCCCTGCTCGATGAGGTCGCCGTACTCCCCCGACTCCGCATTGAACCCGAAGTTCTTCTTGCCTTCCAGAACGCGCTGCACGACGAGCGAGCCCTCGTACCCCGCGTTCTCGGCGATCTGCCTGAGGGGAGCCTCGAGCGCCTTGCGCACGATCGCGATCCCCGTCTTCTCGTCGGCGTCCTTCGCCGGCAGCTTGTCGAGCGCCGGGAGCGTCCGGATGAGCGCGACGCCTCCGCCGGCCACGATGCCCTCCTCGGCCGCCGCGCGCGTGGCGTGGAGCGCGTCGTCGACGCGCGCCTTTTTCTCCTTCATCTCGAGCTCGGTCGCTGCGCCGACCTTGAGCACGGCCACGCCGCCCGCGAGCTTCGCCAGCCGCTCCTGCAGCTTCTCCTTGTCGTAGTCCGACGTCGTGTCCTCGATCTCGCGCTTGATCTGCGCGATGCGGCCCTCGATGTCGGCCTTCTTGCCCGCGCCCTCGACGATGGTCGTGTCGTCCTTCGTGACGATGACCTTCTTCGCGCGGCCGAGGTCGGAGAGCTGAAGCCCCTCGAGCTTGAGGCCGAGGTCCTTCGCGACGAACGTGCCGGCCGTCAGGACCGCGATGTCCTCGAGCATGGCCTTCCGGCGGTCGCCGTAGCCCGGCGCCTTGACGGCGACGCAGGGCAGCACCCCGCGCAGCTTGTTGACGACGAGCGTCGCCAGGGCCTCTCCCTCGACGTTCTCTGCGATGACGACGAGCGGCCTGCCCGACTGCGCGACCTTCTCGAGGAGCGGCACGAGGTCCTTCATGGACGAGAGCTTGTCCTCGAAGATGAGGAGGTGCGCGTTCTCGACGACCGCCTCCATCGTCTGCGCGTCGGTGGCGAAGTACGGCGAGACGTAGCCGCGGTCGAACTGCATGCCCTCGACGACCTCGAGGGTCGTCTCGATGCTCTTGGCTTCCTCGATCGTGATCGTGCCGTCGCGCCCGACCTTGTCCATCGCGTCGGCGATCAGGTTGCCGACGGCGGTGTCGTTGTTGGCGGAGATCCTCGCGACGCTGAAGATCTCGCTGCGGTCGCGCACCTTGCGCGACGCCTTCTCGAGCTCCTCGACGACCGCCTGCGACGCGCGCTCGATGCCGCGCTTGACGTACATGGGGTTGGCGCCGGAGGTGACGCTCTTCAGGCCCTCGCGGTAGATGGCCTCGGCGAGCACGGTGGCGGTCGTCGTGCCGTCGCCGGCGACGTCGCTCGTCTTCGACGCGACCTCGCGGACCATCTGGGCGCCCATGTTCTCGAAGCGGTCCTCGAGGTCCACTTCCTTCGCGACCGTCACGCCGTCCTTCGTGATGCGGGGCCCGCCCCACTTGCGGTCGAGAACGACGTTCCTCCCCTTGGGACCCAGTGTGACCTTCACGGCCTTGCTGAGCTGCTCCACGCCTCGCAGCACAGCCTGCCGCGCCTCTTCTCCGTACAGAAGCTCCTTCGCCGGCATGCGTGTTCCTCCCTTCGAAGTGACAGGCCCTCTAGGACGGCTTCCCGCAACCTACCCGTCGCGGACCGTCCAGACATTCTAGACGCTTGCCGGCGGCGGCGCAACCCCTCAGGCGGGTCCCGGTGGTCGGCCGGCGGGCGGCGGAAGGGGCCCCGTGAGAGCCCTAGAAGGCCTGTCCCACGCCGACGTAGAAGGCCGACGGCCCGGGCTCCGTGACGGGCGCCGCGAGGTCGAACCGGAGCACGCCGATGCGGGTGTCGTACCTCAGGCCACCGCCGGCGCCGACGGCCAGGCCGTCCAGCCGGACGGCGTCGGTCTCGGCGAAGGCCTGCCCGGCGTCGGCGAACGCGACCACGGAGAACCCCCTCCAGACCCGCACCCTGGCCTCCGCGCGGACCTCGAGGAGCGCAAGCCCACCGACGGCCGCGCCGCCGGCGGACGGCCCGAGGGAGTTCCGGTCGTATCCCCTGACCGACCCGTCCCCGCCCGCCGTGTAGCGCTCGTTCACCGGCACGCCTCCGCCCTCCCCGGGCCGGATCCAGCCGAAGCGGAGCGCGAGCCCCCCGACGACGCGCCCGCCCACCGGGGCGAAGCCGCGCGCGAAGACCTCCGTCCTCACGAAGTTGTTCGTTCCACCGAGCCTCGAGCTCGCGACGTCCACGCGCGCGCCGGCGAACGCGCCGCGCCGCGCGTTGAGGATGTCGTCGCGCGTGTCGTGCGAGGCGCCCACGGTGACGTTGCTCGTGTAGTTCGCGCCCAGCCCGCCGCCCTCCACGGTCTCGAGGACGACCGTGCGCTCGAACGTGTAGCCGCCCATGAGCGTGAGCGACCGGCCGAATCGCTTCGACGCGCCGGCGTCCAGCCCGACGGTCTCCGCCGCATAGGCGCTCTCGTCGCGCCAAGCGTAGCGCGCGCCGGCGGACACCGCGAGCGGGACGCCGAGGAACCACGGGTCGCCGACCGACGCCTCGGCCTCGCGGACGAACTCGGAGACCCTGGCCCTGAGCCCGGCCGTCGTCGCCTGGCCCTGGAGGTTCCGGTTCGACACCTCGAAGCCCGCCTCGTACCCGTCGAGGACGGCGTACCCGGCGGTGAGGTCCAGCCTGACGCTCGGCCGCTCGCGCACGCGGACCAGGAGGCGGCGCTCCGGCCTGCCGGTGTCTCCCGGCGCGGGCTCGATCCGGACGGAGTTGAACAGGCCGGTCCTGTAGAGCGCGGCCTGGGTCTCGCCGATCTCGTTCACGTCGAAGAGGCGCCCCACGGCGA
>Ga0194110_10005283_pt1 | contig 15374 bp, 9 predicted proteins | sample TA2Kig1200mmetaG_FD_146192 | JGI IMG/M metagenome (GOLD analysis project Ga0194110, IMG submission 146192) | Freshwater microbial communities from Lake Tanganyika, Tanzania - TA2015032 Kigoma Deep Cast 1200m | ecosystem: Environmental > Aquatic > Freshwater > Lake | place: Tanzania: Lake... | reverse complement strand
TGCGGTGATCCTTGACCTCACCGTCCCCGGGGGCATGGGGGGCAAAGAAGCCATGGCGCGACTGCGGGAGATCGATCCCCAAGTAAAGGCCGTCGTTTCCAGCGGCTATTCCGATGATCCGATAATGGCCGACTTCCAGAAATATGGGTTCAGCGGCGTTATTGCCAAGCCTTATAGAATTTCAGCACTTGGTAAGATATTGCATCAGGTGGTTATGGGGAACTCATAACCACTGTTTCATGGCCGGCAGAAAAGGCCATACCTCAACAAAAGAAATATACCCGCTAGTTATCTTGATTTTAGACCTTATTGAAATTGTTTTGATATATGAGGCTTTTGCAAAAATTTAGCCAAACCGGTCCCGGCTTCTATTCCCCCTACCCCCTCAAGGGGGAGGGAACCGCCCCAATATCGTTGATTCCGCTTTTGACCATGACTTTTGCAAGAGACTCATATATTACTCGGAGCGATTAATTGTTCCCATTATCCAAGGCAGGACTGAGTGATGAGGACTGAGGACTGAGTAATTTAAGATAGAGATGGCGAAGACTCAGTCCTCAGTCCTCATCACTAAAATTTCAATTAACTGAGGCTCTTGCAAAATTACTTATTGCCGCCCCTTGTCATTCTGAGCGAAGCGAAGAATCTCGTATTTACAAGAGGTTGAGATCCTTCACTTCGTTCAGGATGACAACAAAACGAGTTTTGCAAGAGCCACAACTGATTTGGCGAAATGAGAACAATTACGTGACCTGAGTAATATCCAATCTACGCCTCGCGCAGGCGGTAGCCCACGCCCGGTTCGGTCAAGAGATACTGGGGGCGCGCCGGGTCGTCCTCCAGTTTGCGGCGCAGGTTGAGAATGAAGATGCGCAAGTAAGGATTTTGTTCTACATAAGACGGCCCCCAAACTTCCTTCAACAATTGCCGGTGCGTCACCACCTTCCCCCGGTGTTTCAGCAGGACCGAAAGCAGCTTGTACTCAATGGGAGTCAGGTGAACTTCTTCCGGGCCGCGGAAGACCAGGCGCCGTTCCACATCCACCCGGATAGGGCCCAAAGAATAAAAGGCCTCCTGCTTGTCTTCTTCCGCCGGGGCGGCCCGGCGCAAGGCCACCCTGATCCGGGCCAGCAGTTCTCCCATGCCGAAGGGTTTGGTCAGGTAGTCGTCCGCCCCCGCGTCCAGGTTGGCGACTTTGTCCCGTTCCTGGCCCCGAGCCGACAGAATGATGATGGGGACCTCGGACCAGGAACGCAATTGCTTGATCACCTCCAGGCCTTCCATGTCCGGCAGGCCCAGGTCCAGCAGGACCACCTCGGGAACCCGGGAGGCCGCCAGCGCCAGCCCTTCCCGCCCGGTTCCGGCCTCGATGAGCTCGTAGCCCTGGGTGACCAGGCTGGCCCGCAGGAACCGGCGGATACGGGGATCGTCTTCAATCAGCAGGATGATCGGCTTCATCGCGATGGTTTTTCTGCATCTCCGGCAGATGCTTGTCCAGGATGGGCGCGCCTTCCGCCAGCGGGATGGTGAAGCTGAACACCGCTCCGCCTTCCGGCCGGTTGGCGGCCCGGATGCGGCCCCCGTGGGCTTCGATGATGCTGCGGCAGATGGTCAGGCCCAATCCGGCCCCCCGGGCGCTCCCCGGCGCCACCTGGTAAAATTTTTCAAAAATGCGCTCCTCCTGCCCCACCGGCAGGCCAGGACCCCGATCCGCCACGGTCATGAAAATTTCCTTGTCCTGAACCCGGCCCGAAATTTTTAGGGGCGTCCCCGAGGGCGTGTATTTCATGGAATTTTCCAGAAGATTGATTATCACCCGTTCCATGAGCAGGGCGTCCACCTGCACCAGGGGCAGGTCGGCGGGCAGGGCGATGCTCACCGGATGATCGTGCAGTTGCGGGTCCAGTTGAGTCAGGGCGCTGCCGATCACTTCCTCCAGGACATTCCATTCTTTATTGAGCTTCACTTCGCCGGATTGCAGCCGGCTCATTTCCAGGAGGTTATACACCAGCCGGTCCAGCCGGCGGGCTTCTTCATAAATTGATTGGGCCAGCTCATGCTTGGTGTCCGCATCCAGGTTCTTTTCCCCTTCCAGGAGGCTGCTGGCGGACCCGGCGATCACCGTCAGGGGGGTGCGCAGATCATGGGAGACGGAGCTGAGCAAGGTGTTGCGCATCTGCTCGGCGTCGATCTGGAGCCGGGCCGCCTGGGCTTGCCGGGAGAGATTTTCCCGTTCGATGGCCAGCCCCACCTGGCTGCCCAGGGCTTCCAGGAGGCGCAGAGAGTCCGCCGCCAAGATCCGCTCGGGTTGATGGGTTTCCAGCCGCAAGACGCCGATGACGTGTTGTGAGGCGATGAGAGGCAGGTAGATGCCTTTCACGGCGGAAAGCGTCCCGGTGCCGGCCCCGGCCAGGTGGCCGTGCTTAAAAACCCACTTGGCCACCATCCCCTCCCGCACATCGTCATCCACAAAGGGCTGTCCGGCCCGGATCTCCAGCTTGTCTTCGCGCCCCGGCATCAACATGGTCACCCGGCAGTCAAAAATCCGGGTGATTTGCTCCACGGCAATCTGGAGCAGTTCTTCCAGGCTGTTCATGGCCGTGAGGTTCTGGCTCATGCCAAATAGGGCCGCGGTTTGCCGTTCCTGCGTCCGGGCCACCCGGGCCTGATGGCGGATCCGGGCGGTCAGGCCGCTCACCAGGAGGCTCACCAGCAGCATGACCAGCAGGGTGATGCTGTATTCCGTGTTGGCCACGGCAAAGGAGTAGTATGCCGGCACAAAGAAGAAGGCAAACGCGGCCACGCTGAACAGGGAAGAGAACAGGGCGGGCCCCCGGGCCAGAAAGGAGGAAATGATCACCACGGTGAGCAAATAAATCATCGCCAGGTTGGTGAGCGCCAGGTAAGGAAAGAGAATAAAAGCCAGGCCGGTGCAGACTCCCACGCCGCCCGCGGCCACCAGATATTCCTTCAGGCGAAGCCGGGGTTTCGGCCCCGGGGGGACCGGCAAGGCTTCCTCTCCTTCCCCGGAGATCACGAAGATGTCGATGGGACCGCAGTTCCAGATCAGATGGTCCACCAGCGACAGGCCCAAGAACCGGCGCCAGCGCCGGGCATAGGGCTTGCCCACGAAGATTTTGCTCACCTGGTTTTCCCGGGCGAAGGCCAGGATTTCGTCGCCGATGCGGAACCCGGAAACTTTAATGGCCTGGGCTCCCAACTTCGCGGCCAGATACAAGGCCTGGGCCACTTGCTCCTGGTTTTCCCGGGGCAGGCGGTCATGGGAGGGAGTCTCCACGTACATCGCAAACCACTTGGCCTGCTGGGCGTCGGCGATGCGCTGGGTGGCCCGGATCAGGGGGATGGAGAAGGGACTGGGGTCCAGGCAGACGAGCAGATTCTCACTGCCGGCGCGTTTTGGTTCTTCTTGCGGCCGGGGCGGCGCCCCGGAGGCCGGGCCTGGCATATGTTTTTAAAATCCTTCAATAAATATTAACTGAAGGATAACCGGTCCCGGCCTTTAGGTCAAGTATTGCCGCGGCCCTTGGCGATCTTGGCGCCTTAGTGTGATATGGCCCCCACGCCAAGGCGCCAAGGCGCAAAAGATTTTAATAAAAGAGCAGCAGGTAAACCATACTGAGGGTCACGGTGATGATCATGGGCCACCAGCAGGCCCGCATATAGGCCAGAAAGGAGATGTGGTAGCCCGCCTTTTCCGCCAGGCCCACGGTGACCACGTTGGCCGAGGCCCCAATCATGGTGCCGTTCCCCCCCAGGCACGCCCCCAATGCCAGGGACCACCACAGCACCCCGCTTTCCGCACCGGGGATGGTCTGGTTTAAAAAAGCGATAATGGGCAGCATGGTGGCGGTGAAAGGAATGTTGTCAATGAACGCGGAGGCGATGGCGCTCACCCACAGGACAAGGACCACCGCGGCGGTCAGATTGCCCCGGGAGAGGTCTTTCACCCATTCGGCGATGATCTGGATGAGGCCCGTCTCCTCGGCGCCGGCGATGACCATGAATAACCCGATAAAAAAGACCAGGGTGGGCCACTCCACTTCGTGCTCCAGCATCTCCACGATGTCCACCCGGGATACGGCCAGGAGCGCCATGGAGCCGATGAGCGCGGCCACCGAGGGCTCCATGTGCAAAACCCCGTGGATGATGAACAGGAAGATGACGAATCCCAGAATCCCCAGCGCCATGATCGTGAGTTTCTTGTTGGTGATTTTGTACTCTTCCTTCAAGTAGGCGATGGTGCGGTCCACGTCCTTGACGTCGGCCTGGAGATACCCCTTTTTATACCACCAAAGGTACCACAGGGAGGTAATAATTAAGCAGACGGTGCAGATCAGGGCGAGATTGGTCACGAATTGGACGAAGGTCAGCTTGGCATAAGAACCGATGAGGATGTTGGGGGGATCGCCGATCAAGGTGGCGGTGCCGCCCACGTTGGAGGCGAAGACCTCGGGGATGAGCAGGGTCATGGGGTTGATCTTCAAAGTCACCGCAATTTCGATGGTCACCGGGATCATGAGCAGCATGGCGGTGACGTTGTCCAACAACGCGGAGGCGATGGCGGTGATCACCTGGAGGATGAAGGACAGGACAAAAATGTTCCCCCGGGCCCGGGCGTAGGACTTATAAGCCAGCCACTGAAAGAGGCCGGTTTTCTTCAAAACCCCCACAATGATCATCATCCCCATGAGGAGGAAGATGACGTTCAGGTCGATGGACCGCATGGCGTCTTCGAAAGACAGGATGAAGTAATTTTTGTCGAAGGTGCCCGCGGTATATGTAATGAAAAGAATAAGGGCCGCGCCCAGAAAGGCCGCCAGGGTGCGGTGCATCGCCTCCGCGGCGATGAGGACGTACACCACCAGGAGAACGAGGGCGGCGATCCAGAAGGCCGGGGTGATCTGGCGCTTCAGGGTGAGGTCGGCCTGGGCCTGGAAGAGCCGGTGGCCGGCCGGGTCGGCGCCCGCGTCCAGGACCTTGAGGGGCTCGGACTCCCGGAGCTGCCAGCTCGGTTTCACCGCCCGGACTTGCACCCTGGCGTCCGGGAGGGTCCCCTGGGCCAGCCGGTAACGCCCCACAAAACTCCCCTTGCCGCCGGTTTCCAGGCGCTCGTCCCGCCCCAGGGGTTTGACCTGCCGGCCGTTCACCAGCAGTTCGATCTCCACCTCCTTGACGCCTTTGCCCTGGGCGTCCGCCAGGATCCCGGACACGGTCAAGTTGTCACTCTTCTCCGGCGGTGACGCCGGAGCCGCCAGCGGATAGGCAAAGATTACCAAGAGAACCATCATCAGAACTTGGACGGCCAGATTTCTTGGATAACTCATTTATATTCCTCCAGATCTCATCATTCTCCCGGTCTTGCGCCTAAAATGCAAAGGCCTGCCGGGTTGACAGTCTCCACCCGGCAGGCCCTCAATTTCGACCTGATTATGTGCGGTTTCTCCATTTCCTTCCCCAGCTTATGCTGGAGAAGGCCACGCCTTGGCCAGGGTTCCTCCTGGCCTTGTTATCCTTTCACTTAGGCGATCTTGGCGTCTTGGCGTGAATTATTATCACGCCCAGACGCCAAGGCGCAAAGAATTTTAATAGAAGAGCAGCAGGTACGCCATGGAGATGGTGACGGTGATCATCATGGGCCACCAGCAGCGCCGCATGTACTCCACGAAACCGATGTGGTAGCCCGCCTTTTCCGCCAGACCCACGGTGACCACGTTGGCGCTGGCCCCGATCATGGTGCCGTTCCCCCCCAGGCACGCCCCCAATGCCAGGGACCACCACAGCACGTTGTCCTTGGGCAGGCCGAAGCTCTCGCTCATGAACAGCACAATGGGCAGCATGGTGGCGGTGAAGGGGATGTTGTCGATGAAGGCCGAGGCGATGGCGCTCACCCAGAGGATGAGGATGATGGCCAGCCACAGTTTCCCCTGGGAGAAATAGAGCACCGCGTTGGCGATCTGCTGGATGAGGCCCGTCTCTTCGGCCCCGGCGATGACCATGAAGAGGCCGACGAAGAACATCAGGGAGGGCCACTCCACTTCGTGCTCCAACATCTCCACGATGTCCACCCTGGAGACCGCCAGGAGCAGCAGGGAGCCGATGAGGGCCGCCACCGACACCTGCATGTGCAAAAAGCCGTGGAAGGCGAAGAGCAGGATGGTGAAGCCCAGGAGAATAAGGCCCTGGATCATCAGCTTCCTGTTGGTGATCCGGTACTCCTCCCGCAGATAGGCGATGGTCCGCTCTACGTCCTTGACTTCGGCCGCCTGGAAGTCCTTCTTGTGCCACCACAGATAGTAGAAGCACGAGATGACCAGCATCACCAAGCAGACCAGGGCGAGGTTCACCACGAAGGCCCCGAAGGTCAGGCCGGTGTAAGACCCGATCAGGATGTTGGGCGGGTCGCCGATGAGGGTGGCGGTGCCCCCCACGTTGCTGGCGAAGACCTGGGGTATGAGGAAGTTCAGGGGGTGCACCTTGAGCGTCACCGCGATCTCGATGGTCACCGGCAAAACCAGGAGCATGGTGGTGACGTTGTCCAGGAAGGCCGAGAGCACCGCGGTGAGGAACTGGAGGACGAAGGACAGGATAAAGACGTTGCCCCGGGCCCAGGCGTAGGCCTTGTAGGCCAGGAACTGAAACACGCCGGTCTTCTTCAGCACCCCCACGAAGATCATCATCCCCAGGAGCAGGAAGATGACGTTCAGGTCGATGGCTGCCATGGAGTCTTCAAAGGAGAGGATGAAATACCCCTTGTCTAAGACGCCGGCGGTGTAACTGATAAAGAGAATGAGGGCCGCGCCCAGGAGGGCCGCCAGGGTGCGGTGCATCCATTCAAAGGAGATGATGAGGTACACCCCGAGAAGAATGATGGTGGCAATCCAGAAGGCCGGGGTGACGGCCCGCTTCAGGGGAAAGTTGCCGGCCGCCTGGAACAGGCGGTTGCCCTGGGCGTCGGCGCCGGCCTCCGCCACCTGCACCGCGATGGGCTTCAGATGCTCCCAGTTGGGCTTGAAGGCCTTGACCTCCACCCGGGCGGCAGGGAGGGCCCCGGCGGGCAGCTCGAATTCCCGCGAGAAGCTGCCCTGCTTGCCGGTGACGACCTCCTCCTCTTTGCCCAGGGGCTTAACGTGCCGGCCGTTCACCAGCACCTCTACCTCCACCTCTTTGACGCCCTTGCCCGTGGGACTTTTAAAAGTCCCGGACACGGTGAGGCGATCCCCCGCGGCCAGGGCCAGGGAAGAGAGGCAGAAGACCGCGGCCAGGACTACCGCTAGAGAGAGCAGCGAAAATCGTTTGATTCGATTCATATGAGCAGTCCTCTTGGATTATTAATTAAAGAATCATAGAAATTGGAATCTCCGAAAAATGCATGATAATTTGGCGAATTTGACGAATCTTAATACCCCCTCCCCCTTGAGGGGGGAGGGTCAGGGTGGGGGTGCAAAATCTTTGCTTAATTTTAACGTGCTATCCAATTTACCCCCCTCCCCCTAACCCCCTCCCACCGAGGGGAGGGGGGACAATAGTTAAGTTTTTTTCGCCTTCACGCTATTTTTTCAGAGGTTTCGAATTACCTCTCATAGGGGCGGTTCGGTCACCGCCCCTGCCTCGGTTTACTTCAGCAGCACCGGCATGCCCTGCCAGTGCCAGATGAAGGCGCAGAATACCGCCAACACGGCCATGAGGATGATGCTGGGAATCCAGCCGTAGGTAAAGAATTCCCCCGTGGTGAACTGCTTGGACTCATAGGCGATGGCATTGGGCGCGGCGCCGATGAGCAGGTTAAAGGGCATGCCCGCGGTGACCAGGGAGGCGAAGAGGATGACATGAGGCGCCACCCCCAGGTACTTGGCGATGACCAGGGACACTGGCAGGCTGATGGCGATGGCCGCCACGTTCATGATAAAGTTGGTGAGCACCAGCACGAAGAAGGCGATGGACAGGATGAATACCAGCGGAGGCGCCGCCTGGAACAAGGTGAGCCAGTGCACCGCCAGCCACTCCGCCGCCTTGGTGTTCCACAGGCAAAAGCCGATGGACATGGCCCCGCCGAAGAGCAGAATGATGTTCCAGGGAATGGTCTCCATGTCCTCCACAGTAAGGGTGCGGCTGAGGAAGAAGGCTACGGTTCCCACCAGCATGATGCCGGCCCGGTCCATGTCCCGAAATGCCGGAATGGGCAGGAAGGCTTTGAGGAAAAACAAGGTGATAATGGCGAGCACGGTGACCAGCACGAATTTCTCTTTGTTGCTCATGGGCCCCAGCTCTTTGGTGAGCTGCGCCGCCCGCCCACGCAGGCCGTCGATATTGGCCCGCTCCGGCTTAAATAAGGTGATGATGATGAGCCAGATGGCGAAGATCATGATCACGCCCAGGGGCAGCATATACCAGGTGAGTTCGAAGAACCCGATGTCATAGCCCTGGGGATAGAGCACCCCTTTGATGCTGGCGCCCTGGGTGAACTGCTTGAACATCCCCGCCGCGGCCACGCCCCGGGCCGCGCCCAAAAAGGTGATGATGGAGCCGGCGCCCGCGGCCCAGGCCATGCCGATGAACAAGCCCTTGCCGAACTTGGTGGGCTGATCGCTTTCGCTGTACAGACCATGGATAGCCACCAACAAAGGGAAGATGGCCGCGGCCACCGCGGTGTGGGCCATGATCAGGGTCATGGCGCCCACCACCAGAAAGGTCCCCAGCAGGATAAAGTTGGTTCTTTCCCCCACAATGTTGAGCATCTTATAGGCCATGCGCTTGGTGAGTCCTGAGGCGGTGAACGCGGTGCCGATGACTACCGAGCCGAAGATGAACCAGACCGAGGGATCGAAGAAGTCCCGCAAGGCATCGTTGGCCGGCCGGATGAGAAAGATTACCTGAAACAGGCCGATGGCAATGGCCGTGGCGCCGATGGGCATCACCTCAAAGATCCACCAGGTGCCGGCCATGAGAAAGAGGCCGATGGCCATTTTCCCTTCCCGGGGGAGATTGAAGACCTTGCCCCCGGGGTCCACCGCGTCCGGCAAGGAAGGAATGGCGTAAAACAAGAAAAATATTCCCAGGCCAAAAAGAATAAAAAATATGCGTTTATAGTCGATTACCACCTTTTTGGGGGCAATGACGATCTCTTCGGGCATCTCCGGCAGGCCCGCGCCTACCGGCATTTTTTTGGTTTCTTCCGCCATGGCGTATCTCCTTTTAGATAATCCGGGGACCGGCTAGTCGCCCAGGATCATATCCGAGATCTCTTTGAAGAGATCGCTCAGACGGATCATGCCGGCCACCTTGTTATCCTGCAGCACCGGCACCACGCCCACGTCTTCCTTGATCATCAGGAAGATGGCCTTGGCGATGGGGTCGCCGCCCTGGATGGTGACCTTGATGGGGCTCATGACCTCGCTCACCGCCTTCTGGGAGGCTTCTTTCAAGCCCGGCCCGAAGAGATCGCCCATGAGGACCGCAAGGTTGGGGTCCCCTTTGACCAACGCGGTCTCGTGCAGGAACCGGGGCTCCAGGCCCTTGATGATGTCCCGCAAGGTCAGGATGCCCATGAGCTGATACTTTTCATCAAAGACCAGCACCGCCCGGGGCTCGAAAGTCCCCTCAAACTTGATGGACGCCTCCCGGACGATGGCCATGGCCTGGCGCAACGAAAACCAGTAAGGGATGTGGGGATAATCCGCCAACGGGATCATCAAATCTTTCACCTTTTTTTCTTTAGGCATACAAACCTCCGTCTGAATAATTTTTCTGGAAATACCAAAAATAAGGCTCGCGCTCTGATCCGCCGCGGGAGGGGTTTCTCTTGCAAAAACTTTTAGCAACCGGAAGATTAAAATGAGATTAAAAGGAAGGAGCGGTCCGTTAAATTTCTGTTAAAATCGTTCATTATTTCACAATGTCCATTTGGGGGCGGCGGCAAACCGGCTTCTGCTTGACTTTTCCGGGTCGCTCCATTAGAACAGAACCACGTTTTTTTAATTTGAAACCGGGTTATGGGGGAGGATGACATGCCTAGCCAGAAAAGCGCCCGGGATTTGATGATCCCCCTGGAAGATTATCCCCACATCCCTTACTGGTTTTCTTTGCGTCAGGCCATGGCCATTATCCGGGAGGCAACCGTGAAGTTCGGCGGCAGCTATGAGCCCCGGGCGGTGCTGGTCTTTGATGAAAAATATCAGCTCCTGGGCATTTTAACCCTGCGGGACATTATCAAGGGTTTGGAACCCAGGTTCCTCCAGGAAACCCCCCTGATCAAAACGGACCCCAGCCTGGCAGTGTTGGCGGGAGATCTCTTCGGACCCAAGGCTAAGGAGCAGTCTCAAAGACCGGTGAGCGAGGTGATGAGCCCCATCAAGGCCACCGTGAACGCCGGAGACCCCATCACCAAGGCGCTTTTCCTGATGATCAAGGAGCATGTGGGGATCATTCCGGTAATGCAGGACAACCGGGTGGCGGGCATGCTCCGGCTCAACGATCTATTTGCGGAAATCTCCAAGACGGTCTTGGGCGAATAATTTTTTTGTAGTTTTTAACTCCGCGGTCGCCTTAAAATCCAACCAACTAACTTGTAATTTATTATGGTTATTTATTATTTTTTTAACCGAAAACCGAAAACCGAAAACGGTATTAAGTACCCTGACATATCCTGCCCAGGGGAAAACATTGCATTCATCACTTCACGCCAGGCATGGGCCTGCTCACCGCCGGGTTGACGCCATCCCCCCTCCACGACTTATCTTTTCCTTGGCTGATGGAGCCATCAGGGGCCTACCGGTGCAGCCCGCTTGACGGGAACTCATAACATAGCTTAAAATTTAATAAAAATGTCACTTCACTGAACCTTCCCTGACAGCGAGGACCACCACTCTGAAGCGGGTATGGCAACGCCTCATAAAAAAGCATCAGGGTGCTAACACCCAGGTGGAATTGGCTGAAAAATACGCCCACTTCCAGCGGTTGTTGGCTGCCAACAATGCCGTGCTGGCCCTGATGTCCGACATGGAGGAAAAGCTCTCAGGAGATTTCCTCTTCGACCTCCAATATATCCGGGCCAGTGTCAGCCAGCTTGCCGAGGAGACCGGCGCCATCGTTAATGCCCTTAATGCCATGGGAGACCACCGGTACGAAGGCTTGATTCATTCCTTCCGGCAAATTATGGGCGAGGTGGAAGATGTTTTAAACCGCCGCCGCGAGATTCCCGTCGCTCCCCTGGTTATTCCTTTTAAAGCGCTGAACCTGGAAATGGCCGAAACGGTGGGGGGCAAGAGCGCCAACCTGGGGGAAGTCAGTAACCGGGTAGGGCTGCCGGCGCCGGCCGGTTTTGCCATCTCCACTTATGCCTATAAGTTGTTCCTGGATTACAACCAGCTGACGACGCGCATCCCCGAGCTGCTGGGATTCTGGTCCCTCGAAGATCTGGACAGCCTGGCTGAGGTCAGCGAAAAATTGAAGGTCATAATTAATCAGGCCCAGGTTCCCCCGGAACTCGAGGCGGCCATTCAGGAGGCCTACGAAGAGTTGTGCCTCCAGGTGCAAGATCGGCCTTTCGTCGCCATGCGCTCCAGCGCCGTGGGGGAGGATTTGACCCTGACTTTTGCCGGGCAGTACGCCTCTTACCTCAACCTCGCTCCCACTGAACTGGTAAGGCGATATAAGGATATTGTGGCCAGCATGTTTACCCCTCGGGCCTTATTTTATTATAAGAACAAGGGGTTCAAGGAAGAGGAAATGGCCATGGGCGTGGCAGTGCAGCCCATGATTAACGCCAAAGCCAGCGGGGTCCTCTTCACCCGTCAGCCGGAAGCCGTAGACCAGGATGCCGTGCTGATTAACGCCGTGTGGGGCCTGGGAAAATACGCGGTGGGCGGCGTAATCAATCCTGATCATTATCTGGTGTCATACCACCCCCCTGGAAGGGTCATTGAACAAAGCATCCCGGCCAAAGAGGTAATGCTAATTAATCTGCCCCAGGGTGGGGTTCGGGAGGTTCCGGTGCCTCCGGAAAAGGTCCACTCCCCCTGCTTGACCCCTGGGCATTTAAAGCAGTTGGCGGAGTGGGCCGCCACCCTGGAGGCCCATTATCAGCGGCCCCAGGATGTGGAATGGGCCCTGGACTTGGAGGACCGGCTTTGGCTGCTGCAAAGTCGGCCGCTGCAAGTGCCGGTCAAGCGGGTCATCCAGGGGAAGCCCCGGACTCTGAAACAGTACCGCGTATTGCTGGATCAAGGGAACGTGGTCTGCCGCGGGGTTGGCGCCGGCCCCGTGGTGATAGTGCGGCGGGACGATGACCTCAGGAATTTCCCCTCAGGCGGAGTCCTGGTGGCCCGGAACACTTCCCCCAAGTATGTGACGGTTATGCCCCAGGCTGCCGCCATTATTACCGACGCCGGCAGCCCCACCGGTCATATGGCCCTCCTGGCCCGGGAATTTCAGGTTCCCACCATCCTCAACACCGGCATCGCCACCCAGGTTTTGCAGCCCGGACAGGAGGTGACGGTGGACGCCAATTATAACAATGTCTACGAGGGGGTGATCGCCGAACTGCTGGAACCGCAAGCAGCCAAGAAGGATGTCCTGGCCGACAGTCCGGTTTTCCAGACCTTAAAAGCCGTGCTCAGGAAAGTGATCCCCCTCAACCTGATTAATCCCCAGAGCGACACCTTTGCCCCGGAAGGTTGCCGCACCATCCATGACATCGTGCGCTTCTCCCATGAATTTTCCATGCGGGAAATGTTTAAACTTACTGAAAACGAGGTCCAGCGGCGCGGCGAAGTGGTGGATCTGGATTCGGGCCTCCCCTTTAAGGTGTGCATTCTGGACCTGGGCGGCGGGGTGAAACGGGGCTGGAAGCGCAAAGTCCGGCCGGAGCAAATTACCTCCATTCCCTTCAAGGCCTTCTGGCAAGGACTTACCACCATGCGCTGGCCCCAGGCCAAACCGGCCGGAGTCCCAAGTCTAAGCTCAGTGTTTGTCAAGAGCGAGGAGGAGGTGGCCCAAGGCGCCGATCCTTACCGGGATCAAAGTTATGTGGTGCTTTCCGAGAACTACATGAATTTCAGCATCCGCCTGGGATATCATCTGTCCTCAGTGGAGGCTTATGTCAGCGATCAAATCAATGATAACTATATAACCTTTACTTTTCGCGGCGGAGGTTCAACTCCGGAACGGCGGGAGCGGCGGGCCCGGTTGATTGAGGCTATTATAGACCGGATGGACCTTAACTATCAGCGCCAGGGCGACACCATCGAGGCCCGATTGGGCAAATATCCCCCGGAAGAGATGAAGCAAAGATTGGTTCTGTTCGGCAAACTCACCCTCTATACCAAGCAGTTGGACATGGTATTGTTTTCCGAGGGAATTGTGGATTGGTACATTAAGGATTTCTTTAGAGAGCATGTCGGGGTAAGAGCCTAGAATGCCAGGAGGGCGCAATTCATTGCCCCCTCAAGCAGGCGTATAAATTCCCCCCTAATAAATGCGGGCCTTATACCAAGGTGTATTCAAAGAGGTATTTTTTGTAGGGGCGCAATTTATTCCGCCCGAAAGGCGGGCGTGATAAATCACGCCCCTACGTTTAAAGCCTTTTATTATTCAGAGTATGAAAGCAATTCCTTCCTTTAACCCCAATGTTGTTCACTTAATCATCGGCGATCGCTATTTGTCGTAGCGGGGTTTCCCCGCCCGCTAAATTAGCATTTTCAAACACGGGCGAGGAGACCTCGCTACAGAGCTGTTTAAGTGAACAGTATTGCCTTTAACCCCCCTCCCCCTTGAGGGGGGAGGGTAAGGATGGGGGTGAATGGAACTTCTTTTTCGCTCCGAGTAATAATTGCGACTCGGTATTAGAAGGTGGAGGCCAATGTCTCCACTTTGCCGGACCCTAGCAAGTATTTGGTCACCACTATTTCCAAACGCCGCCCATCCAGGGCTTCCCGGATAATGTTACTCTCCCGCCGCAGAGTTGCTTCCAGGGCTCTCAAGTGCTGCTCCGTGGCCTCCTCCACCAGTTCGGGACCGCTTTTTCCCGTCAACCGGGCTTGGTCCGCCGCCGGGGCAATCTTTTGCACGATGGCGCCGATATGACCTTCGTCGATTTCAGGGTGAGTCACCGCGGCGGTCACCGCGCCGCAACTTTCGTGTCCTTTGATTATCAGGAGGGGAACGTGCAGATGGGCCACGGCGTATTCCAGACTGCCGATGCCGGCGGGCTCCAGCACCAGCCCGGCGGTGCGCACCACGAAAAGATCGCCCAAACTTTGATCAAAGATGATTTCCGGCGGCACCCGGGAATCGGAACAGCACAGCACCGCCGCTTCGGGTTGCTGACCTTGGGCGAGAGTGCGCCTCAGGTCCAGCAAACTCCGCCCCTGAAACAGACCCTGGACGAACCGCATATTGCCGGCCATGAGTCGCTGCCATACCTGCTTGCCGTTAAGTCCCTGGACTGGATTCACCATGCAGCATCCCTCCAATCTTTTCAAAGCTGGGAAAGTTATGCACCATCCCGCAATAAATCACTCATTTTAGGTACCATTTTCTCTTTCAAGTGCAACAAACTTAATCTGTAACTTATTGATAATCCGTAATTATCTTTAACGAAAACCGAAAACCGGATAAATTCTCGGAAAAATTTATTATTCATACCAAGTCGCAACCAAACGGCAAATTGTAGGGGCGTGATTTATCACGCCCGCCTCTACGGGCGCAATAAATTGCGCTACGACAATAGCCTTTTGAATGCACCTTGGTATCAGAGCATGAAAGCAATTCCTTCCTTAAACCCCGTCCCCCTTGAGGGGGGAGGGCTGGGGTGGGGGTGAATGGAACTTCTTTTTCGCTCCGAGTATTAATTCGATTATTGCCTGAACTCCGGAAATAGGAACTATAAAGCGAATAGCCCCTTTTCGGAAGGAAATACCAAACAGCAACAAGTATTGGGGGCACAGGCCTCACGCCTGTGGGCAACGCGATAGATTCAGGAAGTTTACCCCCAGGCTGGAAACCTGTGCTACTGAATCCGAGTTTCTGGTTTTTTCGCGAAGATTTTGCCTGTAACACCTTGATTTGATTAAAGTAATTAGGTAATTTTTTAGTTTGGTTGCGGCCAAAGGCCGCGATGTGCTACTGAAGTTGAGTTTCTTGTTTTTTGTCGAAGATTTTGCCTGTAACACCTTGATTTGATTAAAGTAATTAGGTAATTTTTTAGTTTGGTTGCGGCCAAAGGCCGCGATGTGCCACTTATGTCATTGATTCTTGTTTCTTTACTACTGGGCTGCTTTGGCGTTCGCCGCCGTTTCCGGCTGTAAGGTGACAAAAAACGTGGTGCCATGGGCGCCTTTGCCGCCTTCCTGGGACCG
>Ga0194110_10005271_pt1 | contig 15400 bp, 35 predicted proteins | sample TA2Kig1200mmetaG_FD_146192 | JGI IMG/M metagenome (GOLD analysis project Ga0194110, IMG submission 146192) | Freshwater microbial communities from Lake Tanganyika, Tanzania - TA2015032 Kigoma Deep Cast 1200m | ecosystem: Environmental > Aquatic > Freshwater > Lake | place: Tanzania: Lake... | reverse complement strand
CCGGCACTAGTGTATCCTTGGAATCACCAGTAACTAAGCCAGAGATTACTTTAATTACAAATACTTGCTTCATCAAATTACCATTACATTTTTCACATGCAAGATTTTTTGCATTTTCTACTTGTGCTTGTGTTAAGCCATTCATTGTATTTCTCCTTTATAGTGACATCATAATCATACCTGCAAAAGCAAATAACAAACCTATTATTTTTATACCTTTTAATTCATTACCTAAAATAAAAAATGCTGTTGCATACCAAGCAGCATGAAAAAAGAAAGTCTGAAATACAGACATAAGTGTTAAAGGCATTAGCTTACTACGTAATTGATAAGCAAATATAGAAGCGCTTATAAAGCTAGTTAAATACGACGACCACCAAGGCATAGAACCTGCACTAATAGCTCTAGATAAAAAACACGCAAATATTCCATTGCTTATTAACATCGCTCCAACTATTGCAATTTTTATATTATCCATATGTCTATTCTAACACGGCGGCTGGCACAAATAAAAAGCGCGGCAACGCCGCGCTAAAATTATCTTACTCCTCATCCAAACACATTGGCAGTCTCATAACCATACGCCGTATGCCATCTATCCGCTGATTACGGTGATTTAATTTGATAACCGCCCAATAGGCACCGGTATCTATTACTATACGCCCATACCGTTCTACTTGACTTGCCAAGATGCCTACACCGCACTCAAGATGTGTACGCGGATTAATCATGGTACGTTGCAAATCATCTGCATCAAGGGCACGGTCCCCCATCCAATCAAATCGACAATATTCGCGCCACATCGAATCGCTATAACCTAATTGTAGCAACCCCTCTGCAATCACCGTATCGCCCGTTACAGGGTCAAACCCCAAACGGGGTTCCGGCATACGGGCACGGGGGTTCCAACCGCTCTCAAACCACGCTATGGACGCTACGAGCTGTCCCCAAGCGTTAACACGTTCGTCACGGTTCATGTTATGATAATTGGGACAAAAGTAATTTATATCTATAGCCTTATCGAGTTTATCGAAATTACGATATATATACTGGAATGTATGTTCACTCCATTTTTGCCGCCCGGGTTTGTTTGGTTGCTCCCAAGCTAATGGCTTCATAATAGGCGCAGGAGTTACGCCGGTAAACATCAATACTACCAATGAAAGTAATAATTTTCGCATAATCTATGGGCTTATATCACGTTGTAGAGTATTTTTAAAACGTGGCTCGGGTTTAGTGGAGGGATATGTAAAAGCAATATAAAAAGATAAACTTACTAAAAATAAAGCTATCCATGAATAAAAAAGCGTAGTCAACAAATCTATGAAGTTATATTTTGTCATAGTTATATAAAAAATCTGTTAAATTGTTCTTCATACCGGAAATAGTGGTATATGTATATTGCGCACCAACAAATTCACTATTACCACCGCTTAACCAAGTAATTTGGTATAAATTATGATATGTGTCTATTTGTGATTCATCTGTGGAAGATACCATTCCTAAAAGGTATTGTCCAGCGGCAGTATAGGCTAGTAATAAATCGCCCAATTCATGCTTAATCAATACTTTTTTCCTCTTTAAATCTTAATAATTCACCTTTCATACGTATTATTTCGCCATATCCATAATACATATATCCTTCCCCGTGCAACCACTCTACTTCATAATAAGTTCCTAAATTACCATTAAAGTAGCTTATAATATATCCTAATATTTTATTATTATTTTTGTCCGTACTCATGACTAAATCACCAATATTGTGTGTTAGTATTGGATCATTATTCATATTCCATTCTCATGACAGTTAACTCAACGTCATAAAAGTAAACGGGATCAGCTACATCGTCGTGTTGAACCTCTACATAATATTCACCTGTTTCACTATTTTCGTCTATCCAAGTTACATAACCATATATCGGTGTGCCCTTTTTTGTACACACAAAATCACCTAATTTGACGTAACAAGGTCTTAGCAACATAATATATAATTAGTTTTAGAAAATAAAAAACCCATCCAAGTGTGCTTGGCGCTCAAAAGCGAGGGCTAGAGGCAGGATGGGTAGGATTTATTTTTTGGCTAATGCAGATGCAACTCTTTGTAAATCTGCTATAACTCGTTCTACCATTTCTAATAAATTATCATTAGACATTTCTAATTGTTTAACTTCTTTATCCTTCTCCCCTGTTGGGTCAACACCATAAACGCCTGCGGGGTCTTCCCGTGGATCTTGACGCTCTATTTCGTTTAGAGATTCACGAATTAATTGCTTTATGTAAGATTTTGTAATTTTCATTGTTTTTTACCTGCCATTGCAACAGACATGGCATTTACAAATGACCGTAAATAGTCAGGCTGTCCAGAAGAAAGTAAAGTTTTTAGTAATTGTGCTTCTTGATTGTCTAACATTTTCACTAATTTAACAGCCAACACTTTTGCTTTACGAAAATCAGGAATAGCAGGGGCGGCTTCTTCTGAATTTGTTTGCTCTAAGTTTTCACGAATCAATTGACGAAGATAATCTTTTGTAATTTTCATATTTTTATCCTTTAATTTAGCGAAGAAATTAAAGTTTCTAGGTCTTTTATAATATCTTTTCTAGATAAGTTTCTTTCGCTTTTTATTTTTTGTATTTATTAAGGTATTTAGTTTACTTTTGAATGTAAAATTTTTGTGATCACCAACATAATGCCTATCGGTTGGAAGATCTAATATTTCTATATCGTGTGTATCTAAAGAATTATCCAACATTTCTTTAATTAAAGTACGCAAATATATTTTATTAATTTTTTGCAATTTATTTACTTACCTTTATGTTGTTGTCAATAGTAAATTTAATAAATTTATTTTTGACAAATTTAGGAAATGGACACATCCATAAATAGCTCGGACCAGTGAATTGTTCCACAAAAAAATCTATATTGTTTTCAGATACATAGCCGTATCGTTCGCTTATAGCGCGGATACTCTCGCAATAGCCACGAAATTCCCAATATGCTCTCATGGTAAATACTATTGGTAATGGGAATAACACATATGTTAATTCAAATAAGAATGGAAATTTTTTTGCATCTCGTAAATGCACTAATTCGTGACGTAGCACATCAACCATGACCGGTATACCAATAAAGTTTCTTGGCATATAAACCTTGCCAAAAAGCACTGTTATATATGTTGTCATGAAAGTAGGATTCCAAAATTTCATTAGAAGGCCATAATAAGCCAGTTTCATGAGGAAAGATTCATCTTTTGGTATTACTTCAAAATTTGGAAATTCTAATTTAATTTGCTCTACGTAATTGTTAAATTCTTTATTATTGTTCATACAATAATTAGTCTTCTACTTCGCCACTAAGAACTTTTAATTCGCTTGGATAAGCGGCATATTCTTTATCAGTAAATATGCTTCGTACTATGTACCAATGATCTTTTTCCTTAGCTCCAACATTTCTATCAATGATAATAGCTATATCTATTTTACGTTTGATGATTAATACTTCAACCAAACTTCCAATGCAAATTTTTTTATAAGGATATACATATTCGTTTAAATTACGACTCATTAATATAAATAGTTTTATAACGGAAACTCTTCGGGAGGAAATAATTCGTATTCAAACGCGATATAGACTTCTCCTGTTATACAATCAACTACTTGATATTGACCATCTTTAAAATAATTTTTTCCAAAACCTTTAATAATACAAAGACCAAAATATGCATTATCCATACGGAAATACACCAGATCTCCTATATTGTATTTAAAGTATTTGTCAGTCACTTAAGATTACCATTTCGTAGGAATAACAATACTTGTAAGTATTCCTGCTAATGATATTTATCTTATAAATGACTTTATATTTATTTATCGTTGTTTCTTCGCTAGGCCATACGCGGACATGATGATGACCAACGATAATGCCTAATTCATCTGGTTTTGAACCACTGATAAGTACAAGTGTGCCAATAGGAAAATCGCCATTCATTAACGTTCAATAATTTCTAGGTTGTTATACAACAATTTCAAATTTTCAAGATCTGTCAAACGAAATGCGCATCCATGATCTTTTTTTGATCCTTCACGAAAGCTATATATCATTTTATTATTTAATAACAGATCTTTAATTATATCATTGCTTATTTTTAAATTACTATAAATAGATATGCTGTTTATTTGCAGATATTCCTTACGATCAACAATCGATTTATCGCCACAGGCGACAAGAATATTTTTCATTTTTATTTTTGCACAATGTTTGATATGTCCAAAATGCATTGATGCACGGTTGATATGACGTATTGTGTCATAAACACACATCTCTATATCTTCAGCATCTTCTTTAACAATCAATTGAAGACCTTTTTTATTTACACTAGAAGAAACATCATAATAAAAACTACGCCCTTCATCGCTTTCGTTTCCATAAACAGAAAGAAAACCGCTTCTATCTGTACGCAAATAATGTGGTCGAGATGAAAAAAGTGTTAAATCGCAAGACTTATTTACTTTTGTTTTTATATCCATATCAAGAGCTTCCAAATCGCTGCTGCTTTTATTATTTGGCTTGATACCAAAATAGCTCTCAATAGTTGCACCAAAGCGTCTATCTGACTTGCTTGTGACAGGTAGGGGTGACCCGTTCAGCAGATCAGCACATTTTTTTCTTAAATCATCTTCAGTGTAAACCATTTTTTCGTATCCATCGATTATAGCGCTTGGCGTTACGATATGCTTTTACAACAACAGAAACCGTATCTTCAGATAGTTGATCTTCGATTACATTGTCTGCCCATTCAATAGTATACCACCAAACTCCCATATAAGCATCACGTTCATCAAGTGCGATTTCTTCTATTTTTGTTATCCAACCCAACAAAACACACTCATGTTTACGGTCTTTACAAGCCAACCATGTGCCAACCAAATCACCTATATTATACTTTGGTTTACCCATGGTTGTTTTAAATTATTTTTTTACCTTCCCAAACATCTAACTCTAATGCTTTTTGAAGTAAATTATAACACATGTCTAGATGTTCTTGCTTTATAGGAGTGTTTATTATATCTTGACGTTCTTCAAAATCGCTCCAAGTAACTTTATAAAATATTCTATCATCTCGCTTCCAGCGTTCATTAATCCAGCCAACTAATACTTTATAAGTATCGGAGTTTTCATAGCAAGCTACGAGATCGCCTATATTATAGGCGTAACGTTTAGCTTTTTTTTGTGAAGTATTTCGCGTTTTCATGTTTAGAACTTTTAGCTAAATTATCTTTAACAAATTTTGGAATTAAATTTGTATAATGCCAAACTTTTTAAAATTTTCCATAAAATTTTTCCGGGGATTTTTTTCTACAGGTACATTTTATAATGCGTTTGTTTTTTTGTATAGGTAGGTGGGTGATACAAACTCACGAAAATGTCATTTTTTGCCCCGTGTAGATAAAAGACCATAGCCCCTTTTTTGCCACTTGTCAAGTGCGCTAGGACTTTAAATATCGGTTGCCCGCACGCCTATACGGGGGGGAGGGGGGACTCCCCCCAAGCATGGGAGAAGGCCCTTTGCAAATTTTTATTGAACGCCTTTTCTTTTTTAGGATGCATCAGTTCAGGCAAAGAATAAATAACATCCTGCCCAAGCTTGCCAAAGGTTTCATCCCAGAAAGCTGGAAGGATATAACCTTGACCTGTGTAGAACGTGACGCTCTTTGTCAGGGCAGCATAAGCTTGCAGCAACATATCCACACGCTCCTCAACTGTTGCCATAGCTTGTGGACGCATATAGTTATCACAGGCATAAGATAATTGTTTGCCTGTGAAGCTCCACATATTGTTTAGCCTGTGCATGATTAGTGCAACCTGCTCAATCTTATTCTCCAGCTTCATGTAATGAATCTCTTCCTTGTTCATGTTGTCCTCAAACTTTCTTTATGTTCCTGCCCAGCGTAACAGAGAAGGAGGGGGAAGGCAACTGGAGGAATATCTTTTTTATCTTCTTGCTTTATTCCCTGCCTCTGATATAATAGGTATGCCAGCCTCCCCGAGCGAAGCGAGGCGGCTAGTTTAGCCTAGTTCTGCTTATTCGTCAAGGGGGTGGGAGGCTTTTTCTTTTTTTGCTAGCCAACCCCCCAACCCCCTTTGACTATGGGCGCTGGGTGTGCTACCCCACGCGCTTTAGATTGGACAAACGAAACGGATGGGCAATCTCAATAGATACCCCCGTCAGTCTCGTCCCGATCCATTCCCTCGTCTGCCTCGCGCTCGTATTCCAGATGCTCCGCGCAGTCATAGCAGAGGAGCAACGCACCGTCAACGATGCACTCGCCATGAAGCTTGATGCTGCACTCGTCGCACTTCCTGCTGTTCTCGTTGGTCATGGCGGTATTATAGACGATCTAAAAGAGGATTGGAAGAGGCTAACTATTTTTTTATTCTCTTGCTTTTATTTCCAGCTATGGTAGAATACCAGCCGCGCCTTCGGCGCGGGGGCTAGTATATCAACTAGTCCCGCACCTGTCAAACTTTATTCTTCGTCGTTGTTGGTGCCTTCAAAGTACCAACATTCGTCGCACATTTCATAGGTGATCACCTTGCCGTTGTAGCGCGAGGGACGGGTGACAACGTGCGCCATGTTGCTGGGGATTTCCTTGTTGCACTCAAAGCACTTGCAGGTTTCGTCGTTCATGGGGTTATTATATCCGTTCCCTTACTCTAAGTCAACAACCATTTCTCCCTTGACAATCCTGATATTTTCAGGATTGCTATCTTGCAGATAATCCTTCATGCGCTTGATATGTGCAACGCCAGCGGGATCAGTATTGTAGGTATAATCCCACACATACCCACGTTCAAGGGTGTTCTTAAGATTTTCCTTGACCTTTTCATAATCCCGCAACATCCGGCGCAAGCTACGATCTGCACCATCCTCGGTATCATATGGGATAGCGTTGTCAAAGTCAACAAGGTGGCTCTTTTCGCCAACAAACTTGCTACCCGCTGCAACAAAGTAAACCGTTCGCTTGATCGTGGTCATGGCGTTATTATAACCGTTCAAGTAACCTGACGCAAGAGGTTGGCGAGATATTCTTTCCGCCTGTTTTCGTCGCACACTCCACACCTAGTAAAAGCTTCAGTCAACACGGACTGATAAGAGGTTTTACAAACCGGGCAGTAGCGAAAGCTTTTCGTGAAGTCAAACTCGATCTGGTTCATGCCCATATTATAGACCGGGATGGGAGGTAGGGTCAAGGTGGCATTTATTTTTTTTTATTAGTTGATTTATTCTTTCCGACCTGATATAATATGCCAGCCGACGCCCGAAGGGCGGCTGCAACACCCATGCCAAGTCCCTGCCATATTCTAGCACAGGGACCGGCAGGCTGTCAACTAGGCTACGATCACACCGTTCTCGATCACAACCTCTGGGGTCGTGTCAACCTCAAACGGCAGGGGACGCTGGATCGCGTCACCGACAGTGACAATGTTCCGCACATGGGAGTCAACAGTCCGCATGAGAACCCCGGAACGGATCGTTCCCTCCCTGCCCTTCTCGTCGATGAAGGCATAAACGTGCCGCGTCTGCTTTGCGTGTGCGATCAATGCCTTGACGTTCGTTGCATAACGGTGCCCTCCAACAAGCTTGGCAGCGGTGGTACCCTTGGAACGGATCAGGCGACGGAAGATGATCATTGTTTTTTCTCGTTTGCTGCGGGTTAACTGCCGGGGAATATTCTACAGGAGATCAGTAGTCGCTGTCAATACGCTCGTCTGCGTGATAGTTGCCGTTGCTGAGAACCTCTGGCCTGTACTTTGCAAGCTTCCACGCGGCGCACACCTTGCAGATCTTAGCAAGCGGGATGCCACGGGCGTCATACTTCCAGTATGCCTGAGACTGGTGACCGTCGATGCAGGGGTTCATGTTCATGCGCCTATTATACGCCGGAAATGCTGCGGGGGTCAACTACCCCCATACTTTTTTATTCTCTTGCTTTCCGTTGCTGGATCTACTAACATGCACGGGTTTACCCCGTGCGTGGGTGGAACTATTAGTTTTTTTTATTTGCTTTTATTTTTTTATTATGATATAATGCCAGCCGCGCCGAAGGCGCGGGGGCTGGTGCAATCCCCATGCCAACGGCTACAGGCTACAGCCCAAAGAACGAACGGGGATAACTGTCAACCTTCAAAGTGACAGGGCAACGAACAAATACGTCATCATCATTCATTGCAAGGAAAATGAAATCGTCACCGCTGAAACCAACAATCGTCTGTCCGAGAACTGGAGTGGTCATGTGCTTATTATACCTTTTCTTTCCTGCGTGGGTCAACTAAAAAATCTCTGTGCCGCGTACAGGAACGCGTCGATGATCATCCCAAAGGCGAGCGGACCTGCCAAAGCTTTCAATAGCTTCATTAACCGTGGTAATTTTGGAACGGATTAGTTCCTTTTCGATTGACTCAAGATCCCAACACTCGACAATCCAATCCCAACCGCTCACCTCGCAGTTATCAACCGCGTGCCTCAGAACCGCCTTTGCTATCTCGTTCGTGGTCATGGGATTATTATACCTTGTTTTTCCTGCGTGGGTCAACTAAAAACGCTCTGCCTGTGCATCCGTGCGCCGGTCATGGAAGATGCGGGCAATCTTACCGTAAAGATCCAATGCATCTTCCAGCGTGGTGATCTTGTGTTCCTTCAACCGTCCTTCGATCTCCTCACGGGTCCAGCACTCCACGATGTAATCCCAACCGCTCACCTCATAGTTGACAACCGCGTGCTTCTGGACTGCCTCTGCGATTTCGTTGGTGGTCATGGGCATGGCGATTATTTTACCACATGAGGGTGTTTGCTTGCAAGCCTTCAACCTTAACTTTATTCCAATCTCCCGTACACTTGGGGCACTTTGTCCGCATCTTATCAGAAGTCTGGCAGGGGGTCAAGCAACCGGTGCAAACATAGGAGCGGAGTACAATCTTGATTCGCTTGGGCTTGGTGGGCATGGGCATGATTATAATCTTTCCTGAGAGTGGATGCAACTACTTTTGCTCGCACTTGAAACACAAAAGTTTCTGGGGATTGCTCATTATACACTGCCGGGGGGCTGGGCACAAGGGGGGTGGTGACGATTTATTTATTTTTTTATTGTTGCTTTATTCTTTTGCCTGTGATATAATGCCAGCCGCGCCGAAGGCGCGGGGGCTGGTGCAACCCGTATGCCAAGTGCCCACCTTATTCTAGCATGGGCACCGGCAAGGTGTCAACTAACTCTGAAAGATTCCAGCGTCACGCAAAAACTTTTCATATTGCTGAACCAAACGATCAAGCTTGCGAGAGGGAGGAATACCATTAGCTGCCAGCGTATCACGGGCAACCTGTGCAGCGTTCACCCGATTAGAAAACCGCATCCCAATCTTTCGACCGTGAGCGTCAAGCTTCAACGCCTTGCCGATTGCAATCAACCGATATATCTCGATGGAACCGCCAGTGATCATCAGGGAACCGTCTGCCAGCTTTTCGATGGACATTGTTTTTTCTTTCGTCCTGCGTTGTTTGCCCTGCCCGCCTATTATACATCCCCTCTGCTCTAGCTGTCAAGCTCCCTAATCATTTCAGAAACCTCTTTCTTGCTGATGCGAGGATCATGCCAAGAGACACGATCAGCGGTCGTCTGACCCTTGACAATCCCTGCACGGGCAAGGAAGTGCGTGTAAGACTTACACCCCTTGGCAAGAAAATAAAGATGTTCCGTGTTCTGAATATACAGCGCCACGTTCCACGTCTGATAGTTCTTCCAACCCTGATAACCGCTGTCGTTGTTGTTCATGGCGCTTATTATAGACGAGGTGGTGGGCAGGGTCAACTACCTATTTATTTTTTTTTTATTAGTTGATTTCTTTTTTTGCCCATGATATAATATAGGCAAGCCGCCGCGTTTGCGGCGGCTGTCAACCCCTTGACGCACCCGTTTATTATATCCCGAACGGGCACGGGAGTCAAGTTTTTAAATCATGCCAAGGGCAAGCAGAACGGAAGGGCAACCATGCTCGCACCGCCCGTCAGGCTCAACCTCGCACCCTTCCTTACACAAGGCAGGCACAATCCCGTCACACACGCAAGCCTCAAGGAAAGAATACTTTTGATCCTCACCCTCGATGCCGTTTTCTGCACAATAGGTCTTGAAAGAGATACGGTAGGGATTAACAGGCTTCGCGGGAACGTTGGTCTGAGTATCCATGTTTTTTCCTTTGTTGTCCTGCCCGATGATTCTACCGCTTCCCCTTCACCTTTGCAAGCTTTGCCTTCTTTATTTCTTCGTCAATAATCTTTTCAACAAGCTTGATAGTTTTCAGATATGCCCTGTCAAGCTTGGCATATTCCTTGTCAAGCGTAACCTGTGCAGCGCGGAGAGCCTTAGCGTTCTTGTTCATGCCCGCCATTATATACCGGGGTTCCCTTCCGCGTCAAGCCCATATTGCGTGCGCCAGTATTCCCGCTCCTTGGCACACTCGTTGCATATCATCTCGTCACAGACCAACCCCATATGTGAGGGGATGTGTGCATATGTGCGGACGTATGGGTGTAAATCCAACATACAGGGGTGGTATGCGTGACCACATTCGTCACACGGGACATATAGATGTTCTGAGAGGGACATGGTGGGTAGATACTAGCAGATACTTATTATCTTTGCAACCCTTGACATTCCAGCCGCCCTTTTCGGGCGGCTAGCAAACAACGTGCCAACAGGTATCCCTTGCTTTCCCTGTTGACTCTAGTGGTAGGATGCTGTAGGGACGGGCTACAGCAAGGGACCACGTTTTTTTACTTGACTTCTAATCCACCCAACGATAACCCTCGGGAGGTGCAACATTCCGCAGATTTTCCGTATAGGTGACAATGTAAGGCTTGATCTCACTCATGCTTACATCCCCCATCTCTGTCTCGTATCCCATGACAAGAGCAAACCTATAATCGCTGCCCTTCTCGTTGTCAAGGATATAATACTCCCAAAAGTTCTTAGTGATCGCGTGACCATAAACCGTGTGAGTATCGCTTCCGTCAACGTGCTGGATCTTGCGAGGCATGGTGGACCTATTATATATCGCGTGTGTATATAAGGAAAGAAAAAAAGTTGAGCGAGGGGGTGGGTGGGTGGAAGGTTATTTATTTTTTTTAGTGTAAGACCCCCATGCCATAAGAATATAATGCAAAGACCGCGCCAACTACTATGATGGATACCACTCCCATCAGTACCGCATCGTTTACCTGATCCATTTTAACAACGAACTTATCCATTGTCAACCCTCTTATAAAAACCGTTGCTGAGATTAACGTGGCGGTATTGCTCCCTGCCATCGTCCAGATATTCTACCACAAGCGCGTGTGTCTCGTCAACGGGAATGTTCTCACGCTGGGGACGAGCGCGCTTTGCCATCCACGGCTTCAATGCTTCTACGCTAGCAGGAAAGAGATCCTTTGCAAAGCGAAACGTGATCGTGCGAAGCGTATTGTCAAGCTTGTAGAAGTGACCGACATAAAGAGGAGCGTTCATACTTTTTGTTTCCTTTCGTTGTTGGGTTATTCTACCATTCACCATTGTCACGGTCAAGCTTCCAATCACGGGATCCCTTCCGATTCTTTTCCCGCTTGATATCCTTATGCACGCCTGCCTTGGTTGCGCCGTTAATCAACATGAGCTGATACAGATCCCGTGACACATCATGCTCGCGCTTATCCTTATAGGTCTTTCCCATATTATACTCCCTCACGCCAAAGGTCGCAAGTAAAATCGACCTCGTTAGGATACCGCAACATCATTTGACGCAACGCACCATCCCTGTTAAATGCGAGGATATAATATCCCTCCCTAGCACTCATGTCAAGAAATCCAAGCGAACCCTTTTTGTAAATGCTATTGCGCGTGCAGCGGTACTCGTTAAGCTTTTCGTTGTCGGTCATATGCTTATTATAGGGTGGGAGGGATCTACTTGCAAGCCTTTATTTCTTTTTTCTTTTCTCTTGACAGCCTGCTAGCTTTATGATATGATACGGGCGGCTAGGCTGGCGGCTGCCACCCTACACTCCCCCCGCCTATTCTAGCACGGGGGGAAACCCCTGTCAATATGTATCAGCTAAAAAACTTCGATTGTGCATCTGTCAATTTCTTGACGCCATGATACACTAGACCGATCTTAACTTCACCATTGATAGCGGGCAGATCGTCCACGTTGCCGTCAACGTATCCCGCTGCAATACGAGCATCATGGTCCGAAAAGATACGGGAGTGAGGCATGGAAAGGTTCACTCGATCATCATACTTCCCGCCAAGGGATTGCACAAGCTTAAAGTTAGCAGGAAGGTTAGAGTGAAGGTCAAGGTGCAAGCTTTTGGTGTAGGCATAGAACGTGCAAGAGGCGAAACGATCTGCCGCAAGCTTCCATGCGTCAAGGTAAGACTGGGTGTGGAAATCCCCGCTATCGTGGATCCGCACACAGTTATACTTGCGCGAGATCTCCGTCAGATCCGAGATAAGCATATCACGGAAGTTAGCCTGAAAGGAAGCCTGAAGATTAAAAAGACGTGCCTCCCGAACATTCTTAAAGAGATATGTCCCTTGTTTGGCATAGCAGACACCACGGCACGCGCTAGCACCGGGACAGCTATTGACGCCGTTCATATCAGTATCAGCGGAGATCCCATAACCGACAATCTTAAGGGATTCACCGGAGGTCTTGACAAGCTTGCTATTGCCAAACGTCCACTTGAGGTTCATGCCGTTGTTGGTCATGGGGATATTATACCTTAGCGCCGTTCTATATGCAAGCGGGGGATCCGTTGCTTTTTCTTTTTTGTGATCGGCGCCCCACCATTCTCTCATGCCTTGCCCTTGTTTGCAAGCGTAGGAAAATCTTTTTTTTGCCCTTGACATGGCGGCTGGATTGTGATCTAATGGTGGGTTTCTCTTTTACCCGTGACCATACATGACCATACGTTAACATATGTAGGCAACGATATATGGCAATATGTTTCACTACATTGACCCACATGGGATCTGTGGTTAAGCTATTCGGTTGCCGCTGTGGGCATATGGCAACGTATGGTCACATAATGTAGTGTCATGTATCGTCCACAACATTAGAATCTTTTTCACCTTCCATGGGTGTTGGGCACTCTGTTGCCTCGCACGTTGCCATATCTGGGATAGGTGCCTCCACACTCTTGCCGTCATTCTGGACAGTCTCAACACTACCATCGGCATAATAGATTGCCATGTATGGAATCTTTGGCGACAACCATACCATATAGTCTCTGCAATTCAAACGATATTCATCATATTCCTCACGAGAATATTCCAAAGAATGACGACTCCAGCGGGGTCCACAACAAGGGCAATCCATATCTGAGGAACCTTTAAAGTAAATTCCCTCAATCCCCTCTGCCCGTGTCAATGCCCCTATTACATCATCTGCCTCAATAAAAACTTCACGGGCAGGCTTGAGAAACTTGCCATAGCTGTTGTTCTGGCGAAACAAATAAAACATAGGTATCTCTCCTTATATACGCGCACATATATGTGTCGCGCACCCCCTACCCCCCTAGTCTACTAGAAGGTACTAGGCAGGGTAAAGTGCCAGCCCCCACGCCTGCCTATATATGGCTTTATATATATAGGCAGGCGGCTAGCTTCCTATTTAATATCATTAATAGGGCTTGACTTTTTTATTTTTTTTCATCAAGGGGGTGGGGGGCTACTGGGTGGTCATTTACAATCTTATACCTTTCGCCCACCACCTGTCAAGCTTCCTCTACTTGCTCTAGGTGCTTCCCCTCTACCCAATAGGTAGAGGATACATAAGGATTATTAACTGGACTTAGCAAGTAAACATCTTTATTATATCTGCATTGAAGCACTATAGCATAGATAGGATCTGGCAAATCAAATACTTTTGCTAATACTGGATCCCTGCTGGAGCGTATTATAACTATGTCTCCCTTGCTAAGTCTAGTAGACATATTTACTTCTTGCGGTTCTTGCTCATGTTCTTGCGCTTCTTACTACCAATCTTACGACGACCCTTACGGGGACGATTCTTGGACGGATGACCCATTTTTATCTCCTTTTCTTTGGTCTATTCTTATACAACCAACTACTTACTACATATGGATACTACTAAACCTTGCCGCGTATGTCAACAACAAAAACTGCTTTCTGATTTCAACAAAGACAATTCTAAAAAGGATGGTTAGCAAAGTATATGCCGCCCCTGCAAACATCTTGAAAGCAAGTTCAAAGAAGGTATGACATGGGATAACCACGGTGAATGGCACATTGTCCATATCATACCTCAATCTTGGTTGCCGTTCAATAGCATTGATGATGATAACTTTATTAAGTGTTGGAGTTTAAACAATCTCCAACCTTTATGGGCTAAAGAGAATATTTCTAAGCAAGATAGATATGCTGGATAATCTATCTTACACTACATCCCATCCATTCGCAAGCCTTTAATATACCGCCGATAACTAATAGCCAGAATATCATATCCAATCCATCAAAGTCACGGACATTAGTATATGTTATATCTCTTGTGCAATGTGGACAGACTCTTGCACCTGTTGGTATCTCCATCCTGCATTGTTCGCATATCATATCTTAGCCTGTAACCCAAGGCTTGTCAACAGGTTCCAATGCTCTTTCAACCAATATATTTCATCTGTCCTGTAGTAGCATATCTCCCCACCTAGCCAAGATACCTGCCAACTATCACGGGCATACTGGGCTGTTATTACCCCTAATATATCCCTATCATAGCTGGCTATAGCTACTATATCACCTATCTGTATCATACCGCATTTGGCCGATCTTGTAAAGGGGCATCGTGTAAGTCCTTGAAATCATTGATGAATTTGGATAAAGGGGCTTAATACCCCCAATTACCAAACTTTTTTTATTTATACTTAAGCTTACAACAGGTAATTATACTTATGTACGGTTATATACTTAGCGTCTGAAAGACATTATAAAGCTTAGGGGATAGCTGGTTCACGCTTATAATAGGCTATATACTCATCCCGTGTCAAGGCATAAAGAGGCATAGATGTATCTGGATCGGCATCCTGTGGGAACTGGATAATATAATCTATCTTGTTGTTCTCTGGCACTCCAACGTCTACAACAACGCCTGACACAAGCACATCACCCTTGCTCATATCAGTAACTAGGTCATATTATTTTTGTTTCTCCTGCGCGTTAACTTACCTTATCTAAGAAATTGCTCAAGACATTTGCTGGCAAGGGATAAGTTCTGTTCTGCCTTGAGTCCCATACTAACACATCAATCCCTACTGATACAACTAGATAATAAACTTCAAAGTCTTTTTCTTTTAGGAGATCCG
>Ga0194110_10005268_pt1 | contig 15407 bp, 24 predicted proteins | sample TA2Kig1200mmetaG_FD_146192 | JGI IMG/M metagenome (GOLD analysis project Ga0194110, IMG submission 146192) | Freshwater microbial communities from Lake Tanganyika, Tanzania - TA2015032 Kigoma Deep Cast 1200m | ecosystem: Environmental > Aquatic > Freshwater > Lake | place: Tanzania: Lake... | reverse complement strand
CTGTCATGCAGGACACCAGATGTATTATTCCGGTTATTGCAGGGACAGAGACAGACTCAAATGGAGATGTCCCATCAAAGCCAGAAAAAACAGCAAACTTAAATGCGATTGCATTGATAATTGTTCACCATCTGCCTATGGTAGAGTGGTTTACACGCATCCAGCGGATAATCCACGTCTATACACTCCCGTTGCCAGAGGAACAGATAAATGGCAGGAGATATATGACCACAGAACATCAGCAGAGAGAGTGTTTAAGCGAGAGAAGAACGACTTCAAACTCACTGAATTCAAGACACGCTCAAAGGAACGTTATCTTTTCTATTCCCTTTTGACAGCGATAGCAGTTCATATTGATACTTGGTATCGTGCAGATAATCAGCCTGATAATTCAAAGTCACATTAGGATCATTTATCCACTGAACATGAGTTTTTATCACGCAAGTTCACCTGCCATGCTCTCATTCTGCCTTTTTCTTTTGAAACATTAGGGGATTTCTCACTGAAGCCTTGATTTCTATTCTTTATGTCATCTTTTTGTCTTTCCGTCACCTACTTTCTGAGATCACTCATACGCGTTTCCTCATAGCCTTCGCCATATTCCGGTGTTGATGCCTTCACTTTGAGGATATCTCCTGCGGTTTCCATTGCCAAACCAGGCGTCTTTGGGTTAGCCATCGTTCCTATTCGCTTCACTATGGAAAGTAGCTTATCTGTCTCCATCGTTAACCTTATACCGTTCTCTGCCGGTATGATTCTCTCATAATCGGGATACTCACCCTCGATAAGCCTTGAAACAAGGGTGATATCACCAGTGTCAAAGATTGCCTTGTTATTATCCAGGCATATCTTCACTATGGTAGATGATATCAATATATCCTTGAGACGTTCGATTGCTTTGATGGGAACTATGCCCTGTTTCTCTTCTATGACTGCATCATTTAAGCTTGCAGTAGTCACAGCCAATCGCTTGCCGTCAGTCGCTGCCATCTTAATCTGCTTTTCTTTCAGTCTTATATGAACGCCATTGAGGAAATGTCTTGTTTCCTCTTTTGAAGCAGCATAGGACGTTTGCTGGATCATGGTCAATAAAGCATTTGCGTCCATAGAGACGAAGTTACCCTTTTTATCATTTTTTTCGTCTATCAACGGCGGAAATTCATCCGCTGGCAGTCCTGCTATCTTGAATTTTGCTGAACCACAGGCGATGTTAATCTTATCTTCCGGCATAGTCACCATATGTATTTCGGAATCTGGCATCTCCTTCACCATCGCAGCGAATTTTTTTGCCGGTATTGTGATAGAACCACCGTCGGTCACCCGACCATTTACTGACACCCTTATACCAATCTCAAGATCAGTGGCCGCTAAATATATCTTCCCATCTGTTGTTGAACCAAGCAATCCCGCTAAAGGATCATTGGTTGTGGATATAAGCAGATTTGACAGTATTGGCAATGGTGAATTACTTATTGCCATGTTGACTATTTTCATCTGGTTTACTATGTCCTCTTTTCTAAACGTCAGTTCCATTCCTTCTCACCTCACCTTCATATTTTGTCTTTATGTAACCTAATTCTGCCACAAGAGGAACGAGTTCGCCAAAAAGTGATGAGATGATCACAGTTCCATCAGCGTCTATGAATATTCTGACGCTGATCAGTAATAATATCTTTTTCCTGCATCTCCGCTTTCGCTTTCCTCTCTTTGACATTTCCAAGTTCCCCTTCCAGTTCCTCTGTCATTTTGAGACACCGCTTGCCTTTAACGCCAAGCACTTCCACAGTGCTTGTGCCATCGGGCATAATGATTATCCGTATCTTCTCCTCCTTCAATATTTCATCACCTCGCAGTTGGGATAATAGGCTAATAAGCTTATACCCCTATATGCCCATACCCTTAATTTAAGTCAATGGCGTCATATCTTGATCTTTTGTATACAGTCTTCATTGTTGGCGGATTTTTTATCCCTGATCTTTCAAGGAAGAGCATGACTGCCAAAACGTGCTTACATTTCCACTGGTTATCGGCTTTATGTATGATAAAATCAACGCATTTGCAGACAAGCCTTCCGTTGTCATCATAGGAGAGGATATACTCTCCGCCATCAGATGATGGCACTGAATATCCGCCATCGACAACAGCTACGTTTAGAGACAACGCCTTTCTTTGTCTGGATGCTAACTCATTTGGGGTCATAAGGCATCAACGAGTTCTAATGCCTCATACCTCGATGGTCTCCATAACTCTATCTCTTGTATCTGATCCTTACATTCCGCCAGTATCTCGCTCAGAATGGCATCCAGGTTGGGTAAATCCCTTTTGTCTGACGGCTTGTCTATCTCAGAGCGTATCTCATCCATCACCTTTGTCAGCTGATCGTCATCGTGAAAATTGAGACGCTCAAGTTTTGAGATAAGGTTTTTCAGCCCAACTACCGATCTTGGCACAAGCCTTTCATTTCGTCTGATGCTGTCTCTGACGCTCTGACAGATATCGACTATTGCTGTTCTCAGGCTTGTATTTATCTCTGTGAAAAAGTCGGCTATCATCTCTTGTTTTTGAGCGTTTATCTCCTGTGCCACCTGCTGTCTCATTACGTCTTCCGGTGATAATCCCGCCTGTTGTAACGTAAGTTGGTCTGGTAGAGGAATATAAGTATATACTTCTTCATACCTGAAAAGTCTCCTCATATCCTCTGGCGATGGTATCTGCTCAAGGCATCTTTCTGTAAAACTATCGATGAAGCTCTTTGGAACTTCGGCATCAGGATTATACTTTAACCTTTTATATGCCTCCTTCGCCATCTGTGAGTATATATCCCTCAGTTGACCGATGCTGTTAGGCAAGTTTGAGATTACCTCATCCCTTATGGCATAGAATTGGCTTTTGATCGTTTCATTCTCATCACGCCACCTGTTCCATGCTGTCACCGGAACAAACCTACCCCAGAAGCATTTGAAGCTATTCTCTTCTAGCGCATATCTGGCACGTTTCTCTATGTTCTCCAATCTCGCCACCATCTCCGGCGGTAAGAGTTTCTTTCTGCCCAATTGAAGATAATCCTTGACCGAACCATCCTCTGATATTCCTAACTCACTTTCGCTTAATCGTGAATAAGGTCGCCAGTAGCCAATATGAAGCGCCACCAAGACGCCTTTCTGCATGAGTTTTAGAACCCAGTTTTCGTCTATCGTCATCAGCACTTGCGGTTCGATGTCCAATTCAAATGCCAGTTCATCCTGTATCGCCACGTATATCACTTCCTTTCAATGAATGACTGAATATTTTAGATTTCAACATTTCTAAAGTTTACATTCTCAACTGCTAGAGTTTCAGAAGCGGGTATTGCCCTCGTAGCTGCCCATTTCCTGAGATGATCAATGCCTTCCTTCATGGTCACGGATAAAGGCACTGTGTCATATATGGCTTTCAGTATATGATCAGTTTGAAGCTCCGTGTCTTCGTCAAAAGCGTCAAACATTCCAGAGATAACTGCCTGCTCTATCTCTGCCCCGCTGAAGCCTGATGATACTTTTGATAACGTATCGAGGTCAAAGGCATCTGAATCTCTATTCCGCTTTGATATGTGAATAGAGAATATCTCCATTCGTTCAAGATCGGATGGGAGATCAACGAAGAATATCTCGTCAAACCTCCCTTTCCTTAACAATTCCGGCGGAAGGTTCTCCACCGAGTTGCATGTGGCAATAGTAAACACCGGGACAGCCTTCTCCTGCTGCCACGTCAGAAACGTTCCGAACACTCTTGCAGTAGTGCCTGCATCGGAAAAAGATGACGATTGAATCCCTGAAAGCCCTTTATCCAACTCATCAATCCATAGAATACAAGGGCTTATGGCTTCGGCAGTCTTTATGGCTTTCCGTATATTCTCTTCCGAACCACCGACTATGCCTGAAAATACCTTGCCTACGTCAAATCGCAGCAATGGCATCTTCCACAGTGAAGCGGAAGCCTTGCATATCAATGACTTGCCGCATCCCTGCACACCGAGTAATAGTATGCCCTTTGGCTGCGGCAATCCGAATTCCCTTGCCTTTTCAGAGAAGGCATGACCACGTTTTGTAAGCCATTGCTTGAGATTGTCCATGCCACCTACATCGGTAAGACTTTCACTTACCGGGAAGAATTCCAGTATCCCGCTTTTGCGGATTATCTGTTCCTTTTCCGACACTATCTCGTCCTGAACGATATTACGATGCTTAACAAGCGATCTGGCGAAGACGTTATCAATCTCATCAAGCGTTAAGCCCATAGCACTTTTGACAATACCTTCTCTCTCATCTGAAGAGAAACTCAATTTCAATCTTGGCTCCATTTTTTCAGTTACGTCATCGAGAAGTCTGGATATATCATCCTTATCCGGCAATGACCAATCAATGACGGTTATCTGCTTCTCCAATTCATAAGGGAGTTTCAATATGGGTGATACAATAATGAGAGTTTTGCTCTGGGGCTTGAGCGTGTCAACGAGTTCCCTCAGCTTTCTAACTATCATGGGGTCGTCCATAAATGGATGTAAATCCATGAATGCAAATATCGCCGGTTCCCTGAATCCATTAATGTAATCCAGAGCAACCAATGGGTCCTTGGTATCCTCATTACTCGTGTTATTTCGCGATACACCATCAATACACGACCACGTGAGGAACTGCCTGTTACGCTCCGTTGCCACGTCCTTGATACATCCCTCAACGCGCTTTTCCTCGTAGGTGACTATGTAGATTAGTGGATATGCTGCCCTTATGAGTGTGTCTATCTCTTTCATCCGTAGCTCCTTTTCACAAGCAGAAACTGCTTGCCCAATTCTGTGGTTTCTTCAGTGACCCTGAATCCCTTACGCTGTGAGAATGAACGTACCTTCTTTTCAGCGTAAGCGACACAGAGATTGGATACGAATTCCTGCTCTGTCACACCTTTGACGCCCCACCAGTCACAGACGATTTCAAAGATACCATTCTCGTTCTTTCTAAAGCCAATGTCGTATCCGCCTGTCTTTACAGCAAAATCCACCATCTGCTTTGTTTTTCCATATCCAGTCACCGTCTTGGCATTGATGACCTGATAGCCCATTTCTGTAAGACATTCGATAATGTCTTTGGCAGATTTTATCTGCACCTGAACGTTTGTGAAGTGTGACATTTATCCCCCTTTCACCTCATCGAGTAAAGCTAGCGCTTCCGTCATTGTTGTTGAGGTCCATATCTTGCTAACGACGTCTGTTTTTTTGTCTTCAAGAGATTTCACTTTTTCGCTGGCAGAGGATGTTCTCTGGTCAACCAGTAGCTTTGCTTTTGAGCCATAGATGAGTGTGTCATTGTTATACTTACTGAAACCGATCTCCTCCTTCTGTTTTTGCAGTGCGGAAATCTTCTTCTCCATGTCCGCTATCTCGATGTCCATTGCAGCTACGCCCAGTTCTTCCTTTACCTTGCCCTTGATCTGTGCGACAAGATCGCCTGATTCGTCCCTTGCCCTTTGGATTTTCTTATCCAGCAGTTCCATTGCAAGCTGAGATAGCACACGGCGTTGAGTGTTATTTATTCTCCCATTTCCGTTAGTCTTTTCGTCCATTTTACTAACCCTCCTATTTCGGTTATTTTGGCAAATCCAGTCCCAAATATATAATTTGCCAGTTTTGTTAAAGTGCTAATAGTTTTCCGGACTGGCGTCTACCCATCATTTACATGATAGGTAGATGCGAACCCAGAATTTTCACTTTGATTATGTGCTCAAAAAGTGATAATATATTAGTAAGTTTTCCTTTATGTCAAACAAACATGCCGAGTCACGTTCCGCCGCCGCTTTTCCCCGATTGGATTGACGGAATAACAGAATTGGAAAAATGAAACCAGACATTCAAAAGATATTAGTTGAGCTGCGTCAGCATTTTGAAGGCATATATGGTGATCGGATGGTCAATATGCTTCTGTTCGGTTCACAAGCCAGAGGCGATGCAACCGTAGAATCAGACATTGACGTTATGGTAGTGCTTAGATGACCTGTAAAGCCCGGTGATGAGAGCGCAAGAACCGTGGAAATATCCGCCGAAATATCACTGAAGTATGATGTTGTCATCTCCTGCATTTTCATGTCAGCAGAACGCTATGCAACCGGGCAAAACCCATTGATCATAAACGTGCATAGGAGTATCTGTATGAATTCCGACCAATATTCATTGCTTCAGAAGAAGCTGATGGCAGAAGATGATTTCGATGCAAATCGGAAGGGCGGAGGAATTCATGGAATTTGCAAAGAAAGTGCTTGGTTATATACCCTAGAAATGAGCTAAATTGATGACCTGTTATTCGGTTTGAGCGAATAATGTCTTTTGTTACAAAGAAAAATATGGCAGGACGTTATGATATAAGACCATAAACGCCCTGCCCTTGATTAATTTTGTGAAAGAGCAAATATATTTTCCGATGCTATCTCTATGAGCATGTCAACGGATTTTTCAACAAGATTTAATGTATCTGCATCTGACATCTCATTTTTCGGAATATTATCGAAATCATAAAGAACTGTGAAAGCCAATGCGGAAACATCCTCGTCATCCAGAATTCCAGCTTTGGCTATCTTTTCCAGCATTGACGTGCATCTGGTAGAAGCATCAAGATAGTCTTTCAATCCCTGTGATTCGATCCATTCTCGAACCTTGTGGCTCTTTGCATCCTGTCCTTTACAATGATCGGGCAAATCCACGTGAAACCACGAACTCTCAGCGTTGACGATGTCCATACCTTCAGGGCTTTCAAATATCCTGCCAAGAGGATATGACCTGCACCTGAACGGCCTATCAGGATGGATGCTGCACAGGAATATGTCCTCGCCATCACAATTCTTTGCGTTTGCCAGACCTTTTGTGTTGATACTACCATTTTTGACTCTGTTTTTAAGATCATCCAGCGATTTCGCCTGAAACACTGGCGCAAGGAACGGACATACGCTGAGGCTGTCGTTTATCTGTCTGAACCGTATGGTCGCTATGGGCATCCCGCTGTTGGGACCTACATTGAAGCTCAATAGGTCATTGGCTACCATCTCTTTAGTGGTCATTTTCAACGTGTGCCTCATGCGGATGACGTCATAAGTATTGACAATTATGGTATTGTTGATACAGCATCTTCCGCACTGCTTGCAGCTGAACCTGAAGCTGTCCTCTAAAGTGAGTTTTCTCAATGTCCCGTTCTGGACTGATTCTGCTATTTTCCTTAACTGGCTGTTATTCACCTTTCACCTCCCGCTAGAATGGGACGTCTGAATCGTCGCCTTCCTCATTGTCATTTTGATCATCAGATTTGCCCCCGAGGAACTGAATGTTTTGAGCGACCACTTCGATCTTACTTCGCTTTGTGCCGTCATCGCTTTCCCACGACTGATACTGCAATCTTCCTTCAACGAATATAAGTCTTCCTTTAGAGAGATGCTCATTGCATACCTCAGCCAGCTTGTCCCATGCGGTTATATCCAAAAAGCACGTTTCTTTTTTCTCACCGTCTTGGTTGTTGGGGTCTCGGGGGTTTCCCCTGAGATTATATGTCCTGTTAACTGCCAGACCGAATCTGACGATGCCAGTACCATTGGCAGTGTATTTCAGTTCAGGATCCCTTGTAAGGTTGCCTATAAGGAACACCTTGTTTAGTGTAGCCATTTGATCTCTCCTTTGTTTGCAATGATTAGTCATCACTTGCCAGATCATTGAAGCTCTTGCATTCTTTCCTCGAATTCCTCTCTGGTCAGAATTCCGGATATGACTGACAGATGAACGTCACCGATCTCGCCTTCAGGACATGCAGAAGAATAGCATTTGCAGAAGCGATAATGCTGGAGTTCGCCTTCATAGTCATTTTCCAGCACTTCACCATAAATACTGAACTCGTATTCTGTCTCCTGCCAGAAATAATCGCCTTTCTTGATGGCTTTCTGCCATTCCTGCACTCTTTCATCAGCCGCCTGCATAGCTTGGCTCAAACCTTCCAGCATCTCCTCCGTGGTTTGATAAAAGGTAATGTTCATCATAGCCCTCCTTACATTTTTCCTGATAGTTGCAGTTGAAGCACCCGAAGCCTCCGATGACGTTGGGGTAAAACAGCTTCATCTCAATCGCTCTGACCACCTGTGATATTGTGGCGATAAGCCATGAATGATCACGTTCTGTTCTCTGCGTCTCTGTGACGATGACCTTCGGTTCTTTTGTCTTAACAAGACTTACCACTTTCAACGATTTCTCAGCGGCACCGTAAAGAAGCCTGTATGCCCAAGAATAAAGAGTTAGTTGCAGGTTCTGATCGATCTCCTGTTGAACCGGGCTTCTGCTTGTGGTCTTTATCTCGATAATCGTGTCATCCGTAAAGATTGCGTCTATCTTGCCTACAAGATCCAATGTTTTGATGAATAGCCCTGTTGATGGGTCAATGATAGGTAGTCTAAATGGCAATTCCACTTCCGTTGGTCTTTCTTTGCCCATCTCGTCATAATATAGGTTTATCAAGACTTTGCCTTTTTCGAACATATCAGATGGGTTATCTTTCCATGCGATCTGGTTCTCTTTGGTGTTTTCCTTCCAGGAGACAGTATAAGCACTTTCTGCCTGTGCCCGATTTATCGGAGCATCATCCATTAGCCCTCTGTTGATAGCTTCTATGGCAGAATGAATGCTTCCGCCAAATACGACTGCTGATGGCGTTTTCTCCCATGCGATGCCCAATTCATACTGGAAGTAGTATTGCAATGGGCATTGAAGGTAGCACATCAGTTGTGAAGCGGAGAAATGTGGTTTGTCTTCATCAGGTATCCTCATCAGTAATCAACCCCCTTGCCATTGCCCTGGTTCTGTAAGTAGGCAATCAGTGCGGTAGCCATAGTCGGATTAAGTGCCTCTATTTTTTCAGTGCCGAACATCGTCTTTGATTGTTCCTGCACCTTTTCGGGAGTCCAGCCAAGATCCGTTCTCAGCTTCTTGATCTGTGCCAACTGCTCTTTGGTAATGGCAGTTCCGCCTTTGGGTTGGGATTTCTCTGACATACCCTTGCCCTTCTGTTCTTGCTGTCCCGGTCTCTGTTCTTCCTTGCCTGCACCATAGAGGTGCAGTCCAATACCGAACATTGAGGCACATTTCTTCAGGGCATCACTGGCGGACGCTTTGTAATCATCACCAAGTGAGATGATCTCACCTGTCTTTGAGTTGGTGGTTATGCTGCTGCAACCGAACTGGGTCTTTGAAACCCCTTCCGCTGTTAGTTTTCCCAGAACCATCACCTGTGTGCCATTGTTCTCCTGTGTCAGCACCTCGAAACTCCACTGTCCGTCAAAGCAGTCATTTAATCTCTGAATGACTGCGTGTGCCTCCACATAGTCGATCATCTCACCGAAATTGCCCTTGCGTTGCTTGATCTGTTCCTTATCAAACGGTTTCTCTAAAAGCTCTCTATTCATTTCGTCCTCCTTCGTTCTTGTTTATGCTATGCCAGAAATTGAGTAAATCCCTATATCCCCGGTATAGCTTTTGGTGTTTTGTAAATGTGCTATTTAATGGGCAATGATGGCATGGTATGGCCTTGTATCGACCGGCTTGATGTCCTCATACACCCTAACGACCTGAATAAGTTCGTTGTTTTTTGTCCAAATACTATTGCCCATCACTCAATCCAGAACACTGATATTTGTTCCAGACTGATAACTGAACGCCTTTCTAGGGGATACTCATCCCTGTATGGATGAGACACCACGAATTCAAGGCGTCCAGTTGTCAATCAAGAAAAAGTTGAGAAAGTCCTTGCTCATACTTGGCTTATAGCTGTATAATTATTGTTAAATCTATCAGCCATTCCGTAGCAATGGAACAGAAAGTCGGTTTAACGATAAGTGAGGTGATCGTAAATGGGATACAAAGGCATAGTAAAAGACAATGTGATCGTATTGGAACAGGGCGTGAAACTTCCTGAAGGAACGGAGGTCGAAGTTATAGAACAGGGCTGGTGGATGTCGGAAGAAGCCAGACGAAATGCTACTGATAAGAGGGCTTTCAAAAAATTGCTTGATGAATGTAACAAACTTCGTAAGCAGATGCCAAAGACGACAGACAGCGTGCAAATCATTCGTGAAATGCGGGAAGAGAGAGCAAATCGATAGGAGAATAATGGATGGAATGGTGTATTGATGCTAACGTGTTTGTAAAAGCAGTGATTCAGGAAGACCTTTCAGAAAAGGCGGAAGCTCTGATGTTAGATGCCTTAAACATGGAGATACGCTTAATTGCTCCACATTTTTCCTATGCTGAAACATGCGGCGCTGTTAGGAAAAAGGTATATAGTGGGGAAATTACTGTTAACTTGGGTGATATGGCATTCGGAAAACTCAAACGGTTTCCTATTCAAATGCTATCAACATATTATCTATTGGATCGTGCTTGGGAAATTGCGAAGCAATACAATCTTAGATGGCTTTATGACTCATTTTACGTTGCTCTTGCCGAGGAAAGAAATTGTTTATTCTGGACGGCGGACATGGAACTTTATAACTCAGTAAAAAATGATTTTGTCTTTGTAAAATCGCTTGAAGAATATACCAGTTTGATATAGCGGGAAAAGTCTATTTCGTATTAGATAATGCCATCAAACCTAATGCGATGGCGTCAAACATATTCTGGTGATACCGATCCTTCCATGCCCTGTCCTGCGATAGATAAACCTTCAGATTCGGATATTTTGATACAATCACTTTGCTTATCTCTTTTTTGCTTGCCCTGCCATTACCGGCGATATATTTTCTGACTGTGCTTGTGGCATAGGTCATTACTTTAACCCCTTTTTTATTACCAATAACTCCAATTTCGTTGATAAAGACATGCAACAGCGAAGCTGTTTTATTATTGGCAAAGAACGATCTTTCAACGACCAGAATATCAGGTTTGAAGTCACTGATGAGCCTTGTGATTATGTCTCTGCACTCCTTCAGCTTCTCATTGGGAGATTTATTATTGGGGATCGTCTTGACTCCGTGATAGATTAGTTTCTCTCCCTCCAGAAAGGCAACGCCGATCTCTCTTGTGCCGGGGTCTATGGCAAGTATCTTTTTATGTTTTGTCATGGTTTTTATGATGTGACGATGTTTTTGGTCGTTTATCCTGCTGAGACAGGCATAACGAGCCAAGTGCCACTGCCTCAAACATCCTGATATAATATGGGTTTCTGATGCTCTTTTCCCTGTTCAGTTCATTGAACAGGACAGGATATTTCTCTGCGACTTTTTTAGCCAATGTTTTTTTGTTTATCCGCCCATACCCACAAAAGAACGTTTCTAAATCTTTGATGGAATATCGCCTTATTTTTATCTGCTTTCTATTCGCTGATTCCTTTATCTTCGCTATCAATTGGTTAAGGTTACCAGAGGATCGTGACGGATGTATTAATTTGATTGATAGGACATTTGGCTTATGTTGTCCTATCAGGTCGGACATGAACGTCATAATCTTTGCTAGTTTCGCCTTTGACCATCTGCCCTCCATGTTCTTTATTCCCCAATCCATTAGCTCTGAACCGTAGAAGACGGAATAGCCTATATACCTAGTTCCCGGACTGATGCCTATGATTTTTGTATTCCTTGACATATTTTCTGACTAAATGATTGAATAACGCAGCTCTGCTCTTTCTTATCTGTTCTTCCGGTATCTCTTTGGCTTCACCCAACGCTTTTCTTAAAAGCCATTCGGGGAAGCGTCTCGCGTAAGAGAGATACAGAGCTAACGCTTTACGGTCATTCAGAGCGTCAGCTAGGTCAGAAGCTAAAAGCTCTTCTCTGGTCTTGGGTGTGAATTCTTTTTCATTTAGGGTTTTTTCGATATCGATATTGTTAATATTTCTTGTTAATTCGTTATCGTTAGTGTAGCTTTGGTGCAAATCTGAGTTTCCTGTATTAGACATCTGAGTTTCATTTTGCTCAGGCTTTTTCAAATCTTGGTTGACCTTTGACAACTGGTAAGCGCAATGGTATCGATTACGCCTTTCCACTCTGATCAATCCAATGCCTTCCAGTCGTTTCAATGTCCTACTGACAGTGGCTCGTGAACAGCCCAGTTTCTCAGCGATGTATTTCTGTGAAGGGAAGCATTTTTGCTCATTGTCCGCCATGGCAGCTAACAGGCTGTATATCGTTATACCTGTCCCACCGACCTTTTGGGCATAATCCAGAACGACTGTCTTATTTATCCAGAACCATTCGCCGTCATTGAAGCCCCTTGCTTCCATGTTTTGTTCGTTTGACATGATTTGTCTTTCTATGGATATGGCTTATCCGAGAAAGCTAATTTATTTTTTTTTGAGTGACCTTTTTTCATTTTTTCTAAGATTATCTGCTCTCTCTTTTGAATATCATTTCTCATCTGCCTGATTAGGTCCATATAGAGAGCATCGGACATTGTTCTGTATAGGATAGCCAGTCTGAAAAGGTTTCTAATATTGGGTAGGCAAAGACCTTTCTCCCATCGTGAAATCATACTGGCAGATTTGAGTCCTAGCACCTTTGCAACATCCTTTTGCTGAAGACCTCTGGTCTTTCTATATCGCCTTAAACCGTTTGGGACATTACTAACCTTCATAAAAGATAATCTTTTATCTCAGGGTATCAGAGTGATTAGCTCAAACAAGCGGGAGGAAATTGCTGGAAGAAGCAATTTTTGTTTCCAGGCGAATTGCTGCGATAATACACTCTAACCACTTCAGAAACCCTATTGCTGAAAATAAGCGCAAAAAAAGACCACCTGTAAAGGTGGCTATTCTCTATGTAACCTGAGCTCCTACAATCTATTATCTCTTGTATTAAAAGTCAAGTATCTACTGGATATTTGGAAACAATAGGGGAAAAACCTAAGCTTTCTATTTTCCAAACGAATTTCTGTTGTATTATACGTTAAGTAAATTTATATCAGTTAGAAGAGGGTGAAATTTACAGAGAAAATGAGTATTCATAGGTATTTGAGTGCTATTTTTGTCAGGTTATATCTCAAAAGCACGATGAAATTCCGCCTGTTATTTTTCTGCCCGAAATATTTGCGTTATACCAGTTTCGTGATCTCTTCGATAACCTCGTGCTGACCCGCTACATCGTAAACGCCGTCATAGCTATATAATCCGATATAGAAATTCTTGTTATCCAATATCCGCTTGATCTGCGCCCTATGATACCTTTTTCCTGATGATGTTGTGAACCCAGCTTTGTGAAGGGAATCAGCGATCTCATCCAATGTTATGCTTGGATTATGCTTCTTTATCTTGAAGACATGCTTGACAATTTCAGCCTGATTTGGATCGATTATCAGCTTCTTCGCATTGCGTTCTCTGGTATAACCAATAGGAGCATTTCCACCAGCGTATCCGCCCTTTGATGCCTTAGCCTTGCGTCCACGTCTGAGCCGTTTGGCGATCTCAAGACGCTCATACATATCAAGCAGTTCCATCATACCATTTATTAGCAATGAAGTGGGATCGCTGTCATAAATAGAATAGTTTGGGCGATCAATAGCTTTCACATCAGCACCCATCTTTCTCAGATCACGCTGGATGATGGCTTTGACCATATCAGAGCGCCAGAGCCTGCTGGTCGTGAGTATCACGATATACTTGATATCCTTTGTAATATCTGCAAGCATGTTCTGTAACCCCGGGCGGTCTATGCTCATGTCATCTTCATCAACCTTAGCACCGGAAATTCCAGCATCCTCATATATCTTAATTAGTTCGTATCCATTATCCTGACAGAATTTGGCTATCTCCTCCTTTTGCTATTCCAGTGAATATCCCTCTCGCACCTGACCTGACGTAGACACCCTGACATAACCGAAAACCATTATCCGACCTGTATTTTCATCCATATAAACACTCCTACTATATTTATATCTTATCCACGATTGAGGACATATATCGTGGCATTCAGTATGCCTGCAAAGCTTACCCATAGAATATATGGTATAAGCAAAATACTAGCAGTTATTGATACCTTTGCAGAACTAAATATAGTCAAAAGTATGGCAATCCATAAGACTATGATCACAATGAGACCCGCAATGGGTGATCTGAGTCCAAAGAATGCCACTGACCAGAAAGTGTTTAGAATCAACTGTATAATGAATATAATTAGAGCCATTTTTACATTCGGTTCACCTAATCCAACTTTCCACACAAGAAAAGCAGATATTCCCATTAGTATATATAGCGCAGTCCAAACCGGACCAAATAACCAATTTGGCGGGTTAAAAGACGGCTTTTCCAGGGTTGCATACCATGTCGGGATGGAAGCAGTTGTGAATATTGAACCAATGAAACCAGCAGCAAGGCATACGCCTATACTTATAGCTAATCTTATAATATCTATCGCTCTAATGTGTTCCATCTCACATACCCCCAGATTGTATATTCACCTATGCTTTAGGAAAAATTGGGCAAATCACCAGTTTTCAACCATCAAACCCTCGATACCACTTAGTCGTATAATATCGCTATCACCTGAGACAAGAATCAGGTCATGTTGTATTGCTACTGCCGAAATCCACAGGTCGTTATCCTTGATACCCAGTGATTCCACCTTAAATCCCCTACGTTTACGCTTATCTTTTGGACCGAAACGCTCAATGATTTCATTTTTCAACTTACCGTATACGATAGCTGTCTCATTATCAATCTCATAAATAATCATATCCATCATGAAGTCAAACACTTCTTTGAGATTGTCGTGGACTTGCTCTGACTTATATGCACCAAACATCAATTCTCCGCTTGAAATGACGCAAGCTGATATAGGCGATTCATCTAATGAATTCAGTTTATCATCAAGGAATCCCCAGATCAGGTCTAAACAGTGGGTTGTATCCAATAAATACATGGCTAAAACTCCGCATCAGTTCTGTTATCTTTGATATATTTCAATATCTTCTCATATTCCTCTTTAGTACCTTTCCATTTCCCTGAATGCTTCAGCAAAGACTTAGCTGTTGAGAATTCAGGATCATGTTCTTTTTCCATCCTATCACCAGAGAGGAAATCCCTTAGAGACTCACCGGTTATGCGCCATTCGCCAGCTATTTTTTTGGCTCGAAGCTTACCTTGCCTGATATATTCCCTTATTGTCACTTGTGTTATTCCAAGAGTGTCTGAGATTTCTTTAACGCTATAGATTGTTATATCTTCAACTTGTATAGGCATAATATGCACCTCCTTAGATAAATTCAGTTTACTTGTATTTTACCAAAATAGAGATGTATTGTCAATATGATTAAACACACATTACTTAATATTATTAGTATATTATACTACTATAATAATATTATTGCTTTATACTATTGTCAAAGATTTATTGGGTTTTGGATGCCAAATTTTGTGCTTGCCTGAGCT
>Ga0194110_10005266_pt1 | contig 15409 bp, 12 predicted proteins | sample TA2Kig1200mmetaG_FD_146192 | JGI IMG/M metagenome (GOLD analysis project Ga0194110, IMG submission 146192) | Freshwater microbial communities from Lake Tanganyika, Tanzania - TA2015032 Kigoma Deep Cast 1200m | ecosystem: Environmental > Aquatic > Freshwater > Lake | place: Tanzania: Lake... | reverse complement strand
GCCCGACGCATATCTTGAAACCGTTGAACTCCGGGGGGTTGTGACTTCCCGTGACCATGACACCGCCGTCCGCGCCGTAATGGCGGATGGAGAAATAAAGCATGGGCGTGGCACACAGTCCCACATAGATGACATGAATACCCGTGGCATTAATTCCCTTACGCATAGCATCACGGTACTCGTCCGAGCTGAGACGGCAATCCATACCGAGAGTCATTGTCCTGACTCCGCGGGGGAAGGCGAATGTACCGATTGCTCTTCCCAGCTGGGTGACGAAGTCAAAATCCAGATCCTTGCCGACGACCCCTCTTACGTCGTATTCTCTGAATACCTCGGGATTTATCATAATTCATTCTCCTTATGACCGGGAAAACTGAGACAGATCGACATGATTTCTTATCAGTTGTTCAATGAGAAGTATTTTTTCATTATCGTCTGCCTGAAGAAGGGCTTCTATGATATCTATCTGCTTTGCAATCTGGTAAGTATCGAGCGTCACGAGAAGGAGAGGTACCTGCCGTTGTGACGCTTTCGAGACGAGTTCAGGAGATGGTTCGATATTGCATGTGAGAATTACAGCCGACGTATCGGTATCCAGGGCGGCGGCAATCATGTCATGACGATCACCGCTGGTGATCACAACCTTGTCTTTTTCATGGAAGACAGGGCTTTTTACCGCGGCATTGGCGGACATGGAACCTATGACGATACTCTTCACGGGACGGTTCAGGAAGGATTCACCGGTGACAATTTTGGCAAACAGGCGATCGGCGAGAAAATTTACGGTGAATTGGGGAAGTTCGTCACGATAGGGGATTACCCCTAATACGTGAACAGGTAACTGCTTTATCTTGGGAAGATGAATATTGACGAAATCTTCCAGATTTGTGACCTTGTTAACAATAATACCCTTGAAGTTAACGGTTCCCAAATGAATATGCTTTTGCAGGAAGATGATGTCGTCGATAATGGTATCATCTTTCCCGCTGATCACGATCAGGAGCTCTGCGTCAAGAGCTTTAGCCAGTGATATGGCGTCAAGGTGAACGGAGATGCCGTACGATATTTCCCTGCCGCCCTCAACAAACATGATATCCTTCTCTTCTCCTGCGCTCCTGTGCAGTTCCCGGACTTTATCCCTGATTGTTTCCTTGTCAAATATGTACAGCATCCTGGAATGGTCGAATCCGATGCTCATTTCGGCGGGATCTTTTCCGATGCCGAAGACCGTATTAATGAGGGCGGTGTCATAATCCCACAGCCTCTTTTTCCTGTAGATCAGTCTGTCACCGAAGGGTTTCATATAGCCGATTTTCTTGTTGAGTGCTTTTGCCAATCCGATAATCACACTTGTCTTTCCCGCATTCTGCCGTAGTGATGATATGACCATCGTATCCATTTAACAAACCTCTCTGTAGTTGTGTGAAGACATCATTATTTGTGCAGGAGATGATCTTTCTAAAGGATTCTCCTCCCCTCCGGTGCTTTGAAGGCCATTTTCAAATGATACACCCCCGCATCGCTTCGTCTTTCGATATCAAATCCGCCCTGTTCAAAAACCTGAAGCATCGGTTTATTGTCCATAAGAACCTCGGCCGTGAACCCCAGAAGACCTTCTCTCTTTGCCAGGTAGGTCAAATAGGAGAGCAGTTCGCTTCCGATGCCTCTGCCCTGATAATCGTCTCTCACCACCAGAGCTACCTCGGCCGTATGGGACGCTTGATCGATGCCGTACTGTCCTATACCCAGAATTACCTGGTTCTCTTCGGGACCCATCATAGCCAGAATGGAAATTTCCTTGGTATAGTCGATTACCACGAAATCCTGCAGGCGTTCATGGGGTATGTCTGTACGCCATGAGAGGAATCTGCGATGAAGGCTTCTATCCGACAGGGAATAAAAAAAGTCCTTCAAAAGGGGCTCGTCGGTAATCTTGACAGGTCTCAGGAAGAGGGGGAATCCCGTTTTCGTTGTTCTGTAGACTTCCAGATCTTCCGGATATCTCCCCCGCTCTCCGGGAATGAACGCCTGATCCTGGTAAATCAAGCCCCGCCTCTTGGCCTCCTCAATGAGCCAGGAACGAAATTTCGGGTGGGCGATGGAAATAAGGGCCATGGCCCGTTCCCGGATGTTTTTCCCGTGAAGATAGGCGATGCCATATTCCGTTACCACATAGTGGACATCCGCCCTGTTGAGGGTCACACCGGCCGTCGCGTTCAGGTGCGGCACGATCCTGGAAACCGTATCATTCACCGCGGTTGATTTCATCGCCAGGATTGTTTTCCCGTTTCTCGCCAGCAAGGCGCCTCTCATGAAGTCCTGAAAACCGCCTATACCGCTGTAGAAAAGACTGCCGATGGATTCAGAGGTTGCCTGACCGGTAAGGTCTATCTCCAGGGCGCTGTTGATGGCGACCATGTTGTCATTGCGTGCAATGAGGAGGGGGTCGTTGGTGTAATCAACAGTCCTGAATACAATGGCGGGGTTATCGTGGATATACTCATAAGTTTCTTTTTTTGCCATGCAGAAGGTCGCGATTGTTTTCCCACGATTCAGTATCTTTTTGGAGTTGTTTATGACACCAACCTTGATCAAGTTTACGAGCCCCTCGGTCAGGAGCTCCGTATGGACACCCAGGTGTTTTTTATTGTAGAGGTGCGCCATGATGGCGTTGGGAATACTGCCGTATCCCACCTGGAGGGTATCGCCGTCCTGGATGAGTCTTGCGACATAATTTCCGATTCTCTGTAACGTCATCGTTTTTTCTTCGGAGAAGGCTCTCTGGATTTCCAGAACCGGTGAGTCGTGGTGAATGATATAGTTCACATCACTGACATTGATAAAGCCGTCTCCATGGACACGGGGCATGTAGGAGTTCACCTGGGCGATGACCATCGATGCCTTTTCCGTTGCCGCCTTCACCATGTCCACACTCACACCCAGGCTCAGAAAACCATGTTCATCCGGCATGGATGTCTGGATGAGCGCAACGTCGATACGTACGATACCTCCGTTAATCAGGGCGGGTATGTCCGAAAGGGATACAGGGGTATAGTCCGCCGCCCCCCTGTTGACGGGATCTCTTGTATTGTTCCCGATAAAGAATGAGTTATGGCGAAAGTTGCTTTTGAATTTCGGGTCGGTATAAGGGGCTATCCCCAGCGAATAAACCTGTATTATTTCGGTATCGAAAAAAGCTTTGGGATGAGACTCGACGTATCTGGTCAAAGCACTCAAGAGATACTGCGGTTCCCCGCAACCCGATGTTACGAATATATGATCGCCTCTCCGAATATGACCGAAGATTACTTCTTCACTGGCAAATTTTTCCGGATAAGCCTTTTTCCAGTGTTCGAGAGAGCTTTTATTTTCCTGTTTATTCATTATATCACAACCTTACGCTACAGGCGGAACAGAAGCCCGCGGGGACGGTTCTTCTACTTATTAATGTATGAAAATAATCGATTAATTGTACCTCTGTCAAGTGAAGAATACCGGGATACAACAAATACCAGTGCGTTTTCGCACAGACTGTATCGTCACGCCCCCACGGGCTTCAATCCCGGGGAAAGAATGGTTATTATCATCCGAGAATGCCCAGAATTTCATCTGCTCTGTTGAGGATGATATCGGCACCGGCTTTCAGGAGGTCGCCGGATGTCGAATATCCGGATAACACACCGATCGTGAATGTGCCGGCATCTTTTCCGATTTTAATGTCCATGGGATGATCGCCAACCATGAACGCGTGTTGCGGAAGAACGTTCAGGAATGCGAGCGCCGACAGGAGGTGTTCCGGGTGAGGCTTCACGTTTCTGGTGAATTCCCGCGTAATGACAGGATTACAATATTCATGAATGTCGGGAAACACCTGAACGACGGCCATCTGACAGTTTCTCGTGATCACCCCCGTTTTTATGGAACGCTTTTTCAGCTCGCGTAACATTTCTCTTGTTCCTTCGATCAATTCTCCCCTGGTTGCGGCTGCGATTTCAATATCGGTAATCACGTCATTCGCCCGGCGGAGAAAATGGTGCTCCTGACCGGGGTGCTTTTGTGCAATGAGCGACATCCCCGCATCTACCATCTCCAGCACATACATATCCCTGAGCCCGTCCACGGGAACGCCGTATGAATCGATAAGGTCCACCACTGCCTTACGCATCCGGGGAAAGTTGATGTTCAGTTTTGCCAGCGTGCCGTCGAAATCGAATACGACGGCTCCAACCGATCCTTCCACGTTCACATCCCGTAGGTTTCCTTAAGGTATTTTTCAAGACGGTTCAGGCCTTCCGCTATGTTCTCAATGGAATTCGCATATGAGAACCGGAGATATCCCTCGCAGTTTGTACCGAAATCGATTCCAGGGGTGACGCCCACGGAGGCGTTTTCCAGGATCTCGTAAGCCGTTCGATACGAATCTCCGGAAAATGATTTAATGTTTCCCAGGACATAGAAGGCGCCTGTGGGTTCCACCTTAACCCCGAGGCCGATTTCACGGAGTCGCCTGATCAAAAACTTCCTTCTCTCATTGTAGATGTTTTTCATCCGGATTACGTCACTTTCCGCTTCCCGCAATGCGGCTACTCCGCTCCGCTGGACAAAGGCATTGGCTGATATGAACAGGTTCTGGAGCATCTTCTGAATCGGTCTTATGTACGCTCTGGGAGCGATCAAATACCCTAAACGCCATCCCGTCATGGCGTAAGTCTTGGAAAATCCGTTGAAAACAAACGCGTTATCCGTGAATTCCAGGATGCTGTGTTCCGTGTCTTCGTATACGAGACCATGATAAATCTCGTCGGATATCACGGGAACTCCCAGAGAGGCGATTTTCTCCATGCGCTCCGCACTGAGGAGATTTCCTGTCGGATTCGACGGCGAATTGATCATGATACCTTTTGTACGTTTCGATATCTTTTCTTTAATCGCCTCGGGGGTATATTGAAAGCCTTCCTCTTCATACACGTTTACGGTAACGGGTATTCCCTCGAAGAACCTGATGAAATTGGGATAACAGGCATAGTAGGGGTCCGAAATAATGATCTCGTCACCGTTGTTGAGCAGCAACGCAAAGAGAATCAGCATGGCAGGTGACGTACCGGAAGTTATCACAACCTGATCGGGTGTTACTCTCACCCCGTATTTATTGTAGTAGTGTTCGCAGATGGCCTCCCTCAATTCAATGATACCCTGGCTGTGGGTATAATGAGTTTCCCCGTTTCTCATGGCCCTGTAACAGGCCTCCTTGATGCATTCGGGAGTGTCGAAATCGGGTTCGCCAATTTCAAGGTGGACAATATCCCGGCCCTGTCTCTGCATCTCCTGCGCCTTTTCCAGGATGTCCATAACTATGAAAGGGGGAATTTCGTTTGCTCTTTTCGTAATCATAAGATGCTCACTTCAGGTATTATCATAATAAGAGAGAATGATGATTGTGTGAATTATCACGTGGCATTTGAGTGGTAACGTAAGTAGCTGCTTGATCATTCCTTGTCAATAGAAAAAACCTGCGAATGTTAGGACCGTTTTATGTGGCCCGTCAAATATGCAGGGCTGAGTGTCTTTCTGATTGTTCTCTTCGATAACAGATCCGGAAGTCTCAAACCGAACACAACCTGGAGAAAGTTCATGATAATAGAAAACGTTGCCCCCCAGAGGATCTCTTCATCCCCCGTGCGGTCAGGAAAAAGGAGACAGGGGAACTCAAGCGGTCCTTCTCTCATCGTTCTGTATTCATCGGGCATCTCGATTATAAAGGTCCCATAGCTGGAGGCGTTGAAGAAGACACTCAGGGGGATCTCTACAATCCTGTCCACTTCGTCGTTGGGCCGGAAAGGCCATTCCTTTTTTACATGGCATACAAGGGGGAAAATGGTCCGTCTGAAGAAGTGGAGTGTATAGGAGGGAAGGGGGCCTGCAAAAGTTATGTTGAACGGGCTGAGACCTGTTTCCTCCCAGGTTTCCCTTACCGCGTTTGTCAGAAAAAGGGTGATCGTATTAAAGGTTTCTTTATCTCTCATCCTCGCGTATTGCCGTGCCTTTCCCTGCATGATGGGTAACAGATTGAACATGATGACAGGTCTCAGGAGGGGATCGAAGAAACGGTGAAGGAGGCCGCCCGGACAGCTCAGGTCGCCGGGCTGGGTCACTGTGGATGAGCGTTTGATAAGCTGGAATGTGAACTCACCTTCCCGTTGAGAGGACGATAACCTATCCGGTTTGAAATAAAGGAGGAGGAGCACCCCGGCGGCGGAATACTCATTCTGTGTTCCCCGGGTTGATTGTATGAAGTGCGCTTTGTCCGCAAAGTCAACCGGGTTCCTGCCGAGGATATCCGTAACGGACTCGAGGAACCCGACTTTATCGCTCAGGGATGGGGATTCCATGCGCCTCTCTTTCCATAGGGTACGAGTGCTTAAGTATCTTGAGAAGTTCTTTTAAATACCAGCATTCCAGGGGTGGAAAATCAATAAAACCGCAGTGGCCGCCGTATCTCTGGATGGAAATTTCAAGGAAGCTGTTCTTCTTCAATCCGCGGAAGTCGTTGACGGTCACGATGGGATCGTCCTCGGAGGTGATTATCGTCACCGGCAGGGAAAGATCCGCCAGGGCGTCGTTGAGCAACGTGTAGCGTTTGAAGTATTCCCGGTAATCATCGAAATCGGGGTGGTAAGGCATGATGGCCTCGGTGAGTGACATGCAGGTCTTCTCATGGAGAATGTCGTTAAAATGATAGGTGCCGGGGAAGAGGGACTGTTTCTTTCTCAGGGACGCTTTCCACCTGCTGAGGAAGTAATGTCTGTAGATGGGAAGGCTGCTGTCGATCGCCAGGGTGGCTTTGTGCGGATCGAGGGCGGGACTGACGCATATGACGTGCCTGAGGTTTTCGATTTTCCGGGTTGACTGCATCCGGGCAATCCGCAGGGCGAAGTTGCCGCCGAGGGAATACCCTATGAGAAAATAGGGATCGTTTTCACGCAGGAGAGAAATATTCCGGACGGCGTTGAATGTTTCATCAATAAGCGCGCCGTGGAAGAGACCCACATTCAGGTGGTGACTGTCACCGTGATCCCTTAAGTTGAGACGGAACACATCATATCCTTCCCTGTAGAGAAAGGTGCCCGCGTTCATGATGTAGTTTGATTGGGAACTCCCCTCCCACCCGTGAAGGATGGTAATCAATCCCCTGCTGTGTTGTGACGGCTGCGGCGAGTAATAACCCAGAAGACGAACGCCTCCTCCTCCATCGATGATCATTTCCCGGGAGGTTTCCACTAATGTCAGGTAATGAATCTTTGACCGGGTCTTGAAACTGCCCAGGATCGTCTGGATGTGGGGATTCCTGGCCCACGGCCTTGGAATAAAAGTTTCTTCCATAGTGTAAATTCACAACCCCTCAGGTACCCTCTCACTGTCATGCGGGAGTATACATGCACAATGCAGAAATTTATATAGACGCACAAAAGCCTGGGTTTCACCAGGCTTTCAGTTTTCTTTAATGGTGGCGGTGCAGGGAATCGAACCCCGGACACTACGGATATGAGCCGTATGCTCTAACCATCTGAGCTACACCGCCTCCCGATCCATAAATCCATCCCCTCACATTCATGAGGTTCCATGGGGGTTTCACGTATAACAAAATCCCGTGATTGTCAACTTTTATTGGAAATCCCTAATGTGTGAAACATACCTGGGCGAATTTGGTCACATTGTCACCTTCGCCCATGGCAATGAGTTTATCCCCCTGCTCGATGATATACGTTGCGAGTGGGTTGAATATCATTTTGCCCGAGTCTTTTTTCACCGCGACGATGATGAGACCGAAGCGCTGTCTTATTTCCGACTCTTCGAGGGATTTCCCGATGACGGAAGATCCCTCGCACACGGTTACTTCCTCCATTTTCAATTCCAGGCTCTGACGCATGGTCGTGATCTCTATGAAATCCAGCATTGCGGGTCGCAGGATTGCCATCGCCATTCTCATGCCGCCGAGAATATAGGGTGACATTACGCGATTGGCTCCCGCCCTCAGCAGACGCCGTTCCGACCCCTCGTCTATTGCGCGGGACAGGATGTAAATATCCGGGTTGAGCTCTTTTGCGGTAAGGATCACATAGAGATTTTCTGCGTCGGTGGGCAGGACACAGACTATTCCTTTCGCCTTCGCGATGCCCGCTGCCAGGAGCGTTTTTTCCTGCGTCGCATCTCCCTTGTGATAGATGAATCCTTCGTCTTCGATTTTCTGGATCACCTCGGGATTGCTGTCAATGACGACAAAATCAAATTTTTCGTTATGTAACTCCTTGCATATGAGGTATCCGATTCTACCGCACCCGCAAATAATGTAGTGGTTCTGCAATTTATTGATCATTTTATCCAATTTGCCCCTCCCCATGAGTACCTTGAAGCGTGCCTCAACCATGGTCTCGGTGAGGAGACCGATAGTCAGAAGCATCGTACCGACCCCGATTATGATGAGAACAGCGGTAAATATCCTTCCGGCATCGGTCTTCGGATAGAAATCGCCATACCCCACCGTGAGCAGGGTAACGATTGTGGTATAGAAGGATTCAACGAATCCCCATCCCTCAAGTATCTGGAAACCGATTATGCCGGTGAGGAAAATAAGGATCAGGCCTATCACGGCAACTTTAAGTTTTTCTTTCGGTGTCAAGAATCCCCCGCAACATCAAATTCCATGGACTTTACGTTAATCCATTCATGGAAAAAATTCAAAATAAATTACCATGGTATGCAAGTAAAAAAATCTGGACATGCCTTACTGAAGAAGATAGATTATTTTCACAAATGTTCGCTATTTCTCAGGGTAGAGGAGGATATGCATGAGACGGGAAGAGCATGTTTCCGGGAGGATCACGCCGGACAGTTTATTATCCTTAATGGGTGTCACACCTGTAGATAATGTCGAGGGGTTCAGCACAGCCATCCCATGGAAGAGTAAAATTTCAGGACTCTATATGAAGGGACTGATGCAGTATCATCATTTTCTGGAGTCAATGGGCAAATCTCCTGAACTGTACGGTCCTCTGAGCGTTGCGGCTTTATGGCAGGATACGATGCTGGATTTCTTTGTGATAGGGACCCTGAGAACACAGGCCCGCATGGCAGTGCAGTCGGGCAGGAATCCGGATATTTTCGGGGAGATGAACAGCCGGATATATAAGGAGTACGCGCAGCTGCTGTACGAGCTATGCGGTACGTTCATGAAAAACGGTACCTTCGACAGGAAGAAGGCCCTCAACTTAACGAAAACGGCAAAGGGAAAAGCTCTTCTCGAAGAATATATCGAAAAGTTTACTGAGCTTGAGAAGAATTATAATTCCATAGGTCTCACCAGACTCAAAGCCATGAAAGACCTTTTGAAGAGTATTCTTGTGACAATCACGGAAATGCCTTTTGAGGGCGAGCCTCTCCCGTTTATGGGGAAAAAGCCTGACGGGAGCAACGCGGTTTCATTTGAAGAGTATCTCGCAGAGAACCGTCTCAGGCTGGAGAGTTTATATCGGAAAAACGCTTTTGACATCAGGGATTATTCCGTAAGGGCGACAAAGGGGAAGATAGGATACTCCCCTTACGAGGTCGTACAGGGATCGAAGTTACATTCCGTCACGCTCCGCTATTACCCCCTGCCGAAGGACGTTGCACCGAATGGGAAAGTTCTCTACCTGGCGACGCCGCTCATCAATTTGCCGGAAATCTACGACCTGGCTCAGGGTAAATCAGTCATCGAGGGGATGTTGAGGGAGGGCTATCATGTCTATCTCATCGATCATGGAGATGCGGGGCCGGAGGAAGTCGATCTCGGGTTCGATTTTTATGGCAAGACAGTACCGGATTTCTATCTCGATATCATCGGGAAGCGGCATCCGGGGGAGGAAATTTACGTCATGGCATATTGTATGGCGGGAACCATTATGCTTCCTTATCTGGCGCGAAGAGCAGAGGAGCGCTTTGCCCGGGGAGAGGAGATGGATATTAAAAAAATCGCTCTGATGGCTTCCCCCGTGAAATTCGATGATGATACGAGCGGTCATGGCCCGATGCGGAAGGTGATAAGGCATGGGTATGATTCGACCGTGATGAGAGAGCTTTTTGGCGATGTCAACATTCCGCCCCAGGTGATTGAGGCGGGCATGAATGAGATTCAGCCGGGAGTTCAATATACCGTATCTTTAGGTTTTTACTCCCGTGCCCATTTCCCTAACGCAGTGGATGACGCCGCCCCGTTTCTCTTCTGGTTGACCCATGGAACAAAGTTTCCCGTTGCGGCACACAGAGACTGGATCGAGAAGATTTTCATTGGAAACCAGATATACGAGGGGAAATACTGTCTGCCATCTACGAACCCCGCGCTGGATGGCAAGCCGGCAGATATGGGAATTCTCAGGGACGCCGGTGTGAGGATTTTCTGTTATCGGGGAACGCGGGATCCCATCGCCCCGGTGGGTTCATGCGTGGCGAGCGATATATGGGGGTTGACAGAAGACAATATCGGGATCTCCCGTGGCGGCTTGAACCGCACGATAGAAAAAAATATCGGGCACATCTTTGTGGTGAGCAAGCAGCTCCTGGCGGAATATCTTCAAGTCGTTTCCGAGTTTTTCAGATCCTGAAAATACGTGAAAGGGGTTCAGGGATCAGCTTTGACAGGCTTTCCCGGAACCCCTTTTAATGCTGAGAACAAAGCCAATCTTGTATTTTAACCTTATTTAGATTCCTTCGGTTTAGCCGCCGCTCTTTTCGCGGGGGCCTTTTCTTTCGGCAGAAGTGATTTCCAGAGTTCGAAATAGGCTCTTGTCTGCTCCGTGACGAAATTCACCCACGCCTTGAGGAGACCTTCCGTCGATTCCATACAATCTCTCCAGATCTTCTCCGGCGCCGCACCTTTTTCCATCCCGGTTTTATAGAACTCGGCATTTTTTTCCAAATAATTGATCCAGGCATCTGACATTCTTATATAGCTGTCCTGCCATCCCCTGGTGAACTTAATGAATTCCTCGATGCCCTGCTGTGATGAGGGGAGACCGAAGGGTGCAGCCGACATCAGTCCCTGGAGTGTGTCGGGAAAATCCGCCCAGGGTGGTGCAGCCGCAAGGGGAGATATACCGAAAGCCTTGGCTGTTTTCGCGAACATCTCGGTCATCCCTTTAAAAATATCTTTGGATGATTCTGTCCAGAATTTAAGTGCATCCTCGGGCTTTCCTCTGGCCAGCAGTTCCACATTTTCCATCCATGCCTTCGACATCTTGTTGTAGATTTCAATCCCGCCAAACATCAATTCGAAACTTTCCCTGGGCATTTTTGCAAAGATATCCCAGTACGGTCCTTTTTCGCCTTGTGAACTGAAGCTCATCGTAACACCTCCTTACGCATAGAATAACGATAATTTAATATTGTGATTTCCCCTATAAGTGCGCCGACACCGAACGGATTGTCTCATCGGTGAACGCCAAAAATTTACGCTGATTGAAAAATTCCCTCAACAGTGTTACCTATTCCCCGTCTTTTATCTCTCCGGCCGATACGAATTTGAAGGTATGGTTTGATGTTGTGCCGTTTGTGATGGGTAGCTTAAAATGACCATTCACGATTTCTTTTAACTTATTGATAATGAATAATTATTCAACTGTCAAGACATTTTCGGAACTGCGGCGTATTCAGTCGATACGATACATGGGAAAAATTCCGTCAACAATTCTGAATCCCCGTAAAAGGGGGCTCAGGAGCAGCATCGGGAACGAGGAGTCAGAAAATGCTGAAAGAATTGATCGCAGCAAACAGGAGCTACAGTCGGTTTTTTGAGGACTTTCACATTGACCTTGCAACACTCAAAGAACTTGTCGATCTGGCGCGATTGTCCGCCTCGGGAGCCAATCTCCAGCCGCTGAAATATTTCCTTTCCTGTGATCCGGTTCAGAATGCGAAAATATTCATGAATCTCGCATGGGCAGGCTATTTGCGGGACGGTGACGGGGTTCATCATGTTCCGAAGCGATCTCTCGACGAGCTCATTATCGGTGATTGACGGATTTTTCGCATACAATTATGGGAGCTTTGCATAATACGAACAGTCATTGCGGTTCGCACACTCCCCGCGATGACTTGTGGGTACTCATGCAAAGGATATAATTATCCCTTGAATATAAAATATTGTATATTATAATACAATTCATCACGCCGTAATGATGAATGTGAGCCATAATGCATTGTCAGGTGAGGCGTATTTAGCGAGACAATGGGAAAAGGGTTTAAAAAGAGATTTAACGATCCAGAATGAAAAATCTGCAAAGGGGGGATGTGATATTTAAACTGGCGGTGAGAGTAATGTCAAATTGTGGAATGAACGTTGAGATATGTGTAAATGAGTAAAATAAGGAGAATGATATGAACGCAGCAGTACTTATGATTGTCGCAGCTGTTTTATTCTACTTAGGTTACCGTTTTTACGGAAAATATATTTCAAAAGTATTTGAGGAAAATGATGCCAATCCGACACCGGCGTGTTCCATAAAAGACGATGTGGATTTCTGTCCGACAAAACCCATCGTGCTCTTTGGGCATCATTTCTCCAGTATCGCCGGTGGCGGGCCGATCATCGGTCCTACCGTGGCAATGATGTTCGGGTTTATCCCCGTATGGCTCTGGGCGGTATTGGGAAGTATATTCATCGGTGCGGTGCATGACATGTCGGCGCTGTTTGCCAGTGTCAGGGAAAAGGGAAAGTCTGTTGCGGAGATTGCCAAGGCGACTCTGGGGAAAACCGGGTTCTTTCTCTTTATCGGATTTACTATATGTATGCTTTTGCTTGTTACCTCCGCGTTTCTCGGATTGACGGCAACGGCCCTGACCTCTCTGCTGCCCCTGGAGGTACTGAAGCTTGATCCCTCTCAGACCGTCGTGAAAACGATAGAAGTCAAAGGCGCTATCAGGGCCCAGATAGGCGGTATCGCCTCCACATCCGTGATCATTATCACCTGCTTTGCCCCCATTATCGGGTACCTGGTGTATAGGAGGGAAATCAACGTGTATCTTGCCTCCGGAATTGCGATCATTGTATGTATCGCCTCCGTTTTTGTAGGAATGGAATACCCAGTGACCCTGAGCCCCGAGACCTGGATGATCGTCCTCTGTTTCTATACTTTGCTCGCGGCGGGTATTCCCGTCTGGATTATCCTGCAGCCGCGGGATTTTACGAACTCCTTTCTGCTTTACAGCGGTGTCGCCGCGTTGTTCCTTGCCGGTATTATTGCGGGCTTCAAGGGTGTTGCCTTCTCCGCCCCCGCAACAAATATAGCCGCAGGGACGGCGAAGATAGGTCCCATTTGGCCGTTCTTATTCATTACCGTCGCGTGCGGCGCCATTTCGGGTTTCCACTGTCTGGTCGCCGGCGGCACAACCTCAAAACAGATTTCGAAAGAATCGGATGTAAAAAGAGTGGCCTACGGCGGGATGTTACTCGAAGGGATGCTTGCCATCGGTGTCCTTGTGGCGGTCGGATGCGGCCTGATGTTTCAGGATTACATGAATATTGTGTTCCCGACGACCCCGGGGGCACGATCGAACCCGATTCTGGCGTTTGCGGCCGGTGCGGGCGGGTTGCTTGACAGGGGATTCGGGCTTCCGCCTGTGTACGGGACTGTGTTTGGAATCCTCCTTGTGGAAGGATTCGTCATCACGACCCTGGATACCGCGGTACGGCTCAACAGGTATTTGTTTGAGGAACTCTGGCAGGTGATATTCAAGGATGTTCCCAAAATATTCAAGACCTACATCTTCAACGCTGCCCTTTGTGTGGCCCTGATGTATCTGCTGGCGTATAAAAATGCGTTTCTGGTCATCTGGCCGGCATTCGGTTCCGCGAATCAGTTGTTAGCCGCACTGGCACTGCTTGCGGTATCCGTGTGGCTGGTGAACAAGGGCAAGAATGCCTTATTCACGATAGTGCCGGCAATATTTATGATGGTTACGACCTTGTATTCCCTGATTGTTCTACTTATCACGAGATATCTTCCGCAGCAAAACTACATGCTGACAACCGTTGCGATATTGCTGATCGTTCTTTCCCTGGGTGTCATCGGCTTGGCATTCAAAAAGTGGAGTGAATTGAGGAAAGGTCCGACACCGGCACCGAGTGCGGCATAATTCGATGGTCTGAGAAGAGGGACAGTTTCGGCTGTCCCTCTTTTTTATGACCTTTTCCCGGCGGGACAGGCTTCTCGACTGTCCGACTAAAACAGGGGCAGCTCCTGTTGATCCCATTGGAAAACGAACTGCCCCACAGTATTAATAGCCGTTCTTGTTCTTAACGAGTGCCGCTAAGACAGTTTCTTCACTATCCCGGTGAACTCGTCTAACGTAAAAGCCTTCAATGTCGTGGTCCTGAGTATACCGGTTGCGCCCAGACCCAGCAAAAAGGTGCAGGCAACCTCGTCATTGGGAGCCTCGCCGATAGCCACGTAGTCGTAGTCTCCCATGGTGAGGTAGAAGCCCGTAATCTTACCTCCCATCTTTTCCAGCATTCTCCCCGCTACTTTAATACGTTTCGGCGCATTCTTGATGTCCTTCACTCCCTGATCCGTCAATTTGCACAAAGTAATGTACGTCGGCATGGCATCTCCTCCTTTTCTAATATTCCAAAATGGGTAAATACGCAGGACAGGTGTCTCGCCTGTCCAATAAATGTCTGTTATTTTGCAGGGCGTCTCCGGGAAAGCGCCTCCGGATTGACCAGGTTGGGAGGAACTTTCCCCCTCAATCCTGCGACAAGGTTTTGAATTGCCATGGAGGCCATTTTGACGCGTGTCTCTATGGTGCCGCTTCCCACATGGGGGAGAAGAACCACGTTATCAAATTCCGTGAGGCCCGGTGTCAGAACCGGTTCGTGTTCGTACACATCCAGCCCTGCGCCGCGTATCTTCTTTTCACGGAGTGCCTCGACTAGGGCACGCTCATCGACTACCGGTCCCCTCGAGGTATTGATCAGGCACGCCGTGGGCTTCATCAGGGAAAGTTCGTTTCTGCCGATCAGATATTTTGTTTCTTCTGTGAGTGGCACGTGGAGGGAGATGAAATCGGACCGGGAGAGCAGTGTTTTCATATCGACGTATTCCGCTGCGAGTTTCCGTTCCTCCTCCGGGTCGATTCTCTGCCTGTTATGATAGAGGATGCGCATGTCAAATCCTTTCGCCCTGGCGACAACCGCCTTTCCTATCTTTCCCAGGCCGATAATTCCCAGGGTTTTCCACGAAACATCGCTTCCCAGAAAGAGCATGGGCGCCCAGTACCGGAAACGTCCCTCCCTTGTGATCCTGTCGCATTCCACCACTTTCCTCGCAACTGCCAGGATAAGCGCAAAGGCCAGGTCCGCCGTCGCGCCCGTGAGCAC